>Ga0315283_10000146_pt1 | contig 43699 bp, 35 predicted proteins | sample YL17G09_0_MG_FD_204541 | JGI IMG/M metagenome (GOLD analysis project Ga0315283, IMG submission 204541) | Sediment microbial communities from Yellowstone Lake, YNP, Wyoming, USA - YL17G09_0 | ecosystem: Environmental > Aquatic > Freshwater > Lake > Sediment | place: USA: Wyoming | collected...
GGGTTCGGAGGAGGTTTCGGTGGTGGCGGATTCGGTGGGGGAGGCGGTTTCTCGGGGGGAGGAGGATTCAGCGGAGGGGGAGGATCCTTCGGTGGCGGAGGTGCAAGTGGAAGCTGGTAACAGCATCGCCTCGCTCCGCGAGGCTGCAGAACGGCTGGGAAGGGGGGAGCAGCTTGTCGTGTGCGTTTCCTCCGTCCAGGAGGGGGATGCCGTTCGGGGGGCGCTCCTCACGGCCCTGGGCGCACGGGAGCTGGTCGGTGGAGTGCTTCCGGGGAAGACCCCTCCCGAGGCCGTCACCGCAGCGAAAAAGACACTCGCCAGCCACCCGCGCAGAAAATACGTCCTGGTCGCTCTCACTGCGGGAGACCAACCATGGCACCGGAAGGCATCGGGCCTTCTTGAATTCCACGAAAAACTGAGTGCGTTTTTTGAACGCGAGGGAACGCGCTCGGTATGGATCCTGCTCCGTCCTCTGCTCCCTGACAGCGCCATAGGAAAGCTGAAGGATATCCCGCGATTTGTCGCCGACCTCTCGAACGTTGGCGGGGCCCTCTACTGTCAGTTTATCACCGCGAAGGGAACATATGCCCCTTCGTTCTTTTTTCCCCGGAAGCTCCACCTCTCAAATCCTGACCTGCCGCTCGACCCCGCATCGCTTCCCGCTTCTGACGCATCGGCATCCGTGGTCGATCTTCTCCAGGAACCGTACCGTGAACTGTTCAATCAGGTCCACGAAGGGATAGTTCTGTTCAATCTTGGTGACGGCACAGCGCAACCGAACCCACGGGCGGTCGAGATGCTGGGCTACGATGCGAATGGATTGAGCGCTGTACCGTTGCGGAACCTCGTCACCCCCGACGCCTACAGGACTGCCCTCAGACACCTCGTCGCGCTACGCAGGAAGAAAAAGGTGTCGGCTGAGCTCGAGCTCCGCCGCAGGAGCGGGCGGACGTTTGTCGCCGCGATTTCGGCGTCGGTGATGGCGGATCGACGCGCCGTCGTCATCCTTCGGGACATCTCCGACGGCTACAGGGTGCGGAAAGAGCTCCGGGCAGCGGGAGGGCGTCTGACCGCGATCGCGGACGGATCACCGCTCCCCCAGGTCATCTTCGCCGGTAGAAAGCTTGTGTTCGCCAACAGGATGTTCCGGACGGTCTTCAACTGGGTCGACACCCTCTCCGGCGATCTCACGATCCGTGACTTTTTCGGGAAAAAGAACACCGCGGCAATGAAACTCCTGACCGGCAGCGATGGAGCGGCCCCCGCCGAGGCGTACGAGACGGATGCTGCCTTCGAGACCCCTTCCGGCAACCGTCTCGAGGTCATCGTGTCGGCGTCCCGGACCCTGTGGGAGGAGAAGGACGCCTGGCACTTCTCGTTCACCGACGTGACCGCCAGGAACGATGCGGTTCGAGGGCTGCGTGAGTCGGAAAAGACCTACGGCCAGATCATCGATCACCAGGCAGGAGCAGTGTCGGTGGTGCAGGACGGCCGGCTCGTCCTTCTCAATAAAGCGTTCGCCGAAATGTTCGGCTACGCTTCAGAGCTCGAACTGCTCGGCAAGGAGGCAAGCGCTCCGGTATCATCCCGGGGCCGAAAGGAATTCCTCGAGCAGATAGCCGCCGGCGTTTCCGGGAAAACGAAAGACTTCCTCTTCGAATACAACGCAAAGAAGGGGGACGGTCCGACCCGCGTCATTGAACTCCGGGGCAGATGCATTCACTACGGCGGGAAACCGGCGATCGTATGCCATCATACCGACATCAGCGGCCGCAGGAAACTTGAGGAAGAGCTACGGCGACAATCACGCGAGTACAACATCCTCGCGGCCCTTTCTCACGATCTTCACCTCTCGCTCGAGCCTGTCGAGGTCATGACCTCGGGCATGAGTTCCGCGATGAAGTGGCTCGGTTTTGAGCGGGGGGGAGTCTACGGGCTCGAACCCGACGGATCGACCCTGACCCTTGTGATCAACGAGTCTCTGTCGGACAATGTCGCGGCGGCCCTCCGCGTGCAGCACGCCGGGGAAGGGACGACGGGGCTGGCGATGAAGACGGCGGAGCCCCAGCTTCTTGACGTCGCCGAGTATCCCCCCTACCTCCCCTACAAATCGTTGTTTGAGGCGGAGGGTATCAGGACCGTTCTCTACCTTCCCCTGCTCTCCGGGGAGGCGGTCAACGGTCTGATGATGTTCTGCTCGGCCAGAGAACCAACCGCAGGGGCGCGCGACAACGTCTTGCTCGCGAGCATTTCCCGCCATGCCGGGGATGCCCTCGAAAACGCGCTACGGTTCGAACGCGTCCGGTCTTCAGAGCTCCGGTACCGGACTGCGTTGGAGAGCGTCCCGGACGTGATCTATCAGGCGACCCCCGCGGGAGCATTCACACTTCTGAGTCCGCAGGTGGAGCGACTCCTCGGCTACACGCCCGACGAGTTTTTCCGCAATCCCGATCTCTGGCGAGCGATCCTGCACGCCGACGACCGGACGGAGTACTCCCGGAGGATCTCGGACCAGGGAGTGGGGAAGGATGAGTTTGAGATCGGATACCGTTTAGTCCCGAAAGGGAAGGCGGCCTATCGTCACGTCCGCGAGGCGATCCGGTACGGGCGTGACCGCGACGGGAATCTGACAGGCATCACGGGGATTGTCAGCGATGTCACAGAGCGCGTTGGCGCCGAACAGGTCCTGACGGCCCGGACCCTTGTCACGGACGTACTCCAGAGTCTCCAGGAGGGGGTTGTGGTGTACGACCGCGAGCTCCGCTACCGTGAGTGGAACCGGGCAATGGAGCTTATTACCGGGTACACGCGAGAGAATGTTCTAGAGAGAAGCGCATTTGACGGAGAGCCGCGGTTCGAACTATCCGACTTCCCCGACCTACTGCATCGTGCGCTCGCGGGGGATCCTGTCAGCTCCGAAGACGTGCACTACACACGCCCCGGCACCAACGAGACGCTGGTCCTGTGGTGCCGCTTTTCCCCGCTGCGCGACAAGGACGGCTCCATTGCCGGGGTTGCGGGAACCGTGACTGATGTGACCAACCGGAAGAGTCTGGAGCGGGAGATTCGTGAATCCGAAGAGACACTCAGGAACGTCATTGACACCATGGGGGACGCTCTGATGATCAGCGACCTCCAGGGTAAGGTATGGGAAGTCAACCGTGAGTTCTCAAACCTCACCGGACTCAGCCGGGGGGAGGTCATCGGTACCACGTTTCCGTATCCTTGGCTCATCGAGGAGGAGATGTCGCGCTTCGTCGTATGGCTGGCCGCGCTGCGCGAGAAGAAATTCATGCGGGATTTCGACATGACGTGGAGGCGGCACGACGGACACGATGTGCCGATCAGCCTGAACACCAGCTTGCTCCGTAACGCTCTTGGCGAGCCTGTCGCGATGCTGAATCTGGCCCGCGACATTTCCGAACGGCATCGACTGGCAGGCGAACTCTCCGGTAAGAGCAGGCAGATCGAGATGCTGAACCGGATCATCAGCAAGGCCAACTCCACCGAACAATTCTCGCCGATCTTTGACGTCATCGCGGAAGAGGTGAGGGCCCTCGTACCGTACGACCACATGAACGTCTGCCTCCTTTCTGACGATCGTCTTTCCCTGGTTGTCCACGCGGCGGTCGGCATGGAGAACGCTCTTCCGCAGCCGGGGACGGTCGTCCCGGTGGAAAGCACCGTGTCGCGGCTGTCTGTCGGAGATCGACGGGCGGTGGTGATCGGGAGAATCCCGGACGCGGGGACGACCCTTCTCGGCGCGCTTGCCGGGATGCAGTCCGAGATAAGCATTCCGATCGTGCTCAACGAACGTATCCTCGGCACGTTCAATGTGAGCAGCGCGTCGCTCGATGCCTTTACGGGGAACGAACTCAGTTACCTCCAGCCGATCGCTGATCAGATCGGAGCGCTGATCGACCGGACCCAGCTGTTCCAGCGCGTGAGCGATGACAGCGCTTACATCCACAACCTGCTGGATTCGATCGAGAGCGTCGTCTTCACGGTCGACCAGACATCGACGGTACGGGAAGTCAACACCGCCTGGCGTGATTTCGCGGTGGTGCAGGGGACCCCGGATCTGCGCGACGAGTCGTCGGTCATCGGAAAATCCCTCGAATCGATCATCGGGCCATACACGATCCGGGTGGAGCTGATGGCCGTCGTGCCCCGGTTGTTCGACGGGACCCTCAACGAATTCTCGCGCGAGTTCGAGCTGGGCAAGGGTGAAAGCGGGCGTTGTTATCAGCTGGCGGTGACGCCGATGGCGGTCAACGGGCGGGTGACAGGACTGGTCTTCACCTACACGGACATCACGTACAGCAAGAGGACCGAGGCCGAGATCAAGCGCCAGAATGCGGAGCTGGTCGCCCTGAACGCGGTGGCCTCCGCCATCAACAAATCGCTCGATACGAAGTCCATACTCTCCGTTGTTCATGAAGAACTGCATCGGTCACTCTCGTTCGATCTCCTGATGTACTTCGCTGTTGACGCCGTGGGGGGAGCTCACCGCCTTCAGTTTGAGAAGGGATCAGGCGATGACGCGCTTCGCGCGTCGGTCGCCTCCCACGCCGGTCTTCTTTCGGCGGCCGGGGGGAAGGCCTTCGCCGGCGGGATTCCACGGGGAGGATCGCTCCTGGCGGTGCCCGTCTTCTCTAAAGGTGCCGTGATGGGGGTCCTCGCACTCGCTGGAGGCGACCCCGATGCGGGTGCGCACTTGCGTCTCTTGGAAAGTATAGCTAATTTGATCGAAATCGCTATGGACCGGGCGTTGTTATATGAAGACATCGTCGCCAAAGCAGAGGAGATACAGGAGCGCAACAAGGAGCTCGACGACTTCACCTACGTCGTCTCCCATGATCTGAAAGAACCCCTGATCACCATCGAAGGATACAGCAAGATCGTGCTGGACGACTATCGCGACGTCGTCGACGAGGAAGGGAAGGGGTATCTCACGTCGGTCGTCCAGTCGAGCCAGCGCATGAAGAGCCTGATCGACGACCTCTTGACCCTCTCGCGGATCGGGCGGGTGTCCGAAATGCAAGTGAATCTCCCGCTTGCCGCCGTCATAGGCGACGCACTGCGCGACTTTGAGTTTTCGCTGAAGGAGAGTCACGCGGAGGTCAACGTGCCTGCGGGCCTGCCTTTCGTTCGATACAACAGGACCCAGCTCGGCATGGTCTTCCGCAATCTGATTGCCAATGCGATCAAATTCAACCGGAGCCCGGCCCCACGCATCGATATCACCGTTAACGAGGCGGACATTGAGCACGTGGTCGCCGTGCGCGACAACGGAATCGGCATCGAGAAGCAGCACCACGAGAGAATATTTATCATTTTTCAGCGATTGCACAGGAGTGAAGACTTCCGGGGAACCGGGGCGGGACTGACGATCGTCAAAAAGATCGTCGAGAACCATGGCGGGAGAATCTGGGTGGAGTCCGCCCTGGGCGAAGGGACGACATTCTATTTCACCATACCTAAATAGTCGCGTGGAAGAGTCCGGCCCCATACGCATCCTGCTCGTCGAGGACAATCGCGACTTCGCGCATCTTGTTGAGGTGTTCCTGCGGAAGCATGAGAAAGGCCAGTTCGCCATCACGTGGCGGGAAAACGGCCCGGAAGCCCTCGAAGAACTTGCCGGGGGGGGCGCCTTTGACGTGATCCTGATGGACTATTTTCTTCCGGGGCAGAACGGGCTGGAAATCACGCGCGCACTGCAGGAGAAGGGGATAACGATCCCCGTGGTGTTCCTCACGGTGAACAAGGATTTTGACCTGGCCGTCGAGGTGATGAAACTGGGCGTCGAAGACTATCTTGTCAAAGAAGAGATTTCGACGCCTGTTCTCCCGCGGACGATCCTCAACGTCATCGAGCGGAAGAAACTGCGCGACCAGCTCACCTCTCTGGAAGTCACCCAGCAACGGCTCGAAACGATTCAGGAGATGGTCATCCGGATCACGCAGGAGATTCGCAAACCGATGGACGGCATGCGGACGAGCCTGGACAGCCTGACGGCTGTCCACAAGAACGACCAGATGAAGACCTACCTCACCATCATCCGGGACAACCTCGAGCGGATCGAGAAGAAGATCACCCAGTTGAAGGATCTGAAAACGGACAAGACCGTTCCCTACATCAGGGACATCCGGATGTTCGATCTCTCCGGTTCCTGACGATCACTCCCCCCCCGGCTCCCACGCATGAGACTCCCATGAAGTTCCGCATTGCCCTCGCCCAGATGGACCCTGTGCTCGGCGACATGCGCGCGAATGTCGAGAAGCATGTTGCGCTCGCCGATCGCGCCGCCGCAGCCGGAGCGAACCTCGTCCTCTTTCCCGAGCTGAGTCTGACCGGATATTCGATCAAGGATCTCAACTGGGACCTTGCGGTGAATCCGCATCGGGATCCCGGGCTGCTCGCGCCGCTGGTCGAGAAAGGGAAAGAGGTGTCCATCCTGGCGGGGGGAATAGAGGAGGGGACTTCCTTCGGGATATTCAATTCCGCCTTCTATTTTGAAGATGGGACCGTGCGTTGCGTACACCGCAAAGTTTATCCACCGACCTACGGCATGTTTGAGGAGATGAGGTATTTCAGCCGTGGAACAAGGGTCCGGGCGTTCGATACGAAGTTCGGGCGGTTCGGCGCCTTGATCTGCGAGGATCTGTGGCATCTGCCCTTGCCGTACCTGCTTGCGAAGGACGGCGCGTCGGTGATTCTCTCGCTGGTCGCAAGCCCGACCCGCGTCGGAGGGGGGAGCCCGCAACTGCCGATCGCCTCCGTCAACACGGAGATTCATAAATCGTATGCGCGTCTCCTCTCGGTGTACCTGGCATTCTGCAACCGAGTCGGGTTCGAAGACGGCGTGAATTTCTGGGGAGGATCCGAGCTGGTGAGTCCTGACGGAACGGTCATCGCCTCGGCCAGGATATTTGAAGAGGACCTCATCGTTGCAGACATCGACGAGTCGGACGTACGTCGCTCGCGGAGGTTCTCACGGCATTTCCTGGATGATGAACCGCGTTTAGTGGAGGAGGAGCTGAGAAGAATCAGGGGGGGGGGAGTATGACGCGTGGAGGATCCGCTATCAGGCACGTGACCTCGATGGACCGTCGTCATTTGAAGAGAAGCGGAACGAATTCATTGAGATATTCGCGCCAGTTATTCCATGTGTGAGCCCCGGCGGTCTCCTTAAACACAACATTGAACCCGTGCTTCCTGAAGAGCTCGACAGTGTTTCGGGAGACCCCGAGCAGGAAGTCTTCTTTGCCTGTCGCAAACCAAAAAAGCTGAAGACCCTCTTTTAGCTGCCCATCATCAAGCGTTTTCATGGTCCGCTCTTCCCAGGATGAATCGTGAGCGGCACCGCCGCCAATGTTCATCCGGCCGAGGTCAAAAAGTCCCGAGCTAAAGACTCCAATGGAGGAATAATCTGTCAGGTGCGGGATGGCGATATTGAGTGTTTGTGTTCCGCCCATCGAGAGTCCCGCGATAGCCCGGTGTTGCCGGTCGGTGAAGACCCGGTAGTGATCTTCGACGTACGGCTTGACGTCGTTCAAGAAATCTTCGACAAATTCGTCTCTCGTCGGTTCTGACGTTCCGTGATTCATCGTGGCGAACGAAAACGGTCCCGTGTGCCCGGCGGGCATAACGACAACCATTGGCACCGCCTTTTCTTCTGCTATCAGGTTGTCGAGGATGTATCCGGCTCTCCCCACTGTTGTCCACGAATCATCGCAGTCCAAAGCACCGTGGAGCAGGTAGAGCACGGGATATTTGTCGTTGCCCGATTCATACCCATGAGGGATGTACACATGCAATCGGCGGAAACGCCGGAGCGATTGCGAATAGTACGGTACCTCGGAAACTGCGCCATGGGGAACATTCGTCGTTTCTTCGAATTCGGTGCCGGGTACATAGATCATGCTCCACGAATTGGCGTTGGATTCGCTGACCGAGGGATTACGCGGGTCCATGACCGACATACCATCGACAAGGAAGACATACCGATATGCCCCTGGAGGTAATGGGCCGACCGTCACTTCCCACACGCCGCTGCTTTGTTTCTTCAATTTGTGATTTCGAAACCTTTCAGGGATATCGGTTCCTCCGATCGTCACATCGCTTGCCTGCGGTGCATAAATTCGGAATGTCGTTGTGCCATCGGGTGAAATGGACACGGACTGTAATGTGTCTCCCGGCGACAATCGGAAGCTCTGTGCCGTCGAGCTCGTTGTCACAAAAAGGCATAATGCGATAATCATCTGGATTTGTTTCATGGTACTGAGTCTCCCGGTGACGACATGTCGTTGACGGAGGGGGGGGGAAACAAAAAGGCGGCGGTTGACCTTTGGGAAAGACAAAAGACCGCCCCCGGAAAGAACATGAGAAAGTATAGCGAGCATGCCTTCGAATTGCAAGAGCAAGCCTGGTTCAGGCCCCAAGTCGTCAGGTTACATTCCGACCCCGCAGCCACGAGGTTGCGATGTTTCCGTTACCGCCCCCGGCCCCGGCGGATCAGATATCCCCGATGCTGGCTATGAGACGGGCCCACAGGTCGTCCCCGCTGAGGCCGTTGGTCATGATAACAATGCCGCTTCCCCGGCTGGGTGAAAACTGGCTGAAGCACCGGAACCCGGACCTGTTGGCGCCGCTGTGATGAACGATGTCCCCCTCCGCCGTCGTATTGATGGACCAGCCGAGACCCCAGTACACCGCCAGGCTTTTTGCCCGTCCGGGCCGTCCGATGGGTGCGCGCACATCGGCGGTCACCTGGTGCGCGAGCATTTGCCCGACCGATTCCGAGGAGAGCGAATAAGGCGCTGTTCTGTCCGTTTTCAAAATGCCGACGAGGAACATCGCATACTCCCTCGCAGTTGTGTAGAGCGTGTACGCGACGTTCGCGTGTGTGTATTTTGTCTTCTGCAGGAATGTCCCGTCGGCAGCGTGGCCTGCGGCAAGGAGGCTGTCCATGCAGCCAGTCCAGAGGTAACTCGATCGCGTCATACCCATGGGATCGAAGAGCGTCCTCTTTGAGAACCCTGCGGTCGACTCTCCCGTGATCTTCTCCACCACGCGCTGAAGATAGAAGAACCCTTCCCCCGAGTAACTGAACCGCGACCCCGGTTCGAAGAGGACCGGAAGCGGGCCGTCTCTCTCTTCCTCGCCCTTCCGCCAGTTGGGTAACCCTGCCGTGTGCGAAAGAACCATGCGTGCCGTGATCAGCGATCGTGATGGCTGATCGGGGAGCGTGGGCTCCCTGAGATACTGACTCAGCGGGCGGTCAAGATCGAGCTTCCCCTGATCGGCGAGTTTCATCACCGAATAGGTGAACACCGGCTTGGTCATCGATGCGGCTTCGAAGAGTGTCTCACTCGTTACAGGTGTCTGTCGGCTGACATCGGCGACGCCGTACTCCCCGCACCAGACGATTGCCCTGTGGTCTATCAACGCGATAGAAACGCCGGGCACATGGAGTTCACTCATCAAAGAAGGAGTGAGGCTGTCGATCGCCGCAACGGTGACCCGCCATTCACGCGATCGGGAACGCCACCCGGGATCGATTGCATCCAGGGCGACGTCCGCACCCCAACGGACGTCCTCGTCTCTGTCATGAAGGCACCGGATGAGCGCCGGGATTGCCTCACGGGCTTCTGTCCGCATGCCACCGAGCGCCATGACGGCTGACCAGCGTACATCGTCGCTGGTGTCGCGCAGGGCGCCGGAAAGCGCGGAGACCGCTTCCCGGGCATCGGCTCCGATTTTCCCCAATGCAATCGCAGCAGACCAGCGGACGCTGCTGCCTCCGTCCGTTAGTGCGGTGATAAGGTGCGGGACGCTTTCTTTTCCAATCCTGCCAAGCGCGTCGGCCGCCTTTCCGTTGACGAAAGGATCTTTGTCCGAAAGGAGCAGGATGAGAGCCGGAATTGCCGGTTCTGCTCCGGGACCCGCTCTCCCGAGGGCTTCCGCAGCGTTCTCCCGGATGACAGCGTCGCTGTCCGCAAGCGCCCTGATGAGGGATGAGATTTCCGATCGGTGTCCTTCCCCTGACTGAGCCGGCGCCTCGACGTGTATGGCCAGGAGAGTAAACGATATCGTCGCGAGAGCATGTGGACGAGACAGTTTCATTCTGATTCCCTCCGTGGCGCGGACGGGATGATCGTGCATTGCGCAAGATTCCGGAAGCTCCGCTCGAATGCAAACAAAATCGGCAAACCGCCGGTATGTATGAACACCGTGGGGAGGGCCGGATCGAGAATCCGGCGGCGCGCGAGGTCCAGCAATCCTGCCATCGATTTGCCCGTGTAGACGGGGTCGAGCAATATGCCTTCGAGGCGTGCGCAGGAGAGAATCGCCTCCCTTCCTGAGTCTGTCGGCACGCCGTACTCCTGATGGTACGAGTCGTATGATTCGATTTCCGCCGCGGTCAACGTGACGTCGCACTGAAGCATTCTTGTGCTTTCCGCAATGATCTCCGTGGTCCGTCGCGCGATCTCGGCTGAGGAGCGGGAGACACTTATCCCGATGACACGGGCCCCGGGCATGTAGAGTCGTGCGCCGAGAATCGCACCGGCAAACGTTCCACAGGAGCCTACGGCAAGAACGATTTGCGAAGGGCCGGGACCGAGCTGGAGGGCAAGTTCGCGCATCGCGCGAACATACCCCAGAGCGCCTCGTCCTGTTGACCCTCCCACGGGAAGTGTGTAGGGCCTGCGTCCTTCGCGCCGCAATGCATCGGCCCACTCCTCCATGGCAGAGGCAAGGTCTTCGTTCCGGTCGTTGTCCTTCAGATAGCGGATTTCGGCCCCGAGAAGCACGTCGAGAAGGAGGTTACCCTGATACTCGGTGAAGGCAGGCCCCCCCAGCACGATCTTGACGTCCAGACCCATCCTGCGCGCCGCGGCCGCGGTCATGACTGCATGGTTGGATTGTGCGCCTCCGACCGTGAGGACGACGTCGGATCCCTGCTTCAGGATTTCTGCAAAGTCATACTCGAGCTTTCTCGCCTTGTTCCCTCCCATCGCGAGGCCGGTCTGGTCGTCCCGCTTGATGAAGAGCCTGTTGAGTCCGACCGTGCGAGAGAGTCGCGGGACTTCCTGCAGCGGCGTGGGAATATCAGCCAGCAGGACGCGGGGGATCCGGTTGAGAAGTTCGTCCGGGGATGGGACAGAATCCACGTGGATGTTCATGGCGGGCTCAGAGCCGTTATTGATGCTACTGCCAAACCGGTCACCTTTCTCCTCATGTGCATGGCCATTGGATCAGCCTCCTGTCTTTCTTCTCTTGAAAGAATATGCCTGGCGTCGCTCACATCACCTCCAACAGACAGAAGTCACGCTTCAACAGAATGTTCAGGTCACATCGGGGGACCCGATCGGGGTGAAACAGTCTATTCTGTGGGAAAGATACGCCAGGTAGAGAGGAGAGTCAAACACGGGTTTCGGGACGTGGCGTGAAGCAAATACGATGTGGGTGAGGCGAATTGAATTCAGATATCTGGATTCGAAGGCCCCCGCTTCATTGCGAAATCCATGATGGCGGGGGCCTTCGCGGGGCGGACGGGGGCTCCCGGCGAACCGTGATACAGTATGTTGGATTTCTTTCTGAAACAGCAGGGCGGGCACCCATGACTGATTGAGGGCTGCCTTCGAAGCCGATCGGAGGTGGGAGAACGAGGCCGGGACCCGTTGATCGTCTCCAGGCAGACCGGTTGACAGTCTTCATGGAAGGGAATCGCAGGCACGGGTGCGTGTTGACAGACCGTGGCACCGGCGTGAGACGGAATTTTCCTTGTATTGGAGGACAAGCGGCAGTACATTCCATATGCCCCGATCTGGTGAGATTCGGTCATGTCCCTGGCATCAGAAACACGCAACCATGAGCAGAATGAACCACAGATTTGTATTTCTCACCAGTGTCCTGATCACGGCGTCCTCGCCAGCCTCATCTCAGGAGCGCCTCTACTACCACAATCTCCCTTACGGGAGCCAGGCCAACTACAACCCGATCTCGGTTATCCTGAACGGCAGCTACGACATTGTACAGATGGAGAACCGTAGCCGGGAGATTTTTGCTCTGCCCTATGCGGCGGGAACAAAGAACGTCTTCCGGAATCTTGCGAGTCCCTTTGCGATGATCTCGGAATACGGATGGGGGAATTTCATTCGCCGGGAAGTGCTACCGCTGAGTTTCAACGTGGAGTCCGGGCAGTGGTGGCCGAACTACGAACTGCACCTGATTGGAGGCGGGATGACGTCCGTCATGATGCGTGAGTGGTACGAGGACCACGGCTTCTCATCCCCGATGGCCTGGTCGATCGGGACGATGGCGGCCTACCACATGCTGAACGAGATCGTCGAGAACGGGAGCTATGCCGGGAACAACGTCGATCCGATCGCGGACATCTATCTCTTCGACATTGGGGGGATTCTGCTTTTCGGTTCGGAGTCCGTCAGCCGCTTCTTCAGCGAAGAGCTCCACCTCACGGACTGGTCGCTGCAACCCTCGATCGCATTGAACAATGGAACATTGCAGAACAACGGACAATACTTTGCGCTGAAATGGAAGTTACCCTTTTCTGATTCGTACTCCCTTTTCCACTATTTCGGCCTCCGGGGGCTCTTCGGCGTGTCGAGGCGGTTCGAGGACGGAGAATCCGTCTCTATCGGAGCAGGCGTGCGTGCAGTCAGCCTGAAGCTGCTGGATCCGGATTTCTTTCTCCTGACGACAGTTCTGAAATGGGAGGTGGGCCTGTTTTTTGACAGGAACAATTCCCTTCTTGCCTCGCTCTTCATTGGCGGGGCATACGACAACCCGGTGACGCTGAATATCTACCCCGGGCTTTTGAAATTCAATAGCTTTTCCCCGGGAATCTGGGCCCTCTACAGCAGGCAATATGGCTTTACCGTAGGTGTGGTCACCGTCTGGGCCCCGGGGGTTGCCTGGACAGGCAAATAGGACTCGGATTCCGGGAACCTGCAGGTGCGCGTATGATCACGACGGCGAGAGAAACCAACGGCCGGCGGAAAATGCAGAGGAGACGAAGGGAAGAGTCAAACGCGGGGTGAAGAGGGATTTAAGAGAACCAAGAATTCTAAGTTCTTGATTCTTAATTCGAATGCCCGCCAAAGACGGGGTTTCGTGCGGGGTGCACGGCGGTGTCACCGAACCTTCGTGCCGTTTGAATTTGAGCTTGAGCTTTAGCGTGGCGACAAAAAGTGATCACATGGCTGCTTTCACGTTTGAAAAGGGCTAACGCAACTTCAGTTGGCCACGAGAAAGAGAGACGTCATTGATCTTTTCGGAAATCCACATATTGGCTCGTGAGGGTGGTTCGTTGCCTTTGTCTGTTCGGTTTTGTATCCTGGCATTCATGAAGAGATGCCCGTACCGAAGGATTATTCTAGCAACTCTCCTCTGGCTGATACTTCCTTCCCCCGGGCCGGCGGTTTCACGCGCACAGGAACAATACGTCGTCGTCAATATCATCCCCGGAGAGGCGTACCCGCCTATTTTTGAAGAAATCGCGCAACTCAAGAAAAGAAGGACCTCCGCTCACGTCGCCCTGGGTATCGGCGCCATATTCTCTTACCTCAACAGCTCCCGGGAGCAAATCAGGAACGATCTGAACGAGTTTCTATCGCTCTCAGAAATGCATGATATTCCCGTTATCGTTCAGCTCGACGGCGAACAGTGGTGGGGGGCTCGTCCGGACCTGTGGAACTGGTGGGAGCCCGGACGTCCAGGATACGACACGTCGAACCGCAATAATGTCGAGTGGTTCGGCTGGGGGCCTGAATATGCCATGAAGATCGCCTGGCGGAATTGGGGAAGACAGATACGAGTGTTGCCGCCTCCGAATATGATGAGTCCCCTCTATCGCACAGCGTGTCATGATGAAATGAGGCTACTCATCCCTCTTGTTCTCCAGTGGTGGAACCAACTCCCCGAGGGGAAAAAGCATCTCTTGATCGGAATCAAGTTGGGGTGGGAAAGTGCCATCGGCGTTAACTCATTTTATCTTCCGGATGGCAATGCGCTCCTCCCCAGCCCGGAGGAAAAGGATTCTCTCGTTGAACTACGGGGGGAGCTGGTGCCAGATCGTGGAGTGGCAGCGATCGGTTACGCAGCTGTCTCGACCGCCCGGCTGGCCGGAGGGGGCGCGCTGCGGGAAGAAGACCTGGCCGAGATTGTCACGCGACATCTGGAAGATCTCTGCGGGCTGGCCGCCGAGCTCGGGGTGCCACGCGGGAGGTTGTTTACTCATGTGGGTGGATGGAAGGAGGAAGAGCTTCTTTACAACGCTGCCCTGAACAAATATTCCTGCCCCGGATGGAGCTTCTACAGGCACGCAAGCGATCCTTCGAAGGACAAAGGCGTCATGAGAGTGCTGCAGAAGAATGATGCGCCCTATTGGGCTGCCGCGGAGTGGCTCCTGATGGGTGAGCACGATGCAGAGGCCTGGCGCGCCGCGCTCACGCACACGCTCGCTATTCCCCAATGCCGGTACGTATGCATCTATAACTGGAGCGGGATACGGACCAGCGGGTCGGCAGTCGATGCGATTCTGAGTATCACGGATGATCGCGCGCACTGACCCGGAAAGCGTGATAGGCCAGGGCAACCATTCGGGCGACCAATGGGAGAATGTCGGCAGGCGATCAAGGTGCAAAAGCCTTGGAAATCGTTGACATCCAAGGCTTTGCTATGCGGGGCGGATGCGGGTCCCACAGAACCCTGATGGTCGTACCATTCGCGGCGAAACTGCAAAGCCGTCAACAGGGAGTACTCAGGCCTGCCTCTTTTTCCACATAGAGAATCAGGATTGGCTCCCCTTGAGTTCAACGGCGATGATGCGCAGTTCCTCGTCGCCGACGTTTTCAGCAGAATGCTGACCGAGGGGGGAGAGACCACAGGGCTGTTCCCGTTCCGGGTCTTGTGGCGAAGGTCCGCGAGTCCAGGAGCACCCTTCCATCCGCGTCGCGACGAACAAAATCGCCCTAGGTCATGATGTAGAGGACGCTTGGACAGCGATGCGAGTATCGAGAACTCTCACCTCTTTGGTCTCCAGCAGAACCGAATGGTGATCGCCCGCTGCCGTCGTTGCATCGATGGCCTCCCATCGGTCGCTGGCGCCTCTGCCGGCAGTCTCCCCGATCATCTGCTCTCCTCCTCAGTATCCATGAATAGGAAAGGTAAGAAAATAAGGATAGCAGGGAAGAATGCGCGAGTCAAACCCATATACTATATGAGCACAGCCGGCGGTGCGGCCGGGACCATTTCCTTGACTTTTTTCCCCGGTGATCATGGGAGGGACAAGTCGCAGGCGCGCTGCTGCGAACGCTGCAGATCGGCTGTGGCGATCCGGATAGTGATCCGGATGGTGATCCGGATGGTGATCCGGATGGCGGAACGGCATTGCTTGTCTGCCCTCCATCGAGTATCTTCCCGGACCACCCTTTTCCTCCTCGAGATAACGGGAGTCGCTCATGAAACAGCATATTGACAGACGCACGTGGCTGCAGATCGTTGGCGCCGCCGGAGCAGGAGTTTTGTTTGAACAGACAGCTCTCGCGGAGCTCTTGAATCGCCCGGTCGAGTTTCCGCCTCATCCTCTCAGTAAGCCTCTCGACCGGCCGGTGACGGCTATCGTCGCAGGTGCCGGCAATCGTGGGAATGTCTACTCGGGGTATTCGCTCAAATTCCTGGATGAGTTGAAGATCGTCGGGTTTGCCGAGCCGATCAAGGTGCGTTCCGAGCGGTTTGCGGCGAAGTATGGGATCGCTGCAGAGAATCGTTTCACAACGTGGGAGCACATCTTCGAACGTCCGAAATTCGCCGATGCCGTTATCATCACCACGCCTGACGCGCTGCATTACGGGCCGGCGATGGCCGCGCTGAGGATGGGGTACGATCTGCTTCTCGAGAAACCCATCGCGCAGACATGGGAGCAATGCACGGATATCCTTCGGGCCGCGAGGGACGGCGGGAGGTTGGTCGGGATCTGCCATGTCCTCCGGTATTCGCCCTACTTCCGGAAGATCAAGGAAATACTCGATGCGGGGGCCCTGGGTCGCGTCATCAATATCGATCTCCTTGAGCCGGTCGAGCACATTCATATGTCACACTCGTTCGTCCGGGGGAACTGGGGCAACGCGGCGGTGTCCAACCCCATGCTGCTCTCGAAATCGTGCCATGACCTCGACCTTCTTCGATGGTATGCAGACACCCGTTGTGTACGGGTCTCCTCGTTCGGCAATCTCGCATGGTTCCGGAAGGAGAACGCGCCGAAGGGGAGCAGCGCGAAGTGTGCGGACGGATGCACGGTGGAGGCGAACTGCCCGTATTCCGCGCTGAAAATCTATTATCGCAACAGGTCCTGGCTGCACCATTTCGATCTCCCGACCTCGGGCGACCAGGGACCCGCGATCATGGAGAACCTTCGCACCGGACCGTACGGGCGGTGCGTCTACCGGTGTGACAACGACGTCGTGGACCACCAGGTCGTCGCGCTGGAGTTCGACCGGGGGATCACAGCGAGCTTCAGCATGCAGGCGCACACGAGCTACGCCGGCCGTCGCATCCGCATCATGGGTTCGAACGGGGATCTCGTGGGGGACGAGCAGTCCCTTTCAGTGATTGACTTCCGGACGGACAGCAAGACCGAGTGGAATGCCCGCGACATTGCAGATAGTGCATCCGGCCACGGCGGGGGTGACTACGGGCTGGTCCGTGACTGGGTGCAAGCCGTCAGCCAGCACAATCCGTCGATGCTGGCGACGGACATAGGGACAGCAATGGAAAGCCACCTGATAGGGTTCCGGGCTGAGGAGAGCCGGCTGCGGGGCGAACTGCGGGCGGTCGAAGCGGTGGGGTGAGAATCAGTGGTACGATGAAACCTTCAACGTGCTTCTGCGTGAACCAATCGGCGCAGACGAGGATGGACAGGAAGGAGAGGGCGAGTTACGGGCTGCATCGATCGAGGGTAGTCCATGGACTATTGACTATCGTCTATCGGTTGCGGGTGGATGGGGGTCCCACAGAACCCTGATGGTCGTTCCATTCGATCGGAAATGCCGGGGCCGGCTCTTTTGAGTGCGACGCCGAGGTGTTCGAGAATCTGGTAGTGAGATATCGTCTGGCCGATCATACTGCGAGGCCCATTCGCTTCAGGATGGCTTGAAAGCGCGGGTGGTCGCGCAAATCATCAAAGATAGGATCGACGCTCAGATACGGCATATTCGGGTCGTGCGCCTCGTACGCCTTTTCGAACCAGTCGAGGGCTTCCTCCTTCATCCCAGCCCGGGTGTACAAGGTGGCCACTTGCCAGGGGGTCACATATGAGGTCTTCGATCGCTCGATGAGCATCTCCGCGAGGTTCTGCAAGGCTCGGGAGTACCCCCCTTCGGCGCGTCCCTGGTTGAGCGCTTGGATGGCCTCGCGATCCCCCCTCGCCTCGTAGGAGAGCCTCCATGCCTCCAGCGCCTCGTCGTACATCTTCTTCTGGTGGTAGGCAGAGCGGAGCGTGGACAATGCGATTGGTTCCCCGGGGCTTGTTTCCAGCGTCTTGCGCAACAGCCGGATGACCTCATCATACCGCCTGGCGTACATGAGATCCATGGCGTACAAACTCTTAATCAGGGGGTTAAACGGATCCAGCCTCAATGCCTCCTCAATGTGTTCCATTGCCTCTTCAGGACGCTTGAGCATGAAGAGCAGATGAGAGAAGTAGGCGTGCGCCTCCGCCAGATTCGGTTTGAGCTCGACTGATTTTCGCAAGGATTGCATCGCACCATCCCAGTTCCAATCCAGCCAGGCCCTCCGGGCGCCAACCATATAGTGCACCTCCGCAAGGGAGGAATCCAGTGCAAGCGCTTTCGCTTCTGCCCACTCGCCCTGCTTGGCCGCGACACTCATCGGGATGTAGCCCATTTGCGCTCGCCCCCCCCACACCAGGGCAATGCCCGCGTAGGCCGGGGCATACGTGGAGTCGATCCCGACCGCGAGTTCGTAATATTGCAGGGCCGTTCCGATTGCCTCCCGGGTGAGCTTATAGAGGAAGAAATTTCCTTTGAGATAGGCCTCGTAGGCCTTGGGGTTGACAGGCTTTTCCTGCGCAAGGAGATTTTGTTCCTTCGGGGTGAGCGTCACCTTAACCTGGGCGGCGACCGCCTTCGCGACCTCCCCCTGCAAGGCCAGGAGGCCGGTGAAGTCGCGAGAGTACTCCTCTGCCCAAAGATACTTGTTCGTCAACGCATCGATGAGCCGGATCGTGATCTTCACATGGTCCGCCAACCGGAGCACCGACCCTTCCAGAACGTACGACACCCCGAGCTCGGAAGCGATCTCGGATGCGGATTTGTTCGCTCCTCTGTACCTCATCGCGGACGATCTCTGGGTCACGCGAAGGCCGCTGATCCGGGCCAGGCTCGTAATCAGGGCATCGGTCATCCCGTCGGTGAACCACTCCTGGCCCTTATCGTCGGTGATGTTCTCGAGCGGCAGGAGGACAATCGAGACCGGTCCCGAAGGGGAAACTCCCCGCGTCAGAAGATACACTGCGACGGCGATCAGAACGATCGCCACGGGCAGAACCCTTGCCGCAACCTTTCTCTGCCGTCTTCCCATACGGCCGAAGATCGCTTTGCCCCGCCGACCCTCTGTGTGTTCTCCCGATACGGCCTCGAGGTCAGCAGAAAACTCATGAGCGGTCTGGTAGCGCCGTGCCGGATCTTTTGCCATCGTCCGCTCGATGATGTGTTCGAGCTTTGTCGGGACCTCCGGTCGGATCTTCGTCACGAATTCCGGATCTTCGTTCAAGATCCGATATATCACCGCCTCTTCATAGTCCCCAGCGAAGGGATGCCGTCCGGCGAGCATCTCGTACATCACCACCCCTATCGCCCAGACGTCAGTCCGCTGATCGACCGACTCGCCGTGTGCCTGTTCGGGCGACATGTACGCCACTGTGCCGAGTGTCGAGCCTGCCTTGGTCAGCAAGGTCCGCCCACTCAGCTTGGCCAAGCCGAAGTCCACGATCTTGGCCACACCGTCGGAGGTGATCAGGATATTGGCCGGCTTGATGTCGCGATGGACGATGCCATGCTCATGGGCTTTGGTGAGTCCCTGCGCGACCTGGATGGCAATGTCGACGGCCTCTTCGATCTTCAGCGGTCCGCGCTCGATCTTCTTCTTGAGCGTCTCGCCCTCGAGGTATTCCATCGCGATAAACATCTGACCGTCATCAGTCTGATCGACATCGAAGACGACGCAGACGTTATTGTGCTGCAGCGAGGAGGCGGCCTGTGCTTCATGAGTGAAGCGCTCTTTGGCTTCGGTGTCTCTGGTGAGTTCGGGAGGGAGCAACTTCAGGGCAACGGTTCGCTTCAGGCGGGTGTCTTCGGCCTTGTAGACGACACCCATCCCGCCTTCGCCGAGCTTCTCGAGGATCTTGTAGTGGGAAACGACCTTACCGATCACCGGAATCTCCACGGGCGTGAATAATCCCAACGGCACAAGGACCAACGGCACGGTGTAATAATACGGAAGGGGAGTGCGAGAGTCAACGCGGGATTCGGGACGTGGCGTGAAGCTAAAACGACGTGGGTGAGGGGAATTGAATTCAGATATCTGCATTCGACGGCTCCCGGCGAAATCCATGATGGCGGGGGCCTTCGCGGGGTGGATGGAGGTCTCATAGAACCCTGATGATGACTAATGTCGTTCGCGAAGGCCTCGTCGTGGCCCTGACGCGTCTGAGGAGACACTGTTACCCACTCTTCCCGCCTGTTTCTGACTCACGACGGTCAAGCAGATTTGCCACGAACGGCAGAGCGGACAAGACGGAGATCGCGAGCTGAATCAGGAATTGGTGCGGAGACGGTCTTTCTGCGCGAAGCGGAGACGGGCATCGTCTTCAGCTTTGCCTGTTCTTACTTGTTTGTCGATGTTGAGCGTTACGATGCGCTCATCGCATTTCTCCGTTCGACGATCCCTCATGCAGAACGCGCCGAGCTCTATACATCGCTCGGGTACTACCGCCACGGGAAGACCGAGCTCTACCGGGACCTCCACCGGTTCCACGTGTCGAAGGAACAGCTTTTCATTTCGCCGGGACTGGAAGGCGCCGTGATGATCGACCTCACGATGCCGAATTATGGCCTTGTCTTCAAAGTGATCAAGGACCGGCCCCGCTTCCTGCGATCGATGTACGACACGCCGAAGATGATCACGAGAGAGAAGGGGCGGCATCAGTACGATGTTGTGTCGCATCGGGAGCCCGCCGGTCGCATGGTTGATACCCAGGAATTCGAGAACCTGGGTTTCAAGACAAGACAATTGTCAGGCTCCCTGCTCGCCGAATTCGCTCTGGCTGCGGGATACACGGTGATGATTTCCGACGTGTACGTCATCATCCGGCATCGGTACGTGCATAAAGGAAGGTCCTTCCTTTGCCCAGGTACTTTCAGTCCGAGAAGGATCCCGAGGCCTAGCGACATGTCCTGATCGATTTCGGATACTTTCTGGGATATGTCGCCGCGGGCGGAGTGTTCCCCTGCGACCTGTTTAATGTGTGGAATTACGGAGTGACGCACTGGGGAGGGTGGTTCTCTACGACTACGATAAGCTCGCGTCCATTGAGAGGCTGAAGTGTCGTGAGAAAGCCGCGCCCCGCAATGAATGTGAGGAGACGGGAGCCGAGGAGGACTGGATCTTCGCGACCGAGGAATACTTCTTCATCGATGAGATCGATCGCTACTCCGGCATCCCGAGGCCTCTGAAAGGGATCTTCCAATCGATCCACGGAGAACTCCTTACACCCTCAACTTCTGGAACAACCTCACGGAGAGATTGAAGAGAGGGGAGATCTTTGACGTCATCCCCTACGACCGGTCCAAACGGATCCACGATCGCGGGGGTCACATCACACGTTGATCTTCTGCCTCGTGCCCCCCGTTGGCGGGGGCTAGGCCTCCAGAGCCTCCACGGCGACCTTGGCCAGCTCATCGGGCGTAAAGGGTTTCGGGACGAAATTGAATGCCCCGAGTCTCGTAGCCTCGACCGCTGTTTCGATCGTCCCATGGCCGGTAATGATGATCACCGGCAGGTTCGGCCATTGTGAGCGTATCGATCGCAACACTTCCATCCCGCTCCGCTTCGGCATCTTCAAATCGAGCAGCACGAGATCGTAATCATGGAGGCGCATCTTCTGCAGCGCCGCGTCGACGTCAAAGGCCTCCTCCACCGTGCAGCTTTGCTTCGAGAGAATCCTTCGAACACTGTGGCAGACGATCGGTTCATCGTCAACGACCAGGACTGAATGTTTTGCCGTAGCATCCCTGCCGTACAGCGCGGCAAGGGGGATATCGGACCGTGTCATGCAACTGATGTATTCGGCTCCCGTAACCCGCTCGACCTCGTCCATCGAAAACGGCAGGTCGACATCAATGATGTCGTTTCGCAGATGTGTGACGCGTCTGGCACTCTTTGCCCGGGCCTTTTCCTTCTTGACGACCGGGCACTCCCCGGCGCATTCCTTCCCTTCGACCGCGAGCCTGCGACATTCGCGTTGTCCCGAAGAGCAGTAGGCCTTATCGGCACCTTTCTTGGGAACAGGAATGTCCGTGTGTGTGAGAGAGTCGACGTACCGTTCCGACGTGTAGCGCGCGACCTCTCTCGCACTGAACGGCATGTCGACGTCAATGATGTCGTCCGGAAGATCCTCATTCTGCGGCGCTGCGCCGTCCTGCGTTGCTGTCCTGCTCTTTGCGGTTCTGCCGGCGAGTGTGGTCTCCGTGACCCTGGTTAGCTCGTCCGGCGTAAAGGGTTTAGGGAGATATGCGGCGGCACCGAGACGTGTTGCTTTCACCGCGGACTCAATGGAGGCATAGCCGGTGATCATGATGACGTCAAGTTCCGGATAGTGGTCGCGGAGAATCTGCAGAAGCTCCAGCCCGCTTGTCCCCGGGATCATGAGATCGGTGATAACCAGGTCGAACGACATTTCCTTCATGAGCGTGAGAGCACTGTCCACGGTGAGTGCGTGTGCAACGCTGTAGCCTTTCCTCGAGAGGACTTTCGTGATGCTGTTGCAAACGGTCTCTTCGTCGTCGACAACCAGGATTTTCTTGGTAATCATACGCTGTGCCTCATGGGTATGAATCGTTTGTGGGGATATGTTCTGCTGAAGAGAGCTGCAACGGGCGTGCCAGCGGACTGCCCGCAGTCCCTGAAAGGCCGCATGGTCTGCTAGTTCAAAGGCTTATGGGCGGACCCGGGGCGGGAGAGAATTTAATCTCGCCGAGTGCTTCCGGAGCCCCTCATCGAGGGGACGGCGCAGAAGTGTCCGGATTCGGGGAAAGTGTCACGGGGAGGGTGCCTGAATCAACTATGCAGGTGCATAAAAGGTTATGCGGTGGAAGGGGGTTTGGTGATTCCGTACTTCCTCATGAGTGCCTGAAAGTTCGATCGCTGCATGCCGACGTCGCGAGCGGCCCGGGAAATGTTCCAGTCGTTTCGTGCGAGGGCCTCCTCCAGAAACATCTTCTCGACTTCCTGGACCGACGACTCGCGGATCTTCTGCTTCAGATTCCTCAATTCGTCGCTCGTCTTCGGGATCATGGTGCGGAGCGAGGAGTCCGTCCTGTAAAGCGCAGCCGAGACGTGAATGGGCTCGATGTCATTTCCCTCAACGAGAATGGTCAGCCTCTCTACAACGTGCTCGAGTTCTCTCACATTTCCCGGCCAGTGGTAGCCCATCAGAAGCTCCATCGATTCTGCGAGGATGCGTGGCAATGTCCGATGAATCGCCGAGCAATGCTTCTGCAGGAAGTGGAGCACGAGTTCCGGAATATCCTCGCGTCTCTCACGCAGTGGGGGCAGCCGCAAAGGGAAGACGTTGAGGCGATAATAGAGATCCTCTCTGAATTTGCCGACGTTGACGAGTTCCTTCAGGTTCTGGTTCGTGGCGAAAATCATTCGCAGATCGACTTTGGTGACGGAGGTGCTGCCGACCGGAAGGAATTCCTGCTCTTGAAGAACGCGGAGCAGCCGGGCCTGAGTATCGAGAGGAAGATTGCCGATTTCGTCGAGGAAGATCGTACCGTGGTTTGCCGCCTCAAAGAGCCCGGCTTTGTCCGCCGTGGCGCCAGTGAACGATCCCTTGAGATGACCGAAGAGTTCGCTCTCCAGAAGGGTAGGGGTGAGCGTAGAGAAATCGATCGCAAGGAATTTCCCGTTCTTGCGTCTGCTGCGGTGGTGGATGGCTTTGGCTGTCAGATCCTTGCCGGTCCCGCTTTCCCCGATGATCAGGACGGTGCTGTCGGTGGGACCGACTCTCTGGATAAGGCGGAACACCTCCTTCATTGCCGGGCTCGTGCCGATGATCCCTTCGAACCCGGCTTCCTCCGTATCGCGGTATGCCGGTTCCGACATTCGAAGCAGTTTTCTCTTTTCCAGCGCGCGTGCGAGGACCGCAAGCAGCTCGCCGGCGGTGAAGGGTTTGGGGAGGAAGTCAAAGGCCCCCGACCGCATGGTCTCGACGGCGGAGGCAATCGTCGCATACCCGGTGATGACCACGGCAACCGTCGTGGGATACTTTTCCCTGACAGAGCGCAATACTTCGAGTCCTCCCATGTCCATCATCTTGAGATCGGTGAAGACAACGTCGTAGGTGTCGGATGCCAGCAGCGAAAGGGCTTCCCGACCCGAGGTGGCAAATGCAGTCGTATGTCCCGCGCGGCGGAACACCTTCTCGCAGCTCCTGCAGATCACCGGCTCATCATCGACAATCAGAATGTGTGCCTTCATGGGTTCTCGCCTGGCCCTTCGGTTGAGGTGACCGGAAGCTGGATCGTGAATGTGGAACCCTTCCCGACCGTGCTGTCCACGCTGATCGTGCCTCCGTGTTGTTCAATAATGCCGTAGCTGATCGAGAGACCGAGGCCGGTTCCGTGCTCCTTGGTCGTATAGAAAGGATCAAAAATCTTCTCCCTCAATGTCTCGGCAATCCCAGGACCGGTGTCCGCGAAGCTCACGACAACGGATTGGCTGTCCGGAGTCAGGCCTGTAAGAATGGCGAGGCTTCCCCCCCTGATCATCGCTTCCGCGGCGTTGAGGATGATGTTGATGAAGACCTGCTGGATTTGATCCGGATCGATCAGCACGTCGGGGAGGACCTCGGCAGAGGATTTCTTAAGTGTGACATTGTGAAATGACGTCTGGTTGCGGACGAGCAGGACGATATTGTCGATCAGGGCATTGATGTTTGCCATGCGTTTGTGAGGCTTCGTCTGCCGGGCGAAATCGAGCAGACGCTTGACGATCTCCCGGCAGCGCATCGTCTCCTTGACCATGACCTCGACGTCTTCCCGGCGCGGATCGTCGGCCTCGAGGTCCTCCAGCAAAAGGCTGCTGTTGGTCAGAATTCCCGTGAGCGGGTTGTTGATCTCGTGAGCCACGCCGGCCGCCAGTTTTCCGAGCGACGCCAGCTTCTCGGATCGGAAAAGCTGGGCATGGATCTTCTTCATCTCATCGGCCCGCTCGCTGACCTTCTTTTCCAGGGTGCTTCCCCATTGCTCAAGCTCACGCTTCTCGGCTTCAAGCTGTTTGGCCATCTCATCCAGCGACCCGGCCAGATGTTCGATTTCCATGGGTCCCCGGGCAATGAATTCATGCCGGTAGTCGCCCTGGGAGATGTTCCGGGCGATTCTGTCGAGTTTCTTCAGTGGCATGGAGATGCGCCGTGCCAGAACAATCGAGACCGAGATAATAATGAGGATCCCCAGGAAGGCGATTCCAAGGAAGGTCATCAGCGACTTCTGAAGAACATCATCGAAAGGCTGCTTGAGCACGCCGACGTAGAGAATCCCGATGATGTGGTTCATCGGATCTCGGATCGGCTCGTAGGCCGCGAGATACGTTGCGTTCACCACGAAGGCTTCGCCGACCCAGCGCTTTCCTTCCTTGAGGACAACGTTGTTCACTTCATCGGAGACAAGCGTGCCGAGCGCCCGGCTACCATCCTGGTTCCGCACGTTCGTGGAGATGCGAAGATCGCCCTGAAAGATCGTGGCAGTGCCGATTTCCTTCCCTTCGTAGACCTGCCCCTCATGGACGACCTCATTTATCTTGTCCACTATGTCAAAGTTGCGGTTCAGGAGTATCCCGCCGAGGAGGACACCGAGAAAGTTGTCGTTGTCGTCAAAGAGGGGGACCGCCGACTTCAACATCATTCCCGAGGTTTCGGACGGCTCCTTTCTCGGTTGCGCTTTGGGTGTGGAGATGACGTCCATGATGGCCCGTTCGGCAAGGGGCGGCGTTTCCTTAAGAAGGCGGTCGCGGGGGACGATATCGGTTCCTGTCAGCGGTTGTCGCCTCTTGATCACCTGATCGATGAAGCTGTCATCAAGGAGGTTGTCGCCGAAGAGGCCGGGATTTGTGCCCCGGGAAAGCACCGTGCCATGTGTGTCGACGATGGTCAGGATGTCGAGCTCTTCCCGGCGCAGTGTCTGTGCGAGTTCGGCGTTGAGAAAGACCCTGTCACGCGTGCTGACGGCTTTCTTGATGAGTGACCGGACGGCGGTGAGCCGGGTGATGCTGTAGATTTCCGACAGCCTGGTCCGGTAGATCTCCCGTGCCGAGTTCAGGTCGGCAATCGCTTTTGTTTCGGCGCGGGTGATAATCTGGTCGGAAATGATCTTCATCCCGACGTAGCTCGTGATGATGGCTGGGACGAGGATGGCGATGGAGAAGGAGAGGATGAGCTGGGATTGGATGGTCTTCAACGGCCGATGCTCAGCGTTATTCGGTGCTTGGGGGTGCCCGTGGCAGCGGGAAGAGCAACGGGCCATTATGCGTGGTACGTAACCAAATATGGTGAAAAGGCATGAGCTTTTCAAACCAGCGGCCCGTGGCAAGAGCAGGGAGCGACACGCTTTGATGTGCGGTTGGTGGAAATTTCACCGGGCGAATGAAAGAGTTCATGACGTCGATAGGTGCAGAGTAATTCAACAGAAGTTGTCTTTTTTAACATGTTGAAATCGTGAAGTCGACGTTTTTTCGATCCATAAGGCAATAATTGCTCTTGCACAATATTTGCTCTATTGAAGCCGACTAGATGGGTGCGTAACTGTGGAAATGTCCGATTCGACACTTGGGGTCGAATTTCTCAGATTGACACGCAGATGTCGGGGAATAGACAAGTACGTCTCATCAAGCGCCGGTCTGACCATTGATGAGATGCACTGTTTGAGCGCCCTTCTCTCCGAGAGCCCTCCCTCTGTCAGCAGGCTCAGTGAATTGACCAACGTGAGTCCCACCCGCGCATCGAAAGTCCTAAAAGGCCTCGAACTGAAGGGCCTGGTGTCCCGAATGCTGGATGCGGTGGACCGCCGCAAAGAGAAGGTGATTCTCACTGAGACCGGGAGAAGGGAGGCGCTCGTCATCCTCTCCCTGTTTGCCGAAGTCGGCAGCGAACTGCTCGGAGGATGGCGAAAAGAGCTTGCCACAGATTTCTCCTGGCTCGTTCAGGCCATGACGCAAAAGGAGCAGGAGCACAGACGTGGATGACCACGGCCTGAAACGCAGGCCGCTGGTAATCATCGGCCTGGGAAACGAGTTGCTCTCCGACGATGGCGTGGGGATCAGGGTTGTTCGCGAACTTCGAAAACGACCTGTTCGGGGTGACGCAGTGATTGAAGAGCTGTCCGTGGGGGGGTTCCCTCTCTTGGAATATATCACAGGCTTTGAGCGGTGCATCATCATTGACGCCGTTGTCACCGGGAGACATCCCCCGGGGACGGCCTACCGTTTCGTTCAGGGGGGCGATCCTGTGCCCTTCAGCATGACATCCTCGCATCAGATTGATCTTGCGCAGATTCTGTCGCTTGCCGCCTTGATGGGATGGGACCTTCCGCGAACGCTGACCGTGTATGGCATCGAAGCCGCCGATATCACGACATTTTGTGACGCGTGTACCGAAGAAGTCTCCAGGGCAATTCCGCTCGTCGTCGGGGCGGTCTGCAGCGAACTGGAGACCGATGGCAACAGTGTGCAGAAACATCCCGGTGAGTGGCAGATCCTCGCGGAAGCCATAGAAGCGCGATTTAGCACGGAGCATGTATGACACACACCACGATTCCTCTTCCCGGCGTTATGACGCACTCGGAAGCCGAGCTGAGACAGGTCTTTCTCCGGCAGGTGGAAGACATCCCTGCAGGGGAACGCATCAAGCGGTGTATCCAGTGCGGCACCTGTACCGGCTCGTGCCCCGTCAGCTATGCGATGGACATTTCGCCGCGGCAGCTGATCGCACTCTTCAGGGCGGGCGAAATGGAGGCAATCATGAAAAGCAGGACGATCTGGATCTGCGCCTCCTGTTATGCCTGTACGACGCGGTGCCCGTCGGGGATCAAAGTCACTGACATCATGTATGCCCTGAAAAGAACGGCGATGGAAAAGCATCGGAAGTCCAGCGCCCCACAGGTCCAGATTCTGGCGAATCTCTTCATCGATAATCTCAGAAGCTATGGCAGACTCCATGAGGGGACGCTCATTCGGAAATACTACGCCAGGACCGGCGTCACCAAGCTGCTGGGATTTGTTCCGCTCGTGATGAAGATGTACCGGACGAAGCGCCTGGCCCTCTTTCCGAAGAAGATCAAGGCCTATCAATCACTCTCCCGCATCGTCAAAAAGGCTCAGGAAATCGAGATGCGCGAGGCGCCGGAGCCGCTCCTGTATTCGCCGGAGTATGTGGGCTACAAAGGACTCGATAATCTGACACTCGAGCCAAGGAAAGGAGAATGACCGTGAAATATGCGTATTACCCCGGCTGCAGCCTCGAAAAGACTCAACGCGGGTACGATGAATCGGTGCGGGAGGTCTTCAAGGCGCTCGGACAGGAACTGATCGAAATCGAGGACTGGAACTGCTGCGGGGCAACGGTGTACATGTCGGTCAAGGAAACCGTCTCACTGGCGGTCTCTGCGAGAAACCTCGCCCTGGCGGAGAAAATGGGTCTGGAGATTCTCGCTCCGTGCAGCTCCTGCTTCACGGTCCTGACCAAGACCAACAGAGTTCTGCGTGAAATTCCCGGTATGCACCAGGATGTCAATGAGGCTCTCGCAGAAGGCGGCTTGACCTATGGCGGAACTACCCGCGTCCGCCATCCGCTGGATATTCTGATGAATGATATCGGGCTCGAGACCGTTCGCAAACGGATCCGGCGGAACCTGAACGGCCTGAAAATCGCACCATACTATGGATGCCAGATCGTACGGCCGGAGAAGGGATTTGACGATCGCGAAGATCCGGTCCTCCTCGATAGGCTGTTCCGCGGTTGCGGGGGCGACGTCGTGTATTTCCCCCTGAAGGTCAGATGCTGCGGGGGGATGTTGATGACGACATTTGAAGAGACCGCCCTGAAGTTGAACAGGGAATTGCTCCAATGTGCCCAGGCGAACGGGGCGGAGGTCATTGTCACGACCTGCCCGTTGTGTCACTTCAACCTCGAGGCGTATCAGGGGAAAATCAACAGGAGATTCGGGACGGACTTCGATATGCCGATCCTGTACTTCACCCAGCTTCTGGGAATCGCCCTCGGCCTCGCGGCCGGGAGCCTCGGGCTGGATTCGTCTTTCATCCCCCTGGGGGGAAAGATCACATCGTTGGCGGAGGCCGCCTATGCATGAGAACACGAAGCCGTCGAATGGAAACGAACAGGTGAAGATCGGCGTCTACATATGCCACTGCGGCGTCAATATCTCGGCCACTGTCAACGTGGCGGCGGTGCGGGAGTTCATCGCGCAACAACCCAATGTGGTCATTGCACGGGACTACAAATTCATGTGCTCTGATCCCGGACAGGATCTCATCAAGCAAGATGTCCAAAAGCTGGGAGTCAACCGCGTCGTTGTTGCTGCCTGTTCTCCGTTGATGCATGAGCTGACCTTCCGCGTGGCGGCAGAATCAGCCGGGCTGAACCGGTACCTCGTCCAGATCGCCAATATCAGGGAGCACTGTTCCTGGGTACACGATGATCGTGAGATGGCAACTCAGAAGGCCTGCGCCCTGGTCAACGCAGCCGTGAAACGGGTCGCCCTGCATCAGCCGCTGGCAATGACGCGGATGCCGGTGAACAAGGCTACGTTGATCGTGGGAGGCGGAATCGCAGGCATCCAGGCCGCTCTGGAGATCGCAAATGCCGGGTACCACGTTTACCTGGTCGAAAAGGAACCCACCATCGGGGGGAGAATGGGGCAGTTCGACAAAACCTTCCCGACACTCGACTGCGCGGCCTGCATCCTGACGCCGAAGATGGTTTCCGTCGGACACCGAAAGGACATCACGCTCCTGACCTACTCTGAGGTGTCGAGTGTGTCCGGCTACATAGGCAATTTCAAGATCAAGGTCCGGAAGAAGGCCCGGTACGTCGATACGGACAAATGCACAGGTTGTGGACAGTGCTGGAGCAACTGTCCTGCGATCCGGATTCCGTCCGGTCGCTCCATCGTCCTCGGCGACCGGATGGTGAACGAACGCTCAACCCGATCCGCTGAGTAGGAACAAACCCTATGGTCCTGTCGGAGGTTCAGAGTTTGCTGCGCTGCAGAGTGTTTACGGGACAGGAGTATCTCGACCGGCCTGTGAAGTTCGGCTGCGCCTCGGACCTCATGAGCGATGTGCTGGCATTTTCACAGTCGGGCGCGCTGCTGCTGACCGGACTGGTGAATGTGCAGACGATCAAGACCTCTCACATCGCCGATATCAACGGCATTATTATCGTGCGCGGGAAGAAGCCGGACAAAACAGTCATTGGACTCGCCCAACGGCAGGGGATTCCGCTCCTGGGGACCCCGTATTCCATGTATGAGGCCTGCGGCATCCTCTACCGGGCGGGCATCCCCTCCACCATGAAGTGTGCGGACGGGTCCGCATCGCCGCTACCTGCATGAGCCGCCATGGACACTGGAGAAACATTCTCCGATTCGTTCACTATTCAAGGGAGGAATTTCCTTGATGCGGGACAGGTCTCCACGGAGATCAAGAGTGAGCTGAAAGACCTCGGCATCGACCCGGCGGTCATTCGAAGGGTCGCCATTGCCACCTACGAGGCTGAGATGAACGTTGTGATGTACGCAGACCAGGCACGCCTCACGCTCAGGGTGACGTCGCAGGCAATCCGCGTCACGGTCGATGACCGAGGGCCCGGGATTCCCGATATCGGACTCGCGATGCAGGAAGGGTACTCCACGGCAACGCATGAGATGCGCGAAATGGGGTTCGGTGCCGGCATGGGGCTGCCGAACATCAAGAAGAACGCGGATGATTTCAGGATCACGTCCACGGTGGGCAGGGGAACGACCTTAGAAATCAGGATCGACATCAATTAAATCCATGGAAGAGGGATCGCGCTCAATAGTGATTGACGCCGGGCGATGCGAGGCCCGCATGCGATGCCTGCGTATCTGCCCGACACAGGCACTCCGGGCGCGCAATGGCAAAGCGCTGCTGCTCAAGGACCGGTGCATCGACTGCGGAGAGTGTGTCCGCGTCTGCCCGAATCATGCATTCATCCCCCAGACGAACTCGTTTAGCGATTTCTCGAAATTTAAGCATACCATCGCCCTGCCCTCGCCGGTCTTCTACTCCCAGTTCGGAAGGGACGTCCGGCCGGCGGCAATCCTGAATGCACTGAAGACCGTCGGGTTTGACGATGTCTATGATGTTGCGTGTGCCTCCGAATCGGTCAGTATCGCGATTCAGGAGTATCTGGACTCGGACGAAAGTCCGCGACCGGTCATTTCCCCCTTCTGTCCGACGATTGTGCGACTTGTCCAGGTCAGATACCCCAACCTTCTCGACAATCTGATTCCGATAGACTCTCCGATGGAGCTTGCGGCACGTGAAGCAAAGCGGCTGGCGATGCACGAGCGAGGACTGCGCGAGCTCGAGATCGGTGCGATCTACCTCACACCGTGTCCCTCGAAAATGACTGCGCTTCAGCATCCGCCGCGGAAAAAGCATTCGTTCCTGGACGGCATGATTCCGATCTCCCAGGTCTATCCCCTGGTGATGCGGGCCCTTGCGCATGCCGCCGGCGAAGATGGGCGGCCGGATGTCCGGGGACTCGGACTCGGATGGCCAATCCTGGGCGGACAGGTGGCGAGCCTGAAAGCGGAAGAACGGATCGCCATCGCCGGCCTGACGGATGTCATGCGAGTCTTCGACGAGATTGAAAATGGCAAGCTCAAAGACATTCAGTACATCGAATGTCATTCGTGTCCGACGGGCTGTGTCGGGGGATCACTGACGGTCGAGAACCCGTATATCGCACGGGGCAGGGTGCTCCGCCTCGTGGAGAAATACGGGTCCGAACCCTGCCAGGACCGTCAGAAGGTCCGGGAACTGTACCACAAGAACTTCTTCTCGTTGCTGGGAACGATCCCGCCGAGTCCGGTTCAGCCTCTCGACGACGATATCTCGAGGGCCATCCACAAAATGCATCGACGGAACCAGATTTATGAAATGCTCCCGAAAATCGATTGCGGTGCCTGTGGAGCCCCCACCTGCATGACCTTTGCCGCCGATGTGGTCAAAGGGGATGCAGAAACGGATGAGTGTGTCTTCGTTACGATGAAGACCCTCGAGGCGAAGTCGAAGAACCTGCTGGATACGATTGAGAAGCAAAGCAAGAAACTTCGCATCAACCCGGGAAGACATGACCATGAAGCTTCGGCGAGTCGTTGAGAGCCTCCAGCTCTCCCTTCGATGCGGTGGGGACCGCCTCGACCAGGACATTACGGGAGGATATGCAGGTGATCTGCTGAGTGATGTGATGGCGAACGGCCAGGCGGGAAATCTCTGGGTGACGATGCAGGTGCACGCGAACATCGTCGCAGTGGCCGTGCTCAAGGATCTTGCCGGCATCGTCATCGTGCAGGGGCGGCAGCCGGCCGATGAGACCCTGAAGAAGGCCAGCGAAGAGAACATCCCTATCCTGGTGAGTCCACTGCCGGCGTTTGAAACGGTCGGCAGCCTTTATGCTCTGCTTGAAGCCGGTCCCTAGCCATGCTGGGCCATTTCAGGGCAGATCTGCACGTTCATACGTGCCTTTCACCGTGCGGGGATCTCGAGATGTCGCCGCGAAAGATCGCCGCCCGGGTTTGCGATCGGAGCCTTGACATTATCGCGATCTGTGATCATAACTCGGCGGAGAATGTGCCGGCGGTAATGAAGGCCGCCGGGGGAGGCCGGGTCGTCGTACTGCCGGGATTGGAGGTATGCACAAGCGAAGAAATCCACGTCCTGGCGATCTTTGAAGACCTTGACCAGGCATTCGCAATGCAGGCGATTGTGTATGATCACCTCCCGGGCGAGAACGACCCCGACGCCTTTGGACTGCAGGTGGTGGCCAACGAACATGACGAGGTCGTCGCCATGGAGACCAGGCTGTTGATAGGAGCGATCGATCTTCCGGTCGATCGGATCCTGGACGAAATCCACCGGCTGGGGGGTCTGGCGATTGCCTCGCACATCGACAGGGCAAGCCACAGCGTGATCAGTCAACTGGGGTTCATCCCCGAGACACTGAAATTTGATGCGCTCGAGCTCTCGTCCCGCATGCCGGATCGGGAAGCACGGGAGCGCTTCCCCTCCGGGGCGTCGTTTGCGCTAGTCAGGAATTCGGATGCGCATTTCCTCGAGGATGTGGGGAAGAACGCCAGTGCGTATGTCCTCCATGAACCTACATTTGCCGAAATACACAAAGCCCTTGGAAAGGAAGAAGGGCGAATGGTGATGGAACTTTCGTAATGGAAGATCTTTCGCTCCATATTCTGGATATCGCGGAGAATGCCGTCGCAGCCGGCGCACGGAACCTCTGCATTGACGTGACCGAAGACCTCGCCCGGGACATCCTTTCCATCGTCATCGCAGATGACGGGCGGGGGATGAGCGCTGAAGCGGTGACACGGGCCGCCGATCCTTTCTTCACCACCCGGACTACCCGCAGGGTTGGGCTGGGACTGGCTCTCCTGCGGGAGGCGGCAACGACCGCAAACGGGTCCATGGAGATCCATTCAGCCCCCGGCTCCGGAACGACGGTCCGGGCAACGTTTCAGCTCAGTCATATTGACCGCAAGCCGCTCGGATCCATGGCGGAAACGATAATGGCGCTGGTGGCCGTCGCCGCCGAGATCGACATCCACTATACGCGCACGCGTAATGGCAGGACAATCGTCCTGGACACGAAAGAGATGCGGCCTCAGCTTGACGGCACGTCGCTGAACTCCGTCGGTGTGCTGGGCATCATACGCGACTATCTGAACCACGAAGAGAATTCGCTGGCACACTAAGGGACAGGAGAACCCATGGACGCAAAGGCTGTCGAGACCATCCTTCAGAGACATCCGCAGGATCCGAGCTCGATCATCCAGGTCATGCTCGATATCCAGAATGAGCTGTACTACCTGCCGCGGGACGTTCTTGATCATGTTTCGGATCAGCTGCACGTCCCCCTCAGCAGAACGTACAACCTCGCGACCTTCTACAAGGCGTTCAGCCTCAAGCCGAAGGGGAAATATCCCATCGCCGTCTGTACAGGGACCGCTTGCCATGTCCAAGGTGCCGTAAGGATTCTCGATCAGATACAGCGCGAGCTTGGCATCAAGGAGGGAGAAACCACCGCCGACAAGAAGTTCAGCGTGGAAAGTGTGAGGTGCCTCGGATGCTGCGGCCTGGCGCCTGTCGTCACGGTCGGGAAGAATCTTCACGGGAAAGTACCTCCGGCAAAAGTGACGAAAATCCTCAAGCAGTATTAGGAACGGGAGACGGCAATGGCCAAGATGAAAATCGAAGATCTGGCAAGAATCCGGGAGGCGGCGCGGTACAAAATCGCGCTGCGGCAGGGCGCCGGGCGCGTGAGAATCAACGTTCACATGGGGACGTGCGGCATCGCCGCAGGCGCGCGTGAGATCCTGACAACGGTGATGAAGGAGATTGAATCGAGGAACCTCCAGGATGTGATCGTGATGAATTCCGGCTGCGCCGGGCTGTGCAGCCAGGAGCCGATGATGACGATTGAGGTTCTTGGGCAACCGGCGCCGGTAAAGTATGTCTTCATGACGCGGGAGAAGGTTAGGGCGATCTTCGACGCCCACGTCGTGAATGGCCGGGTCGTGAAAGAGTATGCCCTTGCCTTGGGCAGCGAGACAACACGGTAATGATGGTGCGGTCACGAAGGAGATCTCCACTATGGCGCATAGAACGTACGTGATGGTCTGCGCGGGCACCGGATGTGTCGCCAACCATTCGATGAAGATCAAGGACAAACTGGAAGCAGAAATCCGGAAACGCGGGCTGCAGGACGAGGTGAGTGTCGTGACGACGGGCTGCAACGGGTTCTGTGCCGTGGGACCGTTGATGGTTGTTCAACCGGACGGCATCTTCTACCAGCTCCTGAAGGAAACGGATATTCCGTTTCTCGTGGAAGAACATCTCATCAAGGGGCGGCCGGTGAAGGAGCTTCTCTACACGCCGCCGGAAGAGAAGGTGCCGATCCCGAAAATGACGGATATCCCCTTCTTTGCCGATCAGACGCTGATCGTGCTTCGCAACCGGGGACTCATCAATCCTGAGAGCATCGATGAATACATAGCCCGCGGAGGCTACGAGGCGCTTGCGAAAGTCCTGACAAGTATAACGCCGGAGGAGGTCATCCGGGAAATCAAGGCGTCGGGGCTGCGCGGACGCGGGGGAGGGGGATTCCCGACCGGCGTCAAATGGGAGACGTGCAAACATGCTCCCGGCGACAAGCGCTATGTCATCTGCAATGCGGATGAGGGAGATCCCGGCGCGTTTATGGACCGGAGTACCATCGAGTCCGACCCGCACGCGGTGATCGAAGGCATGCTCATCGGTGCCTATGCCATCGGCTCGTCCGAAGGTTATGTCTACATCCGGAACGAATACCCGATCGCGCTGGAACGCCTGTTGGTCGCCCTCAGGCAGGCTCGCGAGTATGGAGTGCTGGGGGCGAAGATCTTCGACAGAGATTTTGATTTTGACATCACTGTGGTGAGGGGTGCGGGGGCCTTCGTCTGCGGCGAGTCGACCGCGTTGATGGCCTCGATCGAAGGACGACCGGGAGAGCCTCGCGCGAAATATGTCCACACGGTCGAACGGGGATTGTGGGACAGGCCGACCTGCCTCAATAATGTCGAGACCTGGGCGAATGTCCCGCAGATCATGCTCCGGGGTGCACAGTGGTTTGCAGGAATTGGAACCGGCGATGTTTCGACCGATCCCTGGGGGGGGAGCAAAGGAACGAAAGTCTTCTCTCTCTGCGGGAAGGTCAATAACACCGGCCTCATCGAGGTCCCGATGGGAATCACGCTGAGGAAGATCATCTTTGATATCGGCGGCGGAATCAAGGAGGGAAAAAAGTTCAAGGCGGTTCAGACCGGCGGTCCTTCGGGGGGATTCATACCGGAAAGTCTGCTGGACCTGCCGGTGGACTATGAGGAGCTGACGAAGGTGGGTTCGATGATGGGGTCCGGTGGGATGGTGGTGACCGATGAGGACAACTGCATGGTCGACATGGCAAAGTACTTCCTCTCGTTCACCCAGACCGAGTCGTGCGGGAAGTGTGCGCCATGCCGCGAAGGGACCAAACGCATGCTCGACATCCTCGAGAAGATCACTGCGGGAGAGGGGACGGAGGAGGACCTCGTCCTCCTGGAAGAGCTGTCGAATATGGTGGTGGAATCCTCGCTCTGTGCGCTCGGCGGTTCAGCACCGAACCCCGTTCTGACGACGCTGAAGTATTTTCGGGAAGAATATGAAGCTCATGTGCAACAGAAGAAGTGTCCCGCGCACGCCTGCCGGAAGCTCATTACATACACGATTGACCCCGCGATCTGCCTCGACAAGGGTCACGGCTGCCATGTCTGCGCGAAGAATTGTCCGGACGGCGCCATCGTCGGCGAAACCAAGCTGGTGCATGCGATCGATGTGGCGAAGTGCGGCAAATGCGGCATCTGCTACGATGTCTGCAAATTTGAAGCAATCACCGTCGAGTAACAACTGAGACTGCCATGGTGACAATTACGATCGATGGAAAGCTCGTCGAGGTTGCCGAAGACACAACCATCCTCAAGGCTGCGGAGAAGGCAGGCATCTGGATTCCTACGATGTGTCACAGTGACTACTTCGAACCCTACGGAGTGTGTCGCCTGTGCAGCGTGGAGGTTGTGCGGGGGAAGAGAAGCCGCATCGTTACCGCCTGCAATTTCCCTGTGCGGAGCGGCATGACGGTCCACACCAACTCGGGGAAGGTCAAGTGGATCCGGAAGCTGATCATGGAGTTGATGCTGTCGCGATGGCCCAATGTCAGGGTCGTGAAGGAGATGGCCGGGAGACTGGACATCGGGACGCCGCGCTTCGCCAGTCTCGAACGGGATGAGGCGGAAGATGCCTGCATCCTGTGCGGGATGTGCGTCAACATGTGCAATGAGGTGGTGAAGGCTGGGGTGCTGGGATTTGCCCATACGGGCATCAAGCGGGAAGTGGTGCTGCCCTTCAATGAGCGGTCCGACCGGTGCATTGTCTGCGGTGCGTGTGCCCACGTATGTCCCACAGGCCATATCAGGATGGTGGTTGAAGACTACAGAGGAAAGAAGCCCGAGTTTACACTCGGACCAAAGACGCCGATCTATGTCCCGACACTGCAGGCCGTTCCCCGGGTCCCCGTTATTGACACCGGGTCGTGCATTCACTTCTCGACGGGTGCCTGTGAGACCTGTGCAAAGGTGTGTGAGCCGAATGCCATCAACTATGCGATGCAGGACGAGACAGTGGAGATCGAGGTAGGGCAGATCCTTCTCGCGACGGGATTCGATCTCTTCGATGCCTCCGCCATGGCGCAGTATGGATACGGCCGACTGGATAATGTCTACAGTTCGCTCGAGTTTGAATCCATGCTCAACTCGACGGGGCCGACCGGAGGAAAGATCCAGACCAAGAATGGCAGGGAACCGCGGTCAGTGGCGATCATCCACTGCATTGGCTCAAGAGACACGAACCACCACCCGTACTGTTCGCGCGTGTGCTGCATGTATGCGCTCAAATTCGCTCACCTTGTTCGTGATCGGACCAGTGCGGAGATTTACCAGTTCTACATTGACATGCGCGCGTTCGGGAAGGGGTATGAAGAATTCTACAGCCGTCTGCTGGACGAAGGCATCACCATGATCCGGGGCAAGGCGGCGGAGATCGTCGAAGGATGCTGGAGCGCTAACGGGGAGCCGTCGCTCAAGGTGCGGTGCGAAGATACGTTGATCGGCAGATTCCGCGAGATCCCCGCGGACATGGTCATTCTCTGCAATGCGATCGAACCGCGAAAAGACAGCGATGCCGTCCGCAGGCTGTTCTCGGTCAGCAAGAGCCCGGATGGCTTCTTCCTGGAACGCCATCCCAAGCTCGACCCCACGGCGACCTCCACTGACGGGGTGTTCATCGCCGGATGCGCTCAGGGGCCGAAGGACATTCCCGACACTGTTACACAGGCAAGTTCCGCTGCAGCGCGCATCCTCTCGCTGATCTGCAAGGGGGAAGTCGAGATCGAGCCGGTCCGTGCGATGGTGCAGGAGGAATACTGCGGCGGGTGCAAAATGTGCAACGGCCTCTGTCCCTACGGCGCCATAGAGTTCCTCGCAGAGAAGAAAGTCTCACATGTCAATGAGGCGCTCTGCAAGGGGTGCGGCACCTGTGTTGCTGCGTGCCCTTCGTCAGCCATAACCGGGCACGGGTTCACGGATCAGCAGATCCTGGCTGAACTTGCGGGATTGATGGTGTCGACAGACCGCTGAAAGACGAATGAACCGATCACTCGTGGTCATCGGAACATGGGAAAGGCATTGAGCAATGGCATTTGAACCGAAAATCATCGGATTTCTGTGTAACTGGTGCTCCTACACCGGTGCGGATCTGGCGGGGGTGTCCCGAATCAAGTCCGCGCCAAACGTCAGGGTGATCCGGACAATGTGCAGCGGGAGGATCGATCCCGCCTTCGTCCTCAAGGCTTTTCAGCTTGGGGCAGACGGCGTCATTGTGATGGGTTGCCATCTGGGCGACTGTCACTACCAGGAGGGGAACTACAAGACCATCCGGCGCATTCCCTTCCTGAAGCGACTCATTCAGGGCTTCGGCATCGATCCCCGGCGCCTGAGGCTCGAATGGGTCTCAGCCTCCGAGGGAGACCGGTTTGCGCAGGTAGTCAACGAGATGACCGAAGAGATCCGGAAACTCGGACCCCTCAGTCTCCACGTCCACCGCGACGCCCAGCAACCCGTTCTTCACCAGTAATCGGAAATCAGCCTGACCAAGGCAACAGGGAGAACACCATGGGGAAGCCAACACTAGCACTGTATTGGGCGGCGAGCTGCGGAGGATGTGAAATCGCCGTGCTGGATCTTCACGCCAGGATCCTTGATGTGGCCGCCGCATTCGATATCGTCTTCTGGCCGGTCGCCCTGGATTTCAAATATGACGACCTCAGGGCAAGGGATGACCAGAGCATTGACCTCTGCCTGTTTAACGGATCGATCCGCAACTCCGAGAATGCAGAGATCGCGCATCTCCTGCGGGCCAAGGCGAAGACCCTCGTGGCGTTTGGCTCCTGTGCCCTGGAGGGGGGGATTCCGGGACTGGCAAACCTCACGACCAAGCAAGATATCTGGCACTATGTCTACGAAGAATCCCCTTCCACCGTAAAGCTGAATGGTGGTGTCTTCCCGCAGACGCATTCCTCGATGCCGGAAGGGGCCATCGAAATTCCGGAGATGTGGGAGACCGTAAAATCCCTCGACCAGGTTATCGAGGTCGACTACTTCGTGCCCGGTTGCCCCCCCCAACCCGAGAGAATATGGGAGGTCATTGAGCACATCATGAGCGGTCGGCCGCTCCCTTCCAAAGGATCGGTACTGGGTGCCGGCGAGAAGACGTGCTGCGATGAGTGTCCCCGTGAACGGAAAGAGAAGAAACTGAAGCAATTCTATCGTCCGTTCGAGATTGTGCCGGACCCAAACCTCTGCCTGCTCGATCAGGGGATAGTCTGCATGGGCCCTGCGACCAGGGATGGATGTGGGGCCCTGTGCACCAAGGCCAATATGCCCTGCCGTGGCTGTTACGGCCCGCCTCCTCACGTCACCGACCAGGGGGCCAAGATGGTAAGTGCCCTGAGCTCCGTCATTGACGCCCATGACCCGCAAGAGATCGAACGCATTCTCGATCAGATTGCGGACCCGATGGGTACGTTCTACCGGTTCTCACTCGCTCACTCGATTCTGCGGAGGGTGGAAAAACCATGAAGCATATCAAGATCGATCCGATTACCCGCCTCGAAGGTCACGGAAAGATCGACATTTTCCTCGACGAGAACGGCGAGGTCGCAAATACCTATTTCCAGATTCCCGAGTTGCGGGGATTCGAACAGTTCTGTGTCGGACGGCCGGTGGAAGAGCTCCCGCGCATCACGACCCGTATCTGCGGTGTCTGTCCTGAAGCGCATCATCTGGCGTCTGCCAAGGCCTGTGATGCCGTGTTTCAGGTTGATCCACCGCCGACCGCGAAAAAGCTCCGGCAGCTCCTCTATAATGTCTTTTTTGCAGGTGACCACACGACGCATTTCTATGCTCTGGGTGGCCCGGACTTCATCGTCGGGCCCACCGCACCGGCTGCTGAACGGAATATTCTGGGCGTCGTCAGGAAGGTGGGGCTGGAGGTGGGCGGGAGAGTCATCGAGATGCGGAAAAGGACACAGGAGGTGCTGAAAGTTCTCGGGGGCAAACAGACCCACCAGGTGACATCGCTTCCGGGCGGTGTCAGCAAGGGGATTACTGCGGAAGAGGCCGCGGTGATCCAGCAACACTGCCGCTGGTTCGTTGAATTTGGAAAATTCACCATCCAGGCGTTTCACGACATCGTCCTGAAGAATCAGGCCTATGTTGATCTGATCCTTTCAGAAGCGTTCTCTCACAGAACGTACTACATGGGACTTGTCGATGACAACAACCGGGTGAACTTCTATGACGGAAAGGTAAGAGTGGTCGACCCGGACGGGAAGGAGTTTGCCCGATATTCCCCGGCCGAGTATCTTGACCATATCTCCGAGCATGTCGAACCCTGGACGTATCTGAAGTTCCCGTTCCTCAAGAAGGTTGGCTGGAAGGGCCTGGTGGATGGAAAAGAGAGCGGTGTCTACCGGGCTACGCCGCTTTCGCGGCTGAACGCCGCGGACAGGATGCCGACGCCGCTGGCTCAGGCGGAGTACGAAGCAATGTTCACCACCCTGGGCGGGAAGCCGGTCCATGCGACCCTGGCAACCCACTGGGCGCGGGTGATTGAGTTGCTCGGTGCTGCGGAGATGGCTCTCGATCTAGCGCAGGATCCCGAGATTACCGGAACACAGATTCGCACCATCCCCACCCGGGTCCCGACGGAGGGGGTCGGTACCGTGGAAGCCCCGCGTGGCACGCTCACCCATCACTATGTCACCGACGAAAAGGGGATCGTCAAGAAGGTGAACCTCATCGTCGGGACGACGAACAACTATGCGCCTATCTCACTGTCCATCGGGAAGGCGGCACGGGGGTTGATCAGGAAGGGGAGCGAAGTGACGGAGGGGACGCTGAATATGATCGAGATGGCGTTCCGCGCCTATGATCCCTGTTTCGGCTGCGCCACGCATGCGCTGCCAGGGCGGCAGCCTTTCGTCGTCCGCATTCGGGATGCGAATGGAGAGATCCTTCAGGAAATCACAAGGTAACGAACACCGGTCATTTCTCCGGGTGTCTTACGGATCATCAACCACTCCGTTAACAGGGCCCGCTCTTTACCGCAGCATACTGTCCGTCTCCTGCGTCGATTCATACAGCAGCGGATTCAATGCCGTTGCCGCGAGATCCCCCCCCTCAATCTGTCAATCGACCGCTTCACGGTGCCATACAGACGCTCTGGCCACAGAGTCAGCCCTTAGCAGCACTGGCGTTGGTGATCACGGGCAGCTTGCCCCTCCACTCATGCCAAGCCTTTGGGTGCGCGACCAGCTCACACATGAAGTGCGCAACATTCGCCATGTTGGTGCTGTCTGGAGCGAAGAGACTGCTTACAAGGCCTTCGTGCAGCGTGTACTCCGAAACATCCCCATCGAGGAGTGTGTCTGGACGCACCACCGCCCACTGCACGAACGGATTGGTCATCCCGATATCGCCCCACAGGAAGTCGGCAGCTTGTTGGTTATCTCTTGCCGGAGGGAGGATGCTGCGCAGGATTCTCACGAACGCCTTCTCAAGCATCCCGCGACGAGTATCGAGACCTCCTGGGTGGTTGACCGAGACACTGCTCATGAGGATGAACTTCACCGGCGTTGCGGGCTTCAGCGCCACGATCTCTCGGCACAGCCTCGTCGCGACTCGCGTGACGAGGTCGTGCGGCGGCCCAAAGATGCCCTTGATGCTAAGAACGTGACCGAGGCAGGAGATGACAGCATCGCAGCCGCGAAGTTGGCGCATGAGGTGCTCGTTGCTCAGGGACAGCGGATCGTCCTCGACCACCGTCAGTCTGGATTCTCCCGCGGTGCCCGCCGGGAGCTTCTGCGGGGATCGCACAACGACGCGGACGCTGATGCCACGCCCCAGTAGATGCTGTAGGACACGCTGGCCAGTACGGCCGGTGCCACCAACGAGTAGAACTGTCTGCTGCGTAGGCATCTCATAGTCTCCTGCGTGTGCTTTGTGGGGGGGGCAAAGTGGCTATCAGAGTGGACGCCAGAACCACCAGTTGCGACGGGGGCCTAACGCTCCTGTTCAGCAGCGGGCCGCGTCGCGGACCGTCCGCTGGAACCGGTTGTTGGACAACGCCGCCCCATGTGATCGTTTACGTTTCTTGAGTTCAGTCGTCATGCTTCAGAGTTATGATGACATTTCCCTTCTTGCGTCCGGTGTCGACGTAGCGGTGAGCCTCGGCGATCTGCTCGAACGGATAGCGCCGATCAATGACCGGTTTGAATTCTCCCGCCTCAGCCAGCCGCGCGAGAAAACGTAAATCTTCCGCGCACGCGGCCGCTTGCCCAGCGATGATTTTCTTGCTGCTCGTCATCGACACCCATGGAATCTGAAGCATGTCTGGCAGCCCACCTACGACCATAAGAAGACGTCCTCTTTCCTTCAACGAAGCTTTGCTACGGGAGAAAGGGGCCGTGCCGACTGTATCGACAATGATGTCATAGGTTTCACCAGTCTGCGTGAAGTCCTCTTTGGTGTAGTCGATGACATGACTGGCACCCAGAGATCTCACCAATTCCACGTTCGCGGTACTGCACACTCCGCTCACGTCTGCCCCGAAGTGCTTGGCAAGCTGCACCGCAGCTGTACCTACACCTCCGGAAGCGCCATTAACGAGTACGCTTTCCCCCCTCTGAAGTTTTCCTCTTCTGAAGAAGTTCAACGCCGTTGTTCCGCCAAAAGATAGTGCGGCGGCTTCATCGTAGGTCAGATTGGGCGGTCTTAGTGCCACCGCCCCGTCTTCCGGCATGCATTTGTACTCCGCATGACAACCCATGACGGGATCGCTGAACGCAAAAACTTGGTCACCTACCTTGAATTTCCTTACATCTTTGCCGACCGATTCAACTACCCCGGCGAGCTCTGTCCCTAGTATGGGTTGTTTTGGTCTTGAGACTCCAAATACCAAACGCATGATGAGCCCGAAGCCGACAGGCACATTGAGACTTCGCACCCTCCAGTCCCCTGATGTTACCGTTGTCGCATATGTTTTTATCAGGACTTCATTGTCCTTGGGCGTTGGCTTTTCGACCTCCTTCAATTGAAGGACCTCGGGCGGCCCGTATCTTTCATACACAATTGCTTTCATACGTTATTGCCCTCGAAGGTTGCTTTACTCCGCAGTCTTTCGCGTTGTCCGACGGGTGGCGGCTCACCTGCGGCCGATGGACCTCAAAGTCCTCTACCGCCCTTACTGAGACGAACCACCTCTATGAATGATGGTATCTTTGAGCTACGCTCAACATCTGCCACGTCATTAAACGAATGGGGCTTTGGATGTGGTGTGGGGGCGTTCCGAACTGAGTCCCATTCCAGTAATTGTGGTACTACGACAGCGCGACATGCTGTTTTTCACCTGAGAGAGCAAGAGATGTATGCCTCCCAGAAGATAGCCCGGAAATGTGCTCGGAGCAAGTGATGGGTGACCTGCCTTCGGATCGGCTATTTTGATTGTTTTCTTCTTTGTCCCACGTCACACAAGCTGCACGAGCCCTTGACTATACGTGAAGCATATCGTTCTATTCCTACCTCCAAAATATGGCGACAGTGCCGGAAGAGTTCAATGATTCCGCCCTCGATCGCATAGGTCCGCTAGAGGGGGAGGGCGGAATGAATGCATTGAACGAAATGAAGGAATTGGGCAAGGCAGAGGAGCAGATTATTTGGGAGGGGTACCGAAGACCAGTAGACTGTAAACAGATAATCGCGATGGATCACAGATTTTGCGAAAGACCTGTTGTCATGACACATTGGTGAAAGTGACACTGCCCGCCCGCATACTATTCGTTTGATTTTGGCACGTCTCTCTCCTATCTTGGCCCCAAAGGTTCTTTGAGAAGGCGACCACAACTCCTCCA
>Ga0315283_10000147_pt1 | contig 43680 bp, 28 predicted proteins | sample YL17G09_0_MG_FD_204541 | JGI IMG/M metagenome (GOLD analysis project Ga0315283, IMG submission 204541) | Sediment microbial communities from Yellowstone Lake, YNP, Wyoming, USA - YL17G09_0 | ecosystem: Environmental > Aquatic > Freshwater > Lake > Sediment | place: USA: Wyoming | collected...
ATCTACCAGAAAAATAATATGGTTCTCTCTGAAGTAGCACTTTCAATTGAGAAGGGAGAATTTGTTTACCTCATTGGCAAAACAGGTACAGGTAAAAGCAGTTTGCTAAAGACTTTATATGCTGAACTTCCCCTTGCCAGGGGAGAAGCTAATATAGCCGGCTACGACTTGAAACTGATTCGCCGTAAGGAAATTCCATATCTCAGGCGTAAATTGGGCATCGTGTTTCAGGATTATCAACTGCTGAGCGACCGCAGCGTGAATGATAATCTGCTTTTTGTTATGCGTGCCACCGGTTGGAATGATAAGGAGGAAATGAAAGCCCGGCTCGAAGATGTGCTGGAAAAAGTAGGCCTTAGTACCAAAGGTTTCAAGATGCCACACCAACTTTCGGGAGGTGAGCAACAGCGTGTGGCCATTGCCCGTGCGCTGGTGAACAATCCGGAAGTAATCCTTGCCGATGAACCCACGGGTAATCTCGACCCAGAGACGTCGGAAGGCATAATGCAACTGCTCTTTGATATCAGCAAATCAGGAAGGGCGGTAGTCATGGCAACACACAATTATTCATTCTTCCGCAAATTCCCTGCCCGCACCATCAAGTGCGAAGCGGGCAGGCTATCTGCCTTCGAAAACGGCGTCTATTAGCCGGATGGCATTAAGCTGGTTTGAAAATCTGCCTTCTAAAATCTTTTCCCGCTTTCCGATTTCTCCCGCTTCGAATGTTCGGCTAAAAAGCTTGTCTATTGCGGTTTTCAGACCAGCAGCATCTTGGGCTATCATGCAGAGTTCGCCGAGGCCTGTACCAGTCAGCATGGCCGGATTCACCAGTGTAAACCTGCCGTTATAGAGCGCCTGAAGTAGTTTTAACTTTAGTCCGGTAGCCTGGAATGTTACCATAATACTGACATGCGATTCCTGGACAAGGGTTTCCATTTCAGCATGTGTGGGATTGGGCAACAGGTGGATGTGTTTTTTGTCCAGTACAAGTTTCTGCAACCACACCGGAGGATTAAGTCCGGCAATTACAAGAGGATAAACATTCGAATCAAAAACATTTTTCACCAGATATTCAGCTGCTTTCGAGTTTTCCGGTACCGAAAGGTTTCCGTGATATAGCGCGTACTCTCCGCGGCCAGGCAGGCTATTCACAGCATCGCTGGGATGGAAGCTGGGGAGATAAATCACCATGTTATCAGGGAATTTCCGTGCAAGGTATTGGCGATCTTCTTCCGATACTACCAGCATTTTGGTGGCATATTTCAATATAGGCTGGAACATGCGCAATTTGAGACTTGCCAGCAGGAAATAGGTGGTATTAAAGATATTTTTCTCAGCCCTGGCCAGTTGATAATAATAAGCATGTTCGATATTGCTTTCACGATAAATGAGTGTGCGCCCCCGTAGTGCCGGATGCCCCAGGTAATAGCAACAATGAAGACCTTCGAACAGGATTGGATAATCGTCCTGCAGGAGCCTGGTAAGCAATTGGGAGGAACGGCGGCTGGCAACGATGTAAGGTTTTAGCGTAAGAGCCGCTGCTAACCCGGTGTTACGGAAATAATAATCTACGCTCTCACAGTACTGAAGCAGCTCTGGCGCAGGCTGAATACGGTAAGCAAAACAATGAAGGTGTATCCGGATTCCTTGCGCATGAAGGGCTTTTAACTTATAATATACATCGATTACCCCACCGAAATTGGCCGGATAAGGTATTGCGAAAGAAACGATATGAAGGTGACGATTAGACATATTTACTGTAAACCTGAATAAGTACTTTTTCTTCATGCTGCCAGTTAAGCTCGTGTGAAGCCAGCAGGGCAGAGGCTTTCCAGCGGGCCATCTGTTCCGGATCATTCACCATGAGGCTGATTTGATGAGCAATGTGCTGAGGATCGTGGTTTTCGATAAATGTACCAACATGATATTGTTCAAGAATCCGACAAATCTCAGGTAGGCGGGAAGCAAGCACCGGAAGCCCTGAATGTATATAATCGAACAATTTGTTGGGCAGACTGAAACGGTAATTCATATTGGTGTCCTTATCAATCGTAAGGCCGATGTCGGCGTTGGCACTGTATTCACGGAGCCGCAGATATGGTTGCTTCGGAACGAAGATAACTTTATCAGATAAACCTAGTTCGATTGTTTTTTTTCTCAGCAAATCGAGTACATCGCCGCCTCCAACAATCAGTAATACACAATCGTCAAGGTATTGCATCGCTTCCAGGGCTTCTTCGGCACCACGCTGTATGTTAATACCGGCGCCTTGCATCATTATGATGTGTTTGCCGGAGGGCAATCCAAGCGAGGAGCGCGTTTCAGTAACCGGTGTTTCCACCAGCGGTGGTACATTGCGCACCACATTCAGCTTTATGTTATACTCTTTTTCATAAAGCGCCGCTATGGATTCATTCACTGTAAAAATATCAGTGAGCTTTGGGAATATGCTGCGTTCGATCGCTTTCCAGATATGCTGCACACGCTTTCGCGACACAAGTTCAGGCGTTTCCGTGTAATATTCGTGGCTATCGTACACCAACGGTTTGCGGCACAGACGATGTATGAGGTAGTTTGGCAAAAGCGTATCCAGGTCGTTGCTCACGAGTAATTGAACATCGTTACCAAGCAGGTAGAAGAAGAGGCGCAAATTGTATTCGGCATAGAACAAAGGGCCTTTCTCCCATAGCAGCCGCATACGGTGGGTTTGGTATGTGCGGGTATCCAGGTTGGTGCTGTCGGTTTTTCGCCGTCCAACCAGTGTAACCACAAAGCCCAGTGAACCAAGCGTTCGGCATACTTTGTCAACGCGTTGATCAGTAACTAAGTCGTTGGTAACAGAAACGATTACTTTTTTTGCCATGCTGCTGTCGATAGGAATGCGAATTTAGAACATTCTATTGGAATAGACATTATTACAAAGTACATTCGCGATTTGCTGACTAATTAGCAATATCAGCAATGCAGCTAAAGCCATAATTGGCATACCTTTGCAGCAAACTATTGCTGTGTTATGATTGAAATCCTCCACAACGAATCACTAAAACCATACAACACCTTTGGCATAGACGTAAATGCAAGACTTTTCTGCAAAGTAGATTCGGCCGAACAACTTTCAGAACTTATTCAATCCGGACAGTTAAGCCGGCATCCGCTGCTTTTGCTTGGTGGCGGGAGCAATGTCCTCTTTATGAGGGACGTGGATGGATTGGTGGTGAAGATGAACATGACAGGCAGAGAAATCCTATATCAGGATGAAGAGATAGCCACGGTACGCATCGCAGCAGGCGAAACCTGGGACGATTTCGTTTCCTGGAGCCTGCAGCAGGGTTTCAACGGGGTCGAGAACCTTTCCCTTATCCCAGGCAATGTGGGAAGCAGCCCCATTCAAAACATAGGCGCTTATGGTATAGAGGTGAAGGACAGCATAGAGGAAGTAGAGGTAATGTACCTGGCTGATGGCAGACGGAAATCTCTAAGCAATGCGGAATGTTGCTTTGGATATCGCGACAGCATTTTCAAACACGAGCTCAAAGGCAAACTGGCTATTCTATCAGTAACCTTCAGTTTGAATAAATCCGGGAAATTGCACCTGGCCTATGGTGCCATCGGCCGCGAACTCGAAACAATGGGCATTGCAGAGCCGGCTTCATCTGATGTTCGCGAAGCAGTGTGCCGCATCCGCAGGAGTAAACTGCCTGATCCGGCCATTCTGGGCAATGCCGGGAGCTTTTTCAAAAATCCAACGGTCAGCGATGAAATGTATAATTCGCTTGTACTAAGATTTCCGGCTTTACCGTCGTATCCACAGGCAAATGGAAGTTATAAACTGGCTGCGGGCTGGCTTATAGAACAATGTGGGTGGAAAGGCGCCCGCGTTGGAGATGCAGGTGTGCATGCCGCACAAGCTCTTGTACTGGTAAATTATGGTGAAGCCACTGGCAAAGAATTATTAGCCCTTGCTATAGAAATAAGGCAATCAGTTCATGCAAAATTCGGGGTTGAGCTAGAGATGGAAGTGAATATTCTTTGAAGGATAAAGGATAAAGGATAAAGGATAAAGGATAAAGGTTAAAGGTTAAAGGATAACTTGCTCATTTTATTAAGTTAGCTTGCTTTCATTTTATGCCAGCCATCACGGTTTCGCAGGTATTCCAAAGTCTTTCGGATGTTTTTTGCCACGAAAATTCTGTGCGGCGCAACCGCCCTTTTGCAATAAGCTGCTGACGCAGATTTTCATCTTTGGCCAGTTGCTGCATGGCCGATGAAATTGAAACCGGATCGTAAGGGTCTACAAACAGGGCGGCATCTCCGGCTACTTCTGGCATTGATGTGATGTTGGAAGTTATCACCGGAACGTCGCAATTAAACGCTTCCACAAGTGGTAAGCCAAATCCTTCAAAATAGGAAACATAGACTTGTGCAAATGCCGATGCAATTACTTTGCGGAGATCGGACGAAGAGAGTCTGCCGGTAAAAACCACAGCATCTCTGTAATGCATCGATTCATAAGCATTCCGCATATTGTCTGTCCACCAGTATTTGGCTCCAACCACAAGGAGCTTCATCCCTTTTGTGTCATTCTCCTTAAAGTGATCAAAAGCCCGGAGCAGGTTCACCAGGTTTTTACGCGGATGAAGTGCACCAGTGGATAGGAAATAGTTGCAACCTCCGGCAAATTGCGTTTTTACAATAAACTGTTCATCAGGTGAGAGTGGAACGAATAACTCGCCGGCACCACTGTATATGACATCAATTTTTTCAGGAGGTATATTATAAAGCGTAACGATATCATTTCGGGAAAACTCAGATACCGTTGCTATGCGGGCTGCATGGTCAGCAAATTTCGGCAAATAATAGCGATAATATTTACTTACAAGCCAAGGCAGATCCTTTGGATGGTGCTCAAAGTTGAGATCATGCATAACCAAAATGGCTGGCACATCTGATGAGAGCGAAAGGTAACTGTCCGTGGAAAGAAAAATGTCAGCCCCTGCCTTTTTCAATGCCCGGGGAATCATATGTTCGAACCAGATATAGTATAACAGCGGGTGCCGTGCCTGAGGTGGCACAATAACAGGGGTAATGTTGGAGAAAAAAATTAAACTACTATCAAAAGGCCGGTCGAAAATAAAGATAAACTCATGTTCGGGGTGCTGCTGCGTGATGCGGCTCAGGGTTTCGGCCGTAAACCAGCCAATGCCATCTATATTTGTGGTCTTCAGTAAACGGGTATTAACTGCAATCTTCAAAGCGATGGAATTTTTGCAAAAGTAAACGCTTTATCGGAAATTATTATGACAAAGATTCTCAGTGCATTGAAATTGTAATAATTTTACCGCAAAACGAAAATTTAATGAAGCAACTGTCCGGGAAATTACTGCTTGATAATGAGAGCTGGCAATTCAGGAGAGCGATTACAAAGCTGAATTGTATCGGTGCACTTTCCGAAAATTTTTTATCTTTGACAGCAATCAAAATTGATGTGAAAAGTTTCATTTATTTTGTACCTGAAGGCGTTGAAAAACTAATTGCCAGGCAACATCCTGGTTTTAGCAATCCCCAATATGCATCGTAAGTTCCTGACCAACCTCGGCTTGATGCTTTTTGTAAATATCCTGGTAAAACCTTTCTGGATACTGGGAATTGACCGCACTGTGCAAAACGTTGTGGGTGCGGTGGATTATGGTTTCTTTTACGCGGTATTCAATTTCTCATTCCTCTTCAATATTTTGCTGGACTTTGGCATCACCAATTTCAACAATAGAAATATTTCGCAGAACAATCACCTGCTGAACAAGCACTTCTCGCGCATTGTGGTGCTTAAATTTATATTGGCAGTTATTTACTTGATTGTTACGCTTGGTGCAGGACTCACATGGGGCTACGATTCGCGCCAGATGTTTATGTTACTGATCCTGGCCTTCAATCAATTCCTCATCTCTTTTATTCTTTACCTGCGATCGAATATTTCGGGGTTGCTTCATTTTAAAACCGATAGCCTGGTATCAATACTTGACAGGCTGTTGATGATTTTTATTTGCGGTATCTTACTTTGGGGGCATATTACCTCCACACCTTTTCGTATCGAATGGTTCGTTTATAGCCAAACTACCGCTTATGTGATTACTGCGCTTGTGGCAATGCTTGTTGTCGGGAAGAACGCTTCATTCAATAAGTTGAACTGGAACAGACCTTTTTTTTATATGATCATCAAGAAGAGCTTCCCGTTTGCCATTCTGGGTTTGCTCATGACATTCTATAACCGCATCGATTCGGTTATGATAGAACGATTGCTGCCCGGCAAGTTGGGTCATATCCAGACAGGCATTTATGCCATGGCGTACCGCTTGCTGGATGCTTCCAACATGATTGCTTATCTCTTCGCAGTATTGCTTCTGCCTATCTTTGCACGTATGATCAAACTTGGCGAATCGGTACAAAGTATACTGAGGCTTTCATTCACAATGCTCTTCACGCTGTCGTTGTCGGTTGCTACAGCTTCATTCTTTTACAGCTACCAATTAATGGATCTTTTGTACCGGCAACATGTGGCTGATTCAGCCTTGGTATTTCGCCTGTTGATGATCGACTTTGTGGCTATTTCAACCACTTATGTTTTCGGTACATTGCTCACTGCAAATGGTAACCTGAAGGCGCTAAACTGGCTGGCGACATCCGGCATGGTGATCAATATTGTGCTCAATTTATTGCTTATTCCCCGGTACATGGCACTTGGGGCGGCAGCAGCAAGCCTCATTACACAATTTGGCATAGCTGCTTTTCAGATTGTAATTGTATATCGCACTTTCAATTTAAAAGCAAACCTCCGGTACATTATCAAACTGGTAAGTTTTACATTAGGATTGATAATCCTGAGCTACCTCAGCCGGCTTATTCCTATCGATTGGAGGGTGGCTTTAGGTGGTTTACTGCTATCAGCGGCTTTGCTGGCCTTCGCTTTGCGCCTGCTGGACCTCCGTTCACTCTTTGGCCAGATAGGGACACAACCTCCCGCAAACTGATTTTACCTGTTCATACACGCTGGTATTGGATATCCAATATATTTTTATAATTTTGACAGCAATAAAACCGGTTTATTAAATATGTCCGAAAAGCTTTCCACGCGCAGGGAATTTGATTCAGCCAAGCTTGCACATTTTTTGATAACCTGGCGAAAGTCTTTACTGCTAATTGGAGCCGCGAGTATGGTGTTGTCGTTCATCTTCTCATCGCCGTTTTTCATTACACCAAAATATTGCTCTACGGTAATTATGTTTCCTGCTTCAAGCAACTCTATATCCAGGGCACTTTTAAGCGATAACGCCAACGACAAGCGTGATATCCTTGCGTTTGGTGTCGACGAGCAAACAGAACAGTTGCTTCAGATACTCAATTCTAGCAGAATCAGGCAACGTGTCATCAAGAAGTTCGAATTGTTGAAGCACTATGATATAGATCCGGAATCTGAATATAAAAATACTTTGCTGCAAAAAGAATACGAAGGAAACATCACATTTAAGCGTACGGAATTTATGGCAGTGAAGATTTCCGTGTTGGATAAAGATCCCACGATGGCAGCCAATATTGCCAATTCCATATCAGACCTTCTCGATTCAGTAAAAAATGATATGCAACGCGACCGAGCTATGCAAGGCTTTCGTATCGTTGAAGCTGAATACAATCATCTGAAAGATGATGTGAAGGAAAAAGAGGATTCACTTTCGGTACTTCGCAAACTTGGCGTGAACGACTATGAAACACAGGCAGAGATGATGAACCAGCAATTAGCCATAGAAATCGCCAAAAACAATACCCGTGGAATAAAAGCACTGGAGGAAAAGCTTAATATTCTCTCAATATACGGTGGGCCTTACGTTTCGCTGCGCGATGCATTGGAATATGAAAAAAGGAAACTTAGCCTGATTACATCCAAATACGATGAAGCAAGAATTGATGCCTATGAATCGCTTCCGCAGAAATTTGTTGTAGAAAGTGCTGTCAGGGCCGAAAAGAAAACTTATCCCATACGTTGGCTGATTATGCTTTCAACTACGATTTCCGCCTTATTGCTGGCAGTAATATTGATAATCATTTTTAGTAAAATTCCGGTGACAATACCTCTAAAAAAAGACTCAATTAATTTCGATAATTCCAAATATCAGGATTAACCACAACCATCTCTTTAATACAATCAACAATATGGAAAATTATTTCAATAATATTAATCTCATTAAAATATTTGCCAAGTGGAAATGGCATTTCATAATTATTGCAGCTGTTGCTGCAGTAATGGCCATCATTTTCTCTTCGCCTATGTTTATCAAGCCTAGATTTAAATCGACAGCAGTATTGTATCCATCGAATATTGCTCCTTATTCTGACGAAAGCTTGACCGAGCAGATGCTGCAATGGCTGAATTCTCAGGATATAAAGGATAGCGTGATACGCAAGTTCGATCTTTCGTCACATTATGGTATCGATTCAACTTACAAGTATTTCTATTCTACAATGCTTTACCTGTATGATAAAAATGTGAGGATATCCAAAACACAATACGAGTCGGTTGAGATTGTAGTGTTTGACACTGACCCCGTATTAGCCCGTGATATGGCGAACGCTATTCTGAACTTTTGCAATGAAAAAATCAGGTATATACACCGTAGTAAATATCAGGAAGTAGTGGTAGGTGTTCAGCATATGCTCGATATTAAGAAAGCTGAGATGGATTCTGTTAAAAACCAGATGAGAATACTTGGAAGTGACTATGACCTTATTGACTACGATAACCAGTCACTTGAAATTTCCAGGGGATACCTTCGGACCGTTGAGGGTGGATCAACTATCAACACTAAGGATGTTCTCAGGTTAAAGAAAAATATTGAGGAGAAGGGGGGAGAGCTTGTTCTGTTAAAAGCACGGCTTCAAAATATAGCAGGAGAATTTAGCACCCTGACGCAGTATTATGATAAGGCTTTATCTAATGCCAAGATGGATTTAACATATATCAATGTGATTTCAAAGCCACAGATAGCGGATAAAAAGTCCTATCCAACCCGGTGGCTGATAATGTTATATGTAGTAACTGTTGCACTTGTATTCAGCCTGGTGGTGATATCAATAATTGATAATAGGCATGGCAGGGATATGAACAGAGCAACTGACTTATAATCTATTTACCTGCTAACGCAAACCGACATTCTCTTGCCCGAAAAGTATAAAATACCACTGGTCTATTTGATCACATTCCTGTTCCTGTTGCTGAGTATTTACCTGGTGATCAAAGAATTTTACTGGGTTGCATTACTCCCGGCAGGAATCATTATTGCGTTGCTTTATTTGTATTCGATGGATACAATTCTTTGGTTAATAGTATTTTCAACGCCGCTTGCAATCAATATCCAGAACCTCGATATCGGAGTTGGGATTTCATTGCCCACCGAACCTTTACTAATCGGTGTTTTGATAATTTCCTTATTAAAACTACTATTCTTTAACGATCTTGACAGGCGTTTCATGAAGCACCCGGTTACGATTGCAATAATATTAAACTTATCCTGGCTGTTAGTTACCAGTGTCACAAGTCAATTGCCCCTGGTTTCAATTAAATTTTTGATTTCCAGGCTATGGTTTGTAGTTCCAATGTATTTTGTCGGATCAATTCTTTATAAGAAATCTGAAAATGCCAAATTGTTCAGCTGGCTATATGTATCTTCGCTGCTTATCGTAGTTTTTAACACTATTTATAATCATTCCCTTTACGCGTTTAATGAAGAGCAAGGACATTGGGTGATGACACCTTTTTATAACGATCATACAGCTTACGGTGCTGTGTTGGCAATGTTCATTCCTGTAATGTTTGGGTTTGGGTTCGATAAGTCAAGTAGACGCAGTTTTCGGATAATTGCATTTATAGTATTCAGCATTCTGATGGTTGCCCTTTATCTTTCTTATTGCCGTGCGGCCTGGTTAAGCGTTGTTTTCGCTCTTTTTGCCTATATTCTGATACTGCTCAGGATCAGGTTCCGGTGGATACTGGCATCTATAGCTTTGGTCTTGTCGATTTTCTTCGTTTTAAAATTCGAAATACTCGATTCTCTCGAGAAGAACAAACAGGATTCTTCATCCAACTTTATTGAGCATATACAATCTATTGCCAATATTTCCTCGGATCCCTCTAATCTGGAGCGGGTAAACCGTTGGCAATCTGCATTGCGTATGTTCAGCGAGCGCCCGGTATTTGGATGGGGGCCAGGTACTTATAAGTTCGAATATGCACCTTTCCAGCGTTCGATAGAAAAAACCATTATCAGCACAAATTCCGGCGAGAAAGGCAATGCACATAGCGAATACATTGGGCCATTGGCCGAATCGGGGTTACTGGGTATGCTAACTTTTCTGGCGATTGTTGTACTTATTATCTGGACAGGAATACGTGTATACCGAAATGCTGTCAGGAAGGATGTGAAGTTGCTAAGCCTGGTTACTGTTCTCAGTTTTGTCACCTATGCTGTGCACAGCCTTATGAATAACTTTCTTGACACGGATAAAGCTTCGGTACCTTTCTGGAGCTTTGCCGCCATTATTGTAGTACTGGATGTTTATCACAGCGGTTCAGGTAAGCCTGTTTCCGATGATGATTCGCCCGAAGAATAATTCAAACACCGGTCTACATCATATTTGGTTGTTAATGGAAAAATCACCTTCAAAAAAGCGTTGAATCTGGCGTTAAAAAAGTCAGACGGAAAATCAGAGATGTAATTTATCGAGGATATCCGGCAAACGGCGTATTGCTGCAAGTTCTCTCCAGCGGCGACGCGCATCGATAGCAGGTGCTCCCAGATAAACTTTTCCGCCTTCCAGCGATTTGTCTGCGGCCGCTGTAGCTAGCATTACAGCGCCTTTACCTATCACAATATCCTTATTCACAGCAACGAGACCCCACAGGATAACATCGTCTTCTATACGGGTAACGCCGGCAATAGCGCATTTAGCGCCAATGAGGCAGTTCTTTCCGATATAGGAATCGTGGCCTACCTGCACCTGGTTGTCCATCTTAGTTCCATTGCTGATTGTGGTATCACCCGAAACGCCTTTGTCAACTGAACATAAAGCACCAATTTCCACGTCGTCACCAATAACAACGCGGCCGCAGGATTCAAATTTACGATAGCCTTCCGGTTTCCGCTGGAAGTAATATGCATCAGCGCCAATTACGCTGCCGGAATGGATAATCACGCGGTCGCCAAGCTGGCAGTTATCGTAAATACTTACGTTTGAATGGATGATGCAATTACGACCGATTTTTACGCCGTTGCCAACAAAAGCGCCCGGCTGAATAACAGTGCCTTCGCCTATTTCAGCTGAAGGACTTATGTTGAGGTTACTTTTTTCGAAAGGTCTGAACAGACGAACCAATGTCATGTATGCTGCAAATGGATCGTCGGAGAAAATCAGTGTTTTGCCTTCGGGGGGGCTCATCTGCTTGTTAATGATAATTGTAGTTGCTTTCGAACAGAGTGCTTTATCGTAATATTTTGGATGATCCACAAATGTAAGATCACCGGATTCCACCATGTGGATCTCGTTGAGGCCGGTGATTAAGAAATCTGGATTTCCAGTATAACTACCGCCGATGATTTTGGCCACCCTGTCGGATGTGAGGGCTGAATCTAATTTCATAAGTATTTTCCGGAATAGAAACTTTAAATAACAGGGCTATGATCAGCTTTTCACGCGTTCGTAATAAGTTCCTGTCCGGGTATCGATACGAATGCGCTCTCCTGTGGAGATAAAGATAGGTACATTAACGCTGGCACCTGTTTCAACTATGGCTGGTTTCAGAGTGTTTGTGGCAGTGTCGCCCCTCAGGCCGGGTTCTGAGTATGTAACCTCAAGTTCCACGAAAGGTGGGAGCTCACATGTGAGCGGGGTTTCGGTATCGGCATGGATCACGATTTCAACTTCCTGACCTTCTTTAAGGAATCCCGGAGCGTTTATGAGTTCCCCGGCAAGAAAGGTTTGATCGAATGTTTGGGTATTCATAAAATGATATCCGCTATCATCCTTGAACAAAAACTGGTATGGCCTGCGCTCTACGCGCACTATTTCAATCCTCACACCTGAATTAAATGTATTCGGAATAACTTTACCGGTTTTCAGGTTTTTAAGTTTTGTCCTGACGAAAGCTCCGCCTTTACCAGGTTTAACATGCTGAAATTCAACGACTGAAAAAAGTTCGCCATTAAATTCTATGCATAATCCATTTCGAATGTCCGCTGTTGTTGCCATACAAAAATAAAATCGTTATGGGATAGTTAAAAATCGTGCTAATGTAAGTCAAAATAGGACATAAAACCATTACAATAGAAAGCATAAAGGATTATTAACCAATCATTTTTTAAAATCGCCGATTTGCAGTTGGTGTGAACAAAAGCTATATTCGTGACCCTGGGAATTGGAGCAAACAATAAAAATGCGATCAGCAAGGTTGCTGCCAACCAACTGCTGGTACCACTCCACACCTTGCTTGTCGAGGTTTGAAGATGGTTCGTCGAGCAATACCAAGCGGGTATCGCTCATGATAGCCAGCGTTAGTTTGACACGTTGCTTCATCCCTGATGAGAAATAGCGTATTTGTTTGTTCCGGACTTTGGTAAGCCCGGTAATTTCGATAATCTGGCTATCGGTGAGGTTGTTGCGGAAAGGCTTGAATTTACAATGGAATTTCAGGATTTCGGGTAGGGTAAATTCTTCAATTACTTCCAGGTAAGGAGCGCTGATCGAAACGTGACGGTAAAAAAGTTCGTTCGAAATCTCTTTAGTCCCTTCAATATGCTTTATTGAACCTGAAGTGGCAAGTAGATTACCACCAACAATCTGCATCAGTGTTGATTTGCCTGAGCCGTTTGCGCCAAGTATTGCATAGGCCTGGCCGCTACGGAAGGTATAATCCACATTCTGAAAGATCCACTCGTAGTTGAATTTCTTGCTTATTTTCTCAAGGATTATCTGCATGATCAGAGTAGGCGGGAATATCCTTTCATGATACCGCGGCTGGAATTGTTGATGAACGACAGGATCTCATCGCGTTCCGGCGTAGCTTCAACCTTGGCTTCGATTATCTCCACGGCTTGAGAAACATTATAGCCTTTCAGAAAAATGATCCTGTAAATATCCTGGATTTTATTGATTACCTCGGTCGTAAATCCCCTCCTGCGCAACCCGATCGAATTGATACCAACATATGAAAGTGGGTTTCTCGCTGCTTTTGTAAATGGTGGAACATCTTTCGCTACCCCGCTTCCTCCGGCAATAATGGAGTGTGCACCGATATGGCAAAACTGGAGGACAGGTACCATTCCACCTATTATTGCCCAATCATCAACAATTACATGACCGGCAAGCATAACAGCATTCGCCATAATCACATTATTTCCGATAATGCAATCGTGAGCGATATGAACATATGCCATCAATAAGGTGTTATTGCCGACCACTGTTTCATAACTTGCCTTGGTACCACGGTTGATTGTTACAAACTCGCGTATTGTATTATTGTCGCCAATACGCACCAATGTGTCTTCCCCATTGTATTTCATGTCCTGCGGAATAGCAGCAATGACTGCGCCAGGGAATATTTTACAGTTTTTACCAATACGGGCGCCTTCCATTATCGTGACATTGGAACCAATCCAGGTCCCAGCGCCGATTTCAACATTCTTTTCGATGTTAACGAAAGGTTCGATTACAACGTTTTTAGCCAGTTTGGCCTGAGGGTGGACGTAAGCTAAGGGTTGGTTCATTTCTTTGTGATTTTTTTTGCGATTTGTGCCATAAGTTCAGCCTCTGAAACTATTTTATTTCCAACGTATGCAATCGCTCTCATGTGGCAAATGCCTCTGCGGAAAGGTGAAATCAGTTCGAGTTTGAAGATGAGGGTATCACCGGGCACTACTTTATGCCTGAAACGTACATTTTCCATTTTGAGGAAGTAAGTTATGTAATTTTCGGGATCGGGAACCGAACTCAGGATAAAAATACCACCGGTTTGTGCCATAGCTTCAACCAGCAATACGCCAGGCATAACAGGTTCATCAGGGAAGTGTCCAATGAAGAAGCCTTCGTTCATGGTCACATTTTTAAGCCCAACTATATGATGATCGCTCATTTCGAGAATTTTATCTACGAAAAGAAATGGCGGCCGGTGTGGCAATATATTCTTAATGTCGTTGATATCGTAAATCGGTGTCCTGGTGACATCTATTCTGGGTGCATGTTCTGGATTCTGAGTGTCGCGAATGTGCTGCTTGATCATTTTGGCAAAATTCGTGTTCGAGAGATGCCCCGGACGCGTAGCAATAACATGACCTTTTATCCGCATTCCTGCAAGAGCAAGGTCACCGATAACATCGAGGAGTTTATGGCGGGCAGGCTCGTTGGGGTAGCGAAGTTCAACATTATTCAACATCCCTTCTTTAAGGACCTGAATTTTTGATTTACCAAAATACCCGGCCAGCCGGTCGAGTTCGTCCTGTTCAATAATGCGGTCGACAAATACAATGGCGTTACTCAGGTCGCCACCTTTGATAAGGTTGTTCTGGATCAGATATTCCAGTTCGTGCAGGAAAACGAATGTGCGGCTATCGGCAATTTCTTCGCTGAAATTGGCGAGTTTGTCGAGCGATGCATATTCTGTCCCCAGGATGCGGGTTTCGTAATCAATCATTACCGATACCCTGAATTCTTTATCAGGGACAATGAGCATTTCCACTTTACGCTCTTTATCAATATAATCAATGTTTTCCCTAAGTTCAAAATATTGCCGGTCGGCTTCCTGTTCCACAATGCCTGCCTTAATGATAGCTTCTGCAAAAAAACGCGCGCTACCATCCAATATAGGTGTTTCGGAGCAGTTAAGTTCTATCAGCACATTGTCGATATCCAAACCCCACACAGCAGCAAGTGCGTGTTCGATTGTGCAGATGCGAACGCCGTTTTTTTCGATAGTGGTGCCACGTGAAGTGTCAACTACAAGGTCGGCATCGGCTTCAACAATGGGGCGGTTATCAATATCGGTACGGCAAAACCTGATGCCATGATTTACGGGGGCCGGTAAAAAAGTAAGTGTTACTGTTTGGCCGGTATGCAATCCTGCGCCTGAAACGTTTGCAGGTGCTTTTATCGTTTTTTGTTTGTCAGCCATTTGTTATGCGTAAATATAGAAAGAAAGTGTTAAAAGTTGGTGTGATGATATTTTGCAGAATTACTATTTTCGAATCATCATTTTCACTTGCTTTTCCAGTTCATCGATTTTTTCGGTCAATTTCTGCAGGTTACGGAAGTGAATGTACGCTTTTTTATATCGGCCGATTTCAAAAGCCGGAGAGCCCATCATGATGGTACCCGGCACTGTGATGCTTGAACCTATTCCCGACTGTGCTGCTATCTTCACATCATCGGCAATTACGAGGTGTCCGATAATACCTACCTGGCCACCAATCAAGCAATTGCAGCCAATCTTGGATGAACCGGCAATACCCGATTGAGCAGCTATCACAGTGTTTTCGCCGATTTCAACATTGTGTCCCACCTGTATAAGGTTATCGAGTTTTACACCTTTGCGGATAATGGTTGATCCCATCGTAGCCCTATCGATGGTGGTGTTGGAGCCAATTTCAACATTATCTTCAATAATCACATTCCCTATCTGAGCTACTTTCCTGTAATCGTTTCCCGATTGTATAGCGAATCCAAATCCGTCGCTTCCCAAAATTACACCGGCATGAAGAGTGCATTGCCTGCCAACCTGGGTTTCGGAGTAGAGTTTCACACCTGGAAAAATTGTTGTATTGTCACCTATAGAAACATTATCTCCGATATATACTTGTGGATAAATTTTTACATTGTCGCCTATCTTTACGTTTTCACCAACAAAAGCGAAATCCCCAACATAAAGATTGGAACCCAGTTTAGCTGATGGTGAAATATGAGCCTTTTCAGATATCCCGGTCTTGTTGCGTTGTACCTCGTTATAGATTTCGAGCAGGCGGGCGAAGCCTGAATAAGCATCGGGAACACGGATAAGAGTTGCTGAAAAAGGATGTTCAGCCTCAAAAGTATTATTCACAATTACAATAGAAGAGGAGGTACTGTAGATGTAGGGAGTGTATTTGGGATTGGCAAGGAAGCTGAGTGCTCCGGGCTCGCCTTCTTCAATCCTGGCGAGTTTCCATACCTTTACTTCTGTGTCTCCGTCAACAGTCCCCTGCAGCATTGATGCAATGTCGCCTGCTTTAAATTCCATGCTGATGCATTAAGGTTGTTAATTAAGTTAATAGTACCTTATCTTTTAAGTTATTCGCTTCGGTAAGTTATCAAGGCTGATATTTATTTTGGCCTAAAATTTCTACATATTAATATAGCAGGTTGTTATACATAAAATGCAAAAGTATTCAATTATTCAATAGGATAGTCTGTTGCCTGCTGATGAAAGTCTTCAGTTTATGTCTTTTGAATTTTCAATCAATGACTTATCTGTGTTTATATGGTTTGAATTTTCTTTGGGTAGCAGAGGAAATGCTTTGAAACCAGTGTGGAAAGGACAGCTATATTCAGTTGGTCCGAAGCTTCGGCTATATCCTCAAGCTGCCCCTGCTTATCCATAATATTGATTTTATCGCTTTCCGGATTATAGGCATTGTTGGTGATAATCCCACGTATAACAAAGTATTCAGTACCGTCGGTTGTAAGTTTGTATTCAGCGCTTACCAAGGATTTGAGCTGTTCGACCCATGATTCATCAAATGGGTTTTCCTGCAGGTCGATGTGAAACAGGTTGCGGTCGACGAGACCTTTGCTCAATTCAGCAAGCACTGTATCGGGGTGGTTTGCCCATATCTTGATGGAAGTAAAAACGTCGTAATCATCCATAGCAGCAAACTTATCGAGTACTTCCGGATCGTTCGCAAATTGCTGTGCATCCACTTCATGTGTAAGGAAAAACGCCAAAGCAGGTGTTGCAAAAAGTGTATGCCCCAACTTGCTGAGGTGGCGTGCCCTGTTCAGGAGGCTGATGAGCATGTATTCAGCAGCAACTACAGTTTTGTGAAAGTATACCTGCCAGTACATAAGCCTGCGCGCAACAATAAAATTCTCAATGGAATAGATACCCTTGGCTTCTACGGCCAGTGCATCGTTTACCACGGTGAGCATCTTAATGATGCGGTGGGTACTGATTACGCCTTCGCTTACGCCGGTGAAAAAGCTATCCCGGGTAAGATAATCCAGCCGGTCCATATCCAGTTGCCCGGAAACCAGCTGATGGAGGAATTTCTTGGGATAACGGTCGTTAAAAATTTCAATACAGGTATTAAGCCGGCCTTCAAATTGTTGGTTAAGCCGGTTCATGAAGAGATCGGAAAGTTTTTCATGATCGATTCCGTGTACAAGGCAATGCTCAAGCGCATGCGAAAAAGGCCCATGACCCATGTCGTGCAACAAAATCGCTAACATGACACCTTCGGATTCTTCAGATGTTATCTGAAAACCTTTTGCGCGCAAAGTTTCAATGGCAAGGTGCATAAGGTGCATAGCGCCCAGGGCATGGTGGAACCGGGTATGCAACGCGCCGGGATATACCATGGAGGTGAGCCCTAGCTGCCGGATACGCCGCAGGCGCTGGAACCAGGAGTGTTCTACCACGTCAAAGATCAACTCGCCGGGGATTGTAATGAATCCATAAACAGGATCATTAAAGATTTTTCGCTTGTTAAGCAAAGGGTGGTTCACGATTTAAGTTAATTTTGTATAAATGATGGGTTTCGGAAATTTGTTGAACAATAAAACAGCATTTGGACCCTTATTGTGATACTACAGCCTTCCACAAGCCTGGTGAACACAAATGTAACGTTTTTACAGAACTTAAAAGCCGGATGTAGTGAATGAAATCAAAAAACTATGGAAAAAGTAACTATACTCTGGGCCGACGATGAGATCGACCTGCTCAAACCACACATTCTCTTCCTGCGCGAAAAAGGATACGAAGTGTTCACCACGAACAATGGTGATGATGCTCTTGATATCCTGAAAACAAGACCTTTCGATATCGTTTTTCTCGATGAGCAGATGCCGGGGCTTTCGGGCATTGAAACGTTGTCGCTTATCAAGAACAGTTTCCCTAACCTTCCGGTAGTGATGATTACCAAAAGCGAGGAAGAATCGATCATGGATGATGCCATTGGTACCAATATCTCCGATTACCTTATAAAACCGGTAAATCCCAAACAGATACTGCTAAGCCTGAAAAAGAACCTCGAAAACAAGAAACTGATCAGCGAAAAGACAACTTTTGCTTACCAGCAGCAGTTTCGACAGTTGGGTCTGGAAATCACAAATAATCTCACCTATGTTGAATGGACAGAAGTGTACAAAAAAATCGTTTATTGGGAGCTGGAACTTGAGAAGTCGCACGACGAAGGCATAATCGAAGTGATGAAAATGCAAAAAGAGGAAGCTAACCAGGTGTTCACAAGGTTTGTGGAAAACAATTATATCGACTGGCTAAGCGGACGCGCAAAGGATAAGCCTGTTCAGTCGCATACACTGATGAAGGAAAAGATTTTTCCGCTGCTTGATCAGAGCCCCGGGCTGTTTTTCATTCTCATCGACAACCTGCGGTACGACCAGTGGAAGGTTCTGCAACCCATTATTGAAGAATACTACCGCGTGGAAAAGGATGAACTGTATTACAGCATCCTGCCTTCCACAACACAGTACGCGCGCAATGCCCTGTTCTCAGGTCTTATGCCTACCGAAATCGAAAAGAAATACCCTAACTACTGGGTAAATGAAGATGAAGAAGGTACCAAGAATCAATTCGAAAGTGAGTTACTTGGTGAGCAGCTTAAGCGTTTCAACCGCGATATAAGGTATTCTTATACCAAGGTGCTTAGTCTCACGGCAGGTCGCAAGCTGGTTGAAAATCTTCCTAACCTGATGGTAAACAGATTTAATGTGATTGTTTATAATTTTGTAGATATGCTTTCACATGCCCGCACCGAAATGGATGTGATCCGCGAACTTGCCGACGACGAGCCTGCTTACCGTTCCCTCACGCTTCAATGGTTCGAACATTCGCCATTGTTCGATGTTATTAGATTCCTGTCCGAGAAGAAAATCAATATTGTCATCAGTACTGATCATGGCTCGGTGCGTGTGAATAACCCGGTAAAGGTTATAGGTGATAAGAACACCAATACAAACCTTCGCTACAAAACAGGAAAGAGTCTGAATTATAATAGAAAGGAAGTTTTTGAAGTGCGTAATCCGTCTGAAGTGTTTCTCCCGCGTGGTAATATGAGTTCGTCGTATATCTTTTGCCGGCGTGCCGATTTTTTTGCGTATCCTAATAATTACAACTATTACGCGAATTATTACCGCAATACATTTCAACACGGCGGCTTGTCAATGGAAGAGCTGATGGTGCCGGTAGCCTTTCTAAAAGCTAAATAATTTTATGAGTCAAACAATAATCAGTTATAGTCCTGAGGATCTCGATCCTGCTGCCAGTAATCTGCTGAAAACACATCCCCAGGCGAAGTTGTTTGCGATTTATGGCCGCATGGGTGCAGGGAAAACTACATTTATCAATGCTGTCTGCAGGAGCCTTGGTGTTACTGATTTTGTGACCAGCCCTACTTTTTCTATCGTAAATGAATACAGGACAACAAATGGGAAAAGTATTTTTCATTTCGATTTCTATCGCCTGAAGCATACCACCGAATTGTTCGATATAGGGTACGAAGATTATTTTTTCAGCGATTCGTATTGTCTCCTTGAGTGGCCCGAAAAAATTGAGGAATTACTTCCTTCCGGATGTATAAAAGTGAATATTGAAGAAGACGAATTCGATAAGAGCCGGATTATTTCTTTTTGAAGATTTACATCGGTTAAAAAATGAGTAATGAGAATTTACATTTAAAATGTCTTAGATATGGGTCAGAAACAGAATAGCTTTTCGGATTTCCTGAGTTCGGGCCATTACATGGTGCAGGAGGAAATGCTTGAAGTAACAAAGGGAAAGCGCAATCTTTCGATTGGTATCCCCCGCGAAAATGCTTTACTTGAGAATCGCATAGCACTGGTGCCCGATGCTGTGGGTTTATTGGTTCAGAACGGACATCGTATAATTATTGAGACGGATGCCGGAAAGGCTGCTCATTTTCCAGATAATGAATTCAGCGCCCTCGGAGGTGAGATCGTTTACCAGGCACAGGAAGTCTATAAAGCCGACGTAATTCTTAAAGTTGCGCCACTTTCCATTGAAGAAATAGAAATGATGGGTTCGAAGCAAACGATCGTATCGTCCCTCAATTTGCCGAGTCTCACCGATGATTATTTTAAACGTTTGACTGCCAAAAAAGTGACTGCCCTTGCTTTTGAATACCTGAAGGATAAAGATGGGACTTTCCCTGTTATCAGGGCTATGAGCGAAATCGCCGGAAACACTTCCATATTGCTTGCGGCCGAATACATGAGCAATTGCGAGTTCGGCCGTGGTAAGATGTTGGGTGGTTTTTCGGGTATTTCACCAACAGAAGTCGTAATTCTTGGTGCAGGAACTGTGGGCGAATATTCCGCCCGGGCAGCCATAGGAATGGGTGCTTTTGTAAAAGTATTCGACAATTCGATCTATAAATTACGTCGCCTGCAGAACAACCTTAATGCCCGTATTTATACTTCCATTCTTCAACCGCGGGTATTATTGAAATCGCTCATGAATGCCGACGTCGTGATTGGCGCCGTGCATTCGCCAAGCGGGCGCACACCCTGTCTGGTTTCCGAGGATATGGTCAGACAGATGAAGCCCGGAGCGGTAATTATTGATGTGAGCATCGATCAGGGCGGATGCTTCGAAACCTCGCATGTAACCGATCACAAGAATCCGGTGTATCAGGTTTTGGGTGTCACCCATTATTGTGTGCCGAATATCGCTTCCAAAGTGCCACATACCGCTTCTTATGCGCTGAGTAATTTCCTTTCGCCCATTATGCTAAAAGCAGGAGAGGAGGGCGGAGTGGAAGAAGTGTTGCGTACCGATTATGGCGTACGCCAGGGAACTTATCTCTTCAATGGGATACTCACCAATCGCTATCTGAGCAAGCATTTCCGCCTGCCTTACCAGGATCTGAATTTGCTGATGGCGGCGTTCCATTAGAATGAGCGACCGGAGTGCCAGGAGTACCTTCTAACCTGATTAATTCCTCAATACAGAAAAAACCTTATTTTTCGTCGGTACAAATATCAAAGAAATCAGGAGCCAATAACCCGCGGTCGATTTCTGCGCCTTCTTTATAGCTGGCCGTTTTAAGGTTGTTTTGCGGCATTACCGGCGAAACTGCTGTAATCTTGAACTCGGTGCGCCGGTTGGCCTGATGCTCTGCAGGTGTGCATTTTACACCATCAGCACAACGGTTAATGAGTTTGCGCTCGCCATACCCTTTGGCAGTGATTCGATCCCTGCCAATGCCTTTTTGGATGATATAATTTACAGCTGATTCAGCTCGTTTCTGCGAAAGAATATCATTATCCAAATACGTTCCAATACAGTCGGTATGTGAACCGAGTTCTACCGAAATCGGATTTTCCATCATAATCTTCACCAGTTTGTCGAGCGCCGGCTCTGCATCGGGGCGGATATACCATTTATCTGGATCAAAGAAAATATTCTCCAGCTTATACACCTTGTTTACTTCGAACTTGTCGAGTAGCAGGTCGTACGGAGCCTTAAGCAGCATGGCTTGATTTGCTGCAGGAGGTGAAAAGCTGAGGCATTCGGGGAGGTAGTTTAGCTGTGTGGCCTTGGCCACATAACTCCCGCCTTTGTCCATAGCAGATTTGTAAAAACCTTCGTCGTTGGTGCGCAGTACTTTTACTTTACCTGTTTTGGTATTGAGCAGGTAAACCGTGGCTTCAGTAATAGGTAGCAACGAATTTAAATCCTTTACATAGCCCGAAACAAAAAATGATTTCGGTCTCGGGGTATTAACCCGCTTTGATTCGGGTATAACTGCCAGGCGTATGCAGGCGTATATATCGTCGCTGCCAAGTCCATATGGATCAGGGCGGTTGCTGCTGAAAAATCCATGCGTATCGCTGGCATCCAGAATAAAGCTAAAGTCGTCGTACGATGAATTCACGGGCTTCTTAATGTTGATGGGCGTTTGCCAGCTGCCATCATTTTTCATTGTCACAAAAACATCCAGCCCACCATATCCGGGCAATCCATTAGAAGAAAAATACAAAGTTGAGTCGTTCAGAATAAATGGGAAAACCTCATTTCCAAACGTGTTAACTTCTGCTCCAAGATTTTTCGGAGTACTCCACTTGTCATTTTGTCCTGTACAGAACCAGATATCCGAAGCCCCAAATCCACCAGGCATATCAGATGAGAAATAAATAGTTTTACCATCAGGGCTAATGCTCGGGTGTGCAACAGAATAGTATTTACTGTTCAGAAAAAACGGTTTTTCGTCCGACCAGTTCTTTCCATTGGTTTTGGCATAGAAAATCTTAAGCAGATGGTTTTTAATATGATCCTTTTTCACCGTGCGATCGTTGTAGGATCTTGTTAGATAAATGGTACTATAGTCTGACGAAAAAGCCGCCGGTCCATCATTGTATGGCTGATTGAAGTTTTTTGAAAAGGCATTAACCTCCTTCGTGTCGCTAAATGGGTTTTCGGGATTATCCTGTTTCGAGAAGTACATGTCGAGGTAACTGAACTTTGTCCATCCGTAAGCAGTTTTTTTTAGGTAGTCTTCCCTCCTGTCGGAAGTGAATATGAGGCCATCTTTGAAGTATGCAGGCCCAAAGTCCGACCATTTTGAATTGAGAGATGTCATATTCTTGATCTCGAATTCGGGGGAAGTACTTCTCCATATTTTTGGCAGATCGCATGATGCGGCGTAAGCACTCCCCCGGGGATCCTCAGGGACCATCTGGCTGTATGTGATAAAGGCAGTCTTCGCATTTTCGTAACTGCCATTGCTCTGCAGAGCCTGTCCATAATACAAATAATTTATAGGATCAACATTCTTGAGTTGGATTGCTTTTGCGTACCATTCGCTAGCCCGCTCTACGTTATTGGTGAAACGGTAACAATCGGCCAGTCGGGTGATCGCTTCTGCCTTGCGTTTTGGATTTTTCTCTTTTTCTGCTGCCCTTGTGTAAAAAGGAATAGCTTCAGCATAGCGGTAAAGATGATACAGGGTATTGGCATTGTTCAGCTGTGCATGGCTCAGCGGGATAAAAGCCACCATGGTTATGATTATCAGTAAAATGCGTATTGTCTTCATTCCTGGATTGTTTAATTTTTTACTGTAAGCAATTTCCTGCAAACGAAATAGTGTAAAATTCTATAGGATTACCTGTTTCTTCATTTTCAGAAATATCTGGATGTAAGTAACCTTCCTCTAAGAAGGTTAATGCTGTATCCGATGTGTATTTCATGTGATCCTTTATTATAGCGCATCAAATCGTTCAGCCATAAATCATAGGAGTATCCAATCCTGAGATTAGATCCGATATTGAATTCCGTGAGGAAAATTATTGCCTCCCTGGAACGATAGGCTACGCCTATCCAGAAAATATCATTGAAGAGGAAACTGGCATCCAGATCAATCTGCATGGGTGCATTGTTCACATATTTCAGCAATGCCGAAGGTCGGAAGATTACTTTCTCACTGATGGGGAATGCATAACCGGCCATGGCATAGAAGTGGCGCATTAACCTGGAATAACTTGACAATCCATTTTCGATAGTCATTCCATATGCATTCTGTAGGAGTTGTGTGGATGATATTCCTCCATAAAAACGATTTGTCGAATAAAACACTCCAAAATTTCCATCAGGCATAATATAGTTCTTTGCCTGCCCCTGCAATTTGATGTCAGGGTCTTCAACATTTAATTTATTCCAATCAATGCTGGTATAATTAAAGCCAACCTGCAGCCCAAATGCCAGTGTGCCTCTCTCCAGCCTGATACGATATGCATAGTTTCCCATGAGTCCCTGCTTGCTTGTTGGCCCCAGAATATCGGAATATACACAGAATCCCAAACCCACGTGTGGATTGCGCAGCGAAGTATGGCCACTGAATCCAAGAGTGCGTGGTGAACCTTCAATTCCTACCCACTGGTAGCGGTCCAGCAAATCGAAAGTCATCACTTCGCGACTGCCGGCATAAGCCGGGTTAATCACAAGCTTGTTGAACTTGTATTGGCTGAATAAAGCATCCTGCTGGGCGAAAGTTTTTGCATTTGCCAGCAGCAATATGAAAAGCAATATCTTTTTCATCTTATATATATGTTTTTAATATAAAACCTGTTAATTGGCATCTATTAGATAAATCCATCCTGTAAAGGTTTTAATACCTTTTATATTAAGGATATAAAAATAAATGCCATCAGGTAATAGCTCATTATTTTTATAAGTGCCATTCCAATACACATTCTTATTATCGTAATGAGCTCCCTGGTAGATCTTATCACCCCAGCGGTTAAAAATTTTGACTTCGTTTTCAGGAAAATCTTCAATACCACCGATTTTCCAGCCATCGTTGCTGCCATCTCCATTTGGTGTAAGGGCATTGTATATGACCAGTGGTAAAACATCAATGTAAACTATCGCATCATCGCACAATATTGGAATTCCCACATCACAGATGGTGTAACATAAACTATCACTGCCAGAGAATCCGGGGAAAGGTGTGTAAGTGATAGTACTATCATTATTGATCATAACAGTGCCATGGAGAGGATTAGTACAAAGCGTTATGGTCAGCGCTCCGTTTTCCGGATCGTGATCGTTGCGAAGGATGTTAACCGTAATAGCAATTCCTGTGTTAGTCGTATCATAATCATCACTTGCGACTGGTGGCTGGTTGTGATCGCTACTTGTAATGGTGATGGTGATGGTGGCTGTTGAGCAATCGCCGTCGGTATCGCATACCTTGTAAGTAATGGTATCTATACCAAAAAAGTTGACATTCGGCGTATAGGTATAAGTACCGTCAGGGTTCATGGTTATGGTGCCATTTGCTGCACCACCATTTATTCCGACAAGGCTCCATACATTTCCACCATTGCTGCTTGGTGTATCATTGGTTGAAGCATTACCGCCTACCGGCGTATTCTCCTTAGTGGTGTTCACATCATTAACCGCGATGGGAAAACAATCCGGTATTGGATTTATAATAATATTTGTAACTGCTGAAGTACATCCTGTTGAAATGGCAACAGTATAGGCGTATATTCCTGCAACTAGACCGGATATAGTAGTACTTGTGCCTGTGCCTGTTATTGCTCCCGGATTAATGATCCAGGTTCCGGTCGCAGGCAAACCATTTAAAATAACGCTTCCTGTTACTACTGCACAGGTAGGCTGAGTAATTGTACCTGCTGTTGGCGCTGAAGGTTTCGCATTTACTGTAAGCGTAACAGTATTTGATGTTGCATTATTGACGCCAGTGCAATTGGTTAAATAGCAGCGATACTGATAACTCCCGATACCTGTAATTCCACCTACCCCAAGGGTTGCTGTAGTTTGATTGTCATAAACTGCGCCAGTGGGGATATCATTTGCTGCATTTGTCCATGTACCTCCATTATTATATTGCCATTGATAGGTAAATGGGGTAGTGCCAGCTGCACTTACTGTAAATGAAACATTTCCTGTGGTCGTACACATGCTGTTACTTGCTGGTTGCGTTTCTATACTGACAGGAACGCATGAAGAAGTAACTGTTACAGTTACAGTAAAAGTTGCTCCAATACAAGCTCCGGAAGTGGGTGTAACCGTATAAGTTGCCGTTCCAGCTCCTGATGGAACAGTTAAGGTTCCACTTATATTTGTCTGTGGAATTGGCTGTGCACTACCTCCGGTTACTCCACCTGCATAAGCTGGTGCTGGCCATTGATAAGTGGTTCCCGCAGGAACTCCGCCTGGTGTTAATGTAAATGTTCCACCTGTTAAAATTGATATTGTTTGATGAGTGACAACTGGTGTTTCTGGTTGTGTACCGATGACAACATTAGCTGATGGGGAAGAGGTACATCCTGCCGCATTTGTCACTGTATAATTGTATGTTCCTGCAGACAAGACCGATATTGTAGTGTTTGTGCCTGCGCCTGTTATTGCTCCCGGATTAATCGTCCAGGTTCCTGCGGGTAACCCGCTTAATACTACACTTCCTGTTGCAACTGCACAGGTAGGCTGTGTGATTGTAACAACTGTTGGTGAAGCAGGTGTTGCAGGTTGTGGATCGATGACAACAATGGCTGATGCTAAAGAAGAACATCCTGCCGCATTTGTAACTGTATAAGTGTATGTTCCTGTAGCTAAGCCGGATATGGCAGTGCTTGTGCCCGTACTGGATATTGCTCCCGGATTAATAGTCCAGTTTCCTGAAGGTAAATCGCTTAATACTACACTTCCTGTTGCATTTTCACAGGTAGGTTGTGTAATTGTGCCTGCTGTTGGCGCTGACGGTGTTATATTTACTGTAAGCGAAACAGCATTTGATGTTGCATTATCAGCGCCTGTGCAATTGGTTACATAGCATCGATACTGATAACTCCCGTCACCTGTGATTCCGCCTACCCCAAGGGTTTCCGTAGTTTGATTATTATAAACTGCACCTGAGGGAATACCATTTGCAACATCTGCCCATGTACCACCATTATTGTATTGCCATAGATACGTAAATGGAATTGTGCCAGCTGCACTTACTGTAAATGAAGCATTTCCTGTGGTCGTACACATTTGGTTACTTGTTGGTTGAGTTCCTATACTCACAGGTACACATGAAGAAGTAACTGTTACAGTTACAGTAAATATTGCTCCAACACAAGATCCGGAAGTGGGAGTTACGTTATAAGTTGCCGTGCCTGTTCCTGAGGGAATAGTTAAGGATCCACTTATATTTGTTTGCGGAATGGGTTGTGCACTGCCTCCGGTTACTCCGCCTGTATACGATGGTGCTGGCCAGTGATAAGTGGTTCCCGCAGGAACTCCACCCGGTGTCACTGTAAATGTTCCACCTGTTAGAATTGATATTGTTTGATTAGTGACAACTGGTGTTTCTGGTTGAGTATCGATGACAACATTAGCTGATGCTAATGAAGTGCATCCTGCCGAATTGGTAACAGTGAAATTGTAAGTCGTACTTGCTGTTAAGCCGGATATGGTTGTACTTGTAGTAGACCCTGCTATTGCTCCCGGATTAATCGTCCAGTTGCCTGCCGGTAAACCATTTAGTACTACTCTTCCTGTTGAAGTTAAACAGGCAGGCTGGGTGATAGTGCTTACTATTGGAGCCGAAGGTGTTGCAGGTTGTACATTGATGATAACATCAGCCGAAGCTAATGAAGTGCATCCTGCCGAATTGGTAACTGTGAAGTTGTAAGTCGTACTTGCTGTTAAGCCGGATATGTTAGTGCTTGTGCCTGAACTGGCTATTGCTCCCGGATTGATAATCCAGTTTCCTGCGGGTAAACCGCTTAATACTACAATTCCTGTTGCAACTGAACAGGTAGGTTGTGTAATTGTACCGACTGTTGGTGCAGATGGTGTTGCTGGTTGTACATTGATGATAACATCAGCCGAAGCTAACGAAGTACATCCTGCCGCATTTGTAACTGTATATGTGTATGTTCCTGAAGCTAACCCGGTTATGGTAGCGCTTGTACCTGAACTGGCTATTGCTCCCGGATTAATCATCCAGTTGCCTGCCGGTAAACCATTTAGTACTACACTTCCTGTTGCAGTTGAACAGGTAGGCTGTGTAATGGTGCTTACCGTTGGAGCCGAAGGTGTTGCAGGTTGTGCATTTATAGTAACACTTGTACCAGCTGAAATACATCCGGCTCCATTTTTCGCGGTTACATTATAAGTTCCTTCCGGGACTAAAGTATATATGCCAGAACTTTGCGTATAAGTTGAACCATCAATGCTGTAAGTAATGTCAATGCCGGTTGGTGCCGTTATCGTTATTGTTCCGGTTGAAACCAAACAGGTTGGTTGAAATGTTGCACTGGCAGTCGGTGTTTCCGGTGTGGCTGGCTGCGCATTGATAACAACATCAGGTGATGCTGCCGAAGTACATGTGGATATTCCATCTGTTACTGTGTAGGTATATGTTCCTGTGGGAAGTCCTGATATTGTTGAACTTGTTCCTGTTCCCGAGGTAGTTGTTCCACCGGGAGTTCTGGTTAATGTCCAGGTTCCTGCTGCCGGCAAACCATTTAGTACAACGCTTCCTGTTGCAGTTGAACACGTAGGATGGGTGATGGTGCCTAACGTTGGAGCCGAAGGTGTTGCAGGTTGTAAATTGATGACAATATCAACTGAAGGTAAAGAAGTACATGGTACCTCATTTGTAACTGTATAATTGTATGTCCCTGCACCTAAGCCGGATATGGTTGTAGTTGTGCCTGAGCCTGCTATTGCTCCAGGATCAATAGTCCAGTTGCCTGCGGGTAACCCGCTTAATGCCACACTTCCAGTTGCAACTGTACAGGCAGGCTGTGTGATTGTACCGACTATTGGTGCATCAATCGGACACTGTGCACTAATTTCCTGCTTAAAACTTATCATTTCAAAAAGGATACCAAGACAACAAACTACCGGAAACAAAATACTTGTTTTAATTTCTTGTATAGTATTAACTTGTATAGGATTTACTTGTAACTGATTTTTCATAAACCTTTGAATTTGCTGCTTTTGCAGTTGTATGTGTATGAAGAAATTTAGAAATCGGCATCCGGAAATGATATGCCATGGCATAATTTAATCAACAAGTCAAATAGAAATAATTTTGTATCCTTAGATTATAAAGTTAAGCAATGTAATTCAAATCGACAGCATAATCTGATTAGAAATATTATTTCTATTATGATATGTATTAAGAATTTTGAAAGGTTAATCATGGTCAGGATTAATCAAACTGATGGGGACTTGTTTAGGAATCTAAAATCTGTATAATGTATTATTTTGCCGTTTACCTGGATATTTATTGATGAATAACCTTAAAAAACGGATTCAAAAGTACAGAAAAATGGAAACAGAATAAGGTATGCTATCTTATAGTTATCATATGGCCTTGTCCAACAAAGCGATAGCAGGCATAATTTCTATTTATTTTCTTGTGGCATATTTACACGTTTCCCATTTTCGAATGCCACAACAAATGCATCGGCAAAACCCATCTTAACCATTATGTCGCGATAAATGCGTGCTTCTTCGGCAGTATTGAAAATTCCGGCGGTATATTTGTAGAGCCTATCTTCCTTGTAAAACTGAATATCCGTAAAGTTGACAAACTCCGCTGAGTTCAACGGTATAAATCTTCTCAGGCTATAGATCTGAACCCTGAATGTTATTGGATTTGTAATATTTACCTTAAAATCAGCGGGTAGTGTATTTCCTGCCGACGTGTCATCAGCTTCAGCATTCAGATTGTCCTGAAGGCAATTGATGAAGAAATCACTATCTAGCATGTTTACTGGTATTTCATCTCCTGCATTAAGCTTGCTCATATCGAATCTGGGAATGGTGTATGGCGCGTTAAACCCTGTTACTTTAAATTCGGTACGGCGGTTAGCCTGGTGCTCAGCAGGGGAGCAGGGCACGTCATCGGAACAACGGTTTGTCAATTTCGATTCGCCATATCCTCTCGCCGTTATCCGCGAAGACTCTATCCCTTGTTGAACAATATAGCGGACAACCGATTCGGCACGTTTTTGGGTAAGCTTTATGTTATATTGAGCGCTTCCCCTGCAGTCGGTATGCGATCCAAGCTCTATGCTGATCGGGTTCTCTTTCATGATCTTCACCAGTTTGTCGAGTTCCACCTCTGCATCAGCTCGGATATTCCACTTGTCGAAATCGTAGTAAATATTCTCGAGTATAAAAATCTTGCTTACTTCGAGTTTGTTGAGCAGCAGATCGTGCGGAGCATTCAGCCGCGTAGTGGTATCCTCTTCAGCTTGCGGAAAGCTCAAGCAGTCGGAGATATAGTTTAGTTGCGCGGCCTTGACCACATAACTGCCGCCTTTGTCCACAGCAGATTTGTAGAAACCTTCGGCATTGGTGTGCAGTACTTTTACTTTGCCTGTTTTGGTATTGAGCAGGCAAACCGTGGCTTCTGCAGCAGGCGACAGCGAATTTTTATCTCTAACATAGCCCGATATAAAAAATGGTTCCTTTTCCTGGTTAACCCGGGTGATACCAGGTTGCGCCTTCATGCGTTTGCAGGCGTATATATCGTCGCTGCCAAGTCCCCCGGGGCGGTTGCTGCTAAAGAAACCATGATCATCGCTGGCTTCCATAACAAAACTAAAGTCATCGTACGATGAATTTACGGGCTTGTGCAGGTTGCGGGGAGTATGCCAGCTGCCATTTTTTTTCTTTGACACAAAAACATCCAATCCACCATATCCGGGCAATCCGTTGGAAGCAAAATACAAAGTTGAGTCGTTCAGTATAAATGGGAACGTCTCATTTCCAAACGTGTTCACTTCTTCTCCCAGATTTACAGGAACGCCCCACTTGCCATTTATCCATGAGCAAAACCAGATATCCGAAGCACCAAATCCACCTGGCATATCAGATGAGAAATAAATTGTTTTAGCATCAGCGCCCAGGCTTGGATGAGTAACAGAATAGTCTTCGCTGTTCAGGAAAAATGGTTTTTCGTCTGACCAGCTATTTCCTTCTGTTTTGGCAAAGAAAATCTTAAGCAGATGGCTTTTGATATGATCTTTTGCCTCAGTAGGATCTTTGTACGTCCTCGTGAGATAAATAGTTTTATAGTCTTTCGAAAATGAAGCAGGCCCATCATGATATGTCTTATTGAAATTTTTGGAAAATGAATTTACTTCCTTCATATCACTAAATGGGTTTTCGGGATTCTCTTGTTTCGCGAAGTACATGTCGAGGAAGTTGCTGTTAGTCCAGCCGGTAGTTTTGTCAACGTTTTTTTCCTCCCTGTCGGAAGTGAATACGAGGCCATCTTTGTAATATACAGGCCCAAAATCCGACCATTTCGAATTGAGCGATGTCATACTCTTAATCTCGAAGTCAGGGGGAAGGCTTTCCCATTTTTTTGGCAGATCACAGGCTGAGGCGTATTCATTTCCACGGGTATCAGTTGGGACTAAATTGCTGTATTTGAGAAAAGCAGTCTTCGCATTCACGTAATCGCCTTTGCTCTGAAGAGCCTGCCCATAGTAGAGGTAATTTACCGGATCAACATTACCGAGTTGAACCGCTTTTGCGTACCATTCGCTTGCCAGTTCAACGTTATTCGTGAAACGGTAACAATCGGCCAATCGGGTGATAGCTTCTGCTTTGAGTTTTGGATCTTTCTCTTTTTCTGCTGCCTTTGCGTAAAAGGGAATAGCTTCTGCATAGCAGTAAAGTTGGTATAGTGTATTGGCTTTGTTCAGCTGCGCATGGGTTAACGGGAGAAAAGCCACCATGGTGAGCAGTATCAGTATAGCGCGAATTGTCTTCATTCCTGGGTTGTTTATTTTGTTACTTTAATCATTTTTCCGCGAAGGAAATAAACCGAAATTCTATTTATTCACCTGTACCATATTAACATGTTTACCATTTTCGAACATCACTACAAATGCGTCCCCAAAACCATCGTCAACCATGATATCGCGATAGGCGCGGGCTTCTTTGTAAGTATCAAAAATACCGGCCGTATATTTGTAAAGGCCATTTTCCTGGTATCGCTGAATATCCTCGAGGTTGGCAAATTCCGCTGCGTTTAGAGGAATAAATCTGCTTAGGGCATATAACTGAACCATGTAGGTAATACCACTGGTTTTCGGTTTTAGCTCACTCTTTACAGTACTTTCAGCAGCTTTCCCGTTCTTTAATAAAGGATTATCCCCGGCTGTTGTTTCAGGCCTGGTTTCCTTAGCAGGCTTTAACCCTTCAGGCTGAACTTTGGCAGGTTCGGTGAAAGCTGAAGGTTTAACTTCAGCAGGTGTTGTGGCATTCGAGGGATGAGTTTTTACAGGCAAATTGACATTTTTTGGATTGTCAGCAGTTGGTTCAACCTTTGTTGGTTCTTTAGATAGTTTATCCTGCAGGCAATTGATGAAGAAATCCTTATCGAACATATATGAAGGTATTTCGTCGCCTGCAATAAACTTGCTCATATCAAAGCCGGTAATGGCGCCAGGTGGGTTGAATCCTGTCACTTTAAATTCCGTGCGGCGGTTAGCCTGGTGCTCAGCAGGGGAACAGGGCACACCATCGGAACAATGGTTTGTCAGATTTAATTCACCATATCCCTTGGCCGCTATCCGCGTGGGCTCGATCCCTTGCAGAATAATATAGCGGACAACCGATTCGGCCCTTTTTTGCGAAAGTTCTAAGTTGTATTGCTTGCTACCCCTGCAATCAGTATGCGATCCAAGTTCTATACTTATCTGGTTTTCTTTCATGATCTGAGCCAGTTTGTCGAGCTCCACCTCTGCATCGGGACGGATATACCATTTATTAAAATCGAAATATATATTTTCTATATCAAGGTTCATATTATTAAACTTGAACACTTTGTTTAGCGCCAGCTGGTCGAGCAACAAATCGCGGGGTGTGTTAGCCTTATGCGCTGTATCATCAGCCGCTATTTCGAAACTAAGGCAGTCGGCCAGGTAATTGTTTTCCATACCTTTAGCTAAATAGAACACGCCTTTTTCAACTGACGATTTAAACAGACCGTTGGCATCAGTCTTAAGAACTTTTGCTTTACCTTTCACAGTATTCACCAGGAAAACAATACTTCCAGGCATTGGTTTCATGGTCTGCTTGTCCTTAACATATCCTGAAATAGTCGTAGTATCGGCCTTTAATAAGCCTGCATAGAGGGCGCTGTATCTGAGTTTTGCATTCTTATCCAGTCGTTTGCATGCATAAATATCATTGTTGCCAAAGCCACCCGGCCTGTTTGAGCTGAAGAAGCCCTTTTTTCCGCGTATGTCGAGCACCAGCGAAAAGTCGTCGAAAGAAGAGTTTAGCGGAAGCCCTAAGTTCTCGGGTTTCGACCAGGTTCCTTTTGAATGTGTGGAACAGAAAATATCTAACCCGCCAAATCCCGGCCATCCGTCGGACGCAAAATAAAGCTTTTCACCATTGATACTTGGGGATATTTCATTCCCAAAGGAATTCACCTTGTCGCCGAGGTTCTTCGGCTGGCTCCATTTATTATTTTTCCACTCACAACTGTAAATATCTGTACCACCTGATCCTCCCGGCATATCGGATATAAAATACAGTGTTTTGCCATCAGGTGAAAGCGAAGGGTCTCCTACTGAATAAGCATCGGAATTGAGAAAGAAGGGCTCGGCTTTTGATAGGCCACCGAATTTCTTTTTTACCCAGTATATCTTCAGTTTATCAGTGCCGAAGTTATAGGGATCCTTTTTCTCCTGGCTTCTTTCGGTACGGGAGAAATAGATAAGGCTATCGTGACAAGCAAAAGTAACTGGCCCGTCGTTGAAAGTCTGGTTAAACTGGCCGGCGAATGATTTAGGTTCGTTCATTTCCTGGAAAAATTCATCCAGATAACGCGGCCTGGCAAAGAGCAAGTCGAGATTATTAAAATTGGACTGCTCATAACTTTTATTCTCCGTTGCGTTCAGGGGGCGGTCAGACACGTAAATTATGCCTTCCCCATAGAATACAGGTCCGAAATCTGAACGATCGGAATTCAGGTTATTGGCATTCTTAATTTCAAAAGCGGCGGGTAGATCTGCTAGTTTCTCCTCTTGAGTGCAGAAGCCTGCGTAAGCTTTTCCTCTGGGATCCGTCGGTACGAGTTCTGCGTATTTATCGTAAGCTTCTTTCGCCAGGTGGTAGTCCTGCGCGCAGCGAAGGGATTGTCCGTAATAGAACCAGTTACTGGGTTCGGCTTCAGGCAACTTTACAGCCTGTGCATACCATGGCTTTGCTTTCAACTGATCATTTGTCAGGCGGTAACAGTCTGCCAGCCTCAAGATCGCAAGGTTCTGGTCGGGATCGCCGGTTTTTTGAGCTATTTTGAGATAATATGGAATGGCAAGCGAATAGTTATAGCTCTCGAATAGCTTGTTAGCATGTTTTATCTGAGCCGAAGCTGCGGCACCAACCAGGACAAAGACCAGTAGCAGGGCGAAAATTCTCTTGTTCATAGGCAAAACATTAGTTAGATGAGTGTAAAACAATTAAAAGTATCTCGGTGTAAGCATCCTGTTCCTGAACAAGTCAAAATCAAACCCAAGTCTGATTTCATGCGATCCTTTATTGTAATGCACAAGTTGATTCAGGTAAACATCATACGAATACCCTAAACGGAGGTTTTTACTAAGATTAAACTCCGTCATAAAAACCAGCGTACTCTCGGTGCGGTAGGTCACTCCTATCCAAAACAATTCATGTATCAGGAAACTTGCGTTTACGTCCAACTGTAAAGGTGCATTCTTCACGTATTTAATGAGTGTGGAAGGCCGGAATAGAACCTCGCCGGAAATTGGAACTGCCAGTCCTGCCATCCCATAGAAATGCATCAACAGTCGGGAATAGGCTGTCTTACCATCTGTTTTTACCACGCCATATTCATTCTGCAGAAGGTGTTTGGATGATATTCCGGCAAACAAGCGGTTTGTGTAATAATAAATTCCGAAATTGGCATCCGGGGTAATTTTGTTCTGCTGTGATCCCTGGAACATGTAATCAGGATTTTCGCTATAGATTTTCTCCCAGTCGATTTTGAAATACTTGAAGCCTGCCTGTATGCCAAAAGAAAGTTTTCCTTTTGGGAGGATGAGACGGTAAGCATAGGAAGACTGGAATCCCTGATCAACAGTGGGTCCGAGCTGATCTCTGTACATGTAGAAACCGATTCCGATACGGTGGTTCCGTAGTGGCGTATGCATGCTGAATGTTATGGTTTTAGGTGCGCCATCAATGCCTACCCATTGGTAGCGGTCCATAAGGTCGGCACTCATCACTTCGCGGCTTCCGGTATAGCCTGCATTCAGTACAAGTTTATTGAACATATACTGGCTATAAAGGGCATCCTGCTGTGCCATGGCAGCCGAGCCGGTGAATAAAGCAAGTATGACGATAAGTTTTTTCATATCAATTGATTTTTATAGATCATACTTATTTCTTTCCACGGATGAAGATCCACCCGGTAATCGGGGATTCGTCAATTATCCTGAGGATATAGAAGTAAGTGCCGTCAGGTAGCGGTTTACCGTTGTTATTCGTCCCGTCCCAGAACACAATATTATTATCGTAGTGCGACAGCGCCCTTATCTTGTCGCCATAACGGTTATAGATTAGTAATTCGTTGTCAGGGAAAGCTTCAATTCCCTTGATAACGAAGTGGTCGTTGATGCCATCTCCATTTGGCGAGATTCCATTCTAAACAAAGATATCCTCTATGTTCGGCTTTGGATTTACATGGACGAAAACCATAGCTTTATCACAGAGTGAAGGAGTACCATCGTCGCAAATTGTATAGCAGAATTCATCGTCACCCGAAAAATCAGTGTAAGGAGTATAGGTAATAGAGCCATCGGTATTCACAGTAAGCGATCCATTTGCAGGGAGTCCACAGATGGAAATGATCAAACTGCCAATTTCATAATTGGAATCATTATCAAGGATGAATATAGTGATAGGCTTATTAAAGTAGGATTTACTGTAGTCATCAACTGCTATTGGGGCTGTGTGCTGGACCGTATCTATGAACACATTTACAGTGTCGGTATCCTGGCAGCCGGTTACCTGGTCGGAAACTACCAGGACAAACTGCGTATTCTCATTAAGCACCAGCGTTGTCGGATGATCAGTGTTTTCAGATGTCAGCAGGTTGGCAGGAATCCAATTGTATTGATATTGGCCAGATCCTCCCGAAACTGTGCCCTGGAGTTGGGTAGTTGTGTTGGGAGGTATCGTGATATCCACTCCAGCATTAGCATGAATAGTCTCATTTATCAGCAACTCCATTGCGTCGAAGGCCCACACGTTGCCACAACCAGTATTCCCGTATACAATGATGATCATCTTTATTGATCCGTTTTCACCGTTACCCGGAGTATAAGTAGGAGTAAGGGTTGTAGCATTTGTAAGAATACCTGTTCCGGTTGTAGTCCATTGCACCGACGAATAGTTTGCTGCTGATGCTCCACTTACCGTGAATGGAACACCCTGGCATTCTATAGCATCCGGCCCCGCATATGTAACAGGATAGCTGCTGAAAATGAGTGTCATCTGGTCTGTAACTGATGGACAGGGTGGGTTCCCAAAGGTGGTCAATGTCAGGGAAACACTTCCGGTGTTTAAATCATTAATACCCGGGCTGTAGATTGGATGGAGACTTGCAGCGTCGTCGAAAGTTCCGGTGCCTGAAGTAGTCCATGCCAATGTAATGTAATTGCTTGCTGAAGCTTCATCAGGCTTAAATGTCGAGCCCTCGCATATTGCTTCATCAGGCCCGGCGCTGGCCTGGGCTGAAGGAAAGATTGTCAGCAATATGTCATCAGCATAGTTTTCGCAAGGGGCATTCCCAATGGCTGTCATTGTCAATGTTATCACGCCTGTTTCGCCTTGCGCAGGAATATAGGTCGGGCTGAGAGTTGTTTCTCCTGAGAGAATGCCTTTTCCATTGGAAGTCCAGGCAAAAGATGAATAATACAGTGCAGTTGCATCAGCTATTGTAAAGGAAGAGCCCTGGCAGACAGTTGTGTCTGTGCCGGCATATACAACAGGTGTGCGGCTTATAAGAAGTACCAGTGAGTCAGAGACTGCGGGGCATGGATCATTTCCTGTCGCCGTGAGCGTAAGAACAGCCTGGCCATTGGTGATATCGGTATAGCTTGGCGTATACACGGGATTCAGTATTGTAGGATCGTTGAAGATCCCCGTTCCTGAAGAACTCCAGCGTAGACTTATGGAACTTGAAGCTGTGGCATCACTTAAGATGAAAGCAGAACCTTCGCAGATTGTATCATCAGCTCCTGCATACACTGAAGCAGGCGGATTAATGTAAATATCAACAACATCAGCAGATCCCTGGCAAATACCATTCGAAATTGTCCACTGGAAAGCATACATCCCTGATTTAAGGCCGGATACAGAAGTGTTAGGATCGGCGGGATCAGTTATAATTGCAATATTGGCCCCGGAGAGTTGCGTCCACTGGCCTGTCCCGGATTCCGGTGCATTAGCAGCAAGGAATATGGTTACATCTCCGGAAGCGTTGCAATATTTCTGGTCGATACCCGCAGATGCTGGAGAAGGTGTATTGAAATTGGTTACGCGCAATATATCCGTGGAAACGCATCCATTATTTTTAATCGTGTAACTAAATACATATTGAATCGGACTTGCGATCAACCCGCTAGCAATAGCAGCACTTCCCGTCGGAGGGAAAATAACCGGCGTAACAGGTCCCGAAATGAAAGCCCAGGTTCCTGTTCCTGGCGCCGGGTTATTTCCAACCAGGAAAGTGACATCGGAATTGCATAGCAACAGGTCGGCACCTGCATTTGCCGGAATGGTTGGGTTTATAACGATGAAAATGCTATCATTACTGCATTCGACTGGAATTCCCGAATCGCAGATACTAACCACTATCATATCCGGTCCGGCATATGCAGCATACGGTGTGTAATTAAAAGTTCCGGTTATTGGATTGGTGATCACGAAAACACCATGGGCAGGGCCTTTCACTAAGACCGTATTCACCGTAAGTGGCAGGTTATTTTCAGGATCAGTATCACCATTAAATACGGTTCCATTATTACCAACAGTACCTGTAAAACCAGTACCCTGGCAAAGGTTGATGCTTTCATTTACAGTAACAGGCGGCAGGTTAGGAGGGAGCACAATAATTAATATTGTATCATTTGTGCAGGCTGGTGGCAGAGGAATGCCTTTGTCACAAACACTTACCAAAACAGTATCATTACCAATGAAATTCAGATTAGGGGTATAAACAAAGCTGCCATTTGCTAAAATTGTGAAAGTGCCGTTGGTTGCATTAATAACAGGAGGTATTTTGACGCTGAGTGCAGTGCCATCGGGATCATAATCGCCATTCAGAAACACGTTACCTGATTTGGGCAGGTTATAATATACAACTATAGACTCATTATAAGTCACCGGTGGATCATTAACCGGATCAATTCTAATGAATACAGTGGCAGTTGAATTATCTCCATTACTATCCGTAATTGTGTAGGTAAAGAGATCAGTACCATTGTATTCAGGATCAGGCGTATAAGTGAATGAGCCGTCCGAAAGCATAACCACAGAACCATTTGAAGATGAGGTATTTGACGTTACGGTTACCGGTGGATCACAAAATCCAATGTCATTGGTCATTACATTACCGCTCACCGGGGTGTCCTCCGGAGTTGAAGTAATATCGTTATTAGCCTGAAACAACCCGGTTATTGTTATTTTAACATTTATATTAAAGGTACAATTGTTGAAATCCCGAACAGTAACTGTATAACTTCCGGCACCTAGGTTGCTGAAAGTTCCGCCTTGCTGGAATGCACCACCGTTAAGACTGTATTGGTATCCAGGTGTTCCTCCGCTACCTTTCACTGTAACCGAACCATTGGCATTGCCTGCACAATCCACATTTACCTGGTTGCTGATGGTTGCAACTAAAGCATCAGGCTGTGTTACCGTGGCGCTGATCACAGTGGTACAACCAGCGACATCAGTCACTGTAAGGGTATATGTTCCTGCAGCTAGCCCGGTTGCTGTTGCAGTATTCTGCACAGGAATTGTATTCCACGCATATGTATATGGTGACTTGCCACCCGTGGCAGTTGCAGTTAAACTACCAGTAGCCTGCCCGAAGCATTTAACGTTTACTTTTCCCGTTATCGTAGCAGCAAGCGCTGCGGCTGGCTGTGTGATTGTAACAGGTATTGTGGCAGTGCAGTTTTTAGCATCTCTTATTGTGATAATATATAAGCGGGCAGGAAGACCCGAGAAAGTACCGCTGACCCTAAACCTTCCACCATTAATACTATATTGATAAGGTGGCGTACCGCCACTACCTGCCACAGTAACGGATCCTGTGGAGTTGCCGAAGCAAGCCACATTCTGCTGGTTTATGATTGAAGCCGATAAAGGGGCAGCAGGCTCTGTTACCTTTACACTGGCTGTGCCAATACAACCCTTAAAGTCTGTAACTTTAACGATATATGTACCTGAAACTAAGTTGGCAATTGTCGGGGTGGTTTGGACAGGTAAAGTATTCCATGAATAAGTGTATTTTGGAGTGCCGCCCGTTACTGTTGCTGTTGCTGTGCCATCATTCCCACCAAAACAACTCACAGGTGCGCTGCTCATGGTTATTGAAATTGCCGGGGCCTTGTTTACAGTAACTATCTGTTCACACGAACTGCTTCTTCCATGGATGTCGTTTACAGTCCATAATACTGTAGTATTACCCACCGGGATTTGCAGCGGGATATTATTGGTTAAATCCAGTATTCCACAATTGTCACTAACTCTGGGAGGAACCAACGTTATTCCTGTCGCAAATGTAAAACAGTCAGGAATCGTAATCGTAGTATCCGAAGGACAGACAATAGACGGGTTTTCACTGTCAAAAACTTTAACAGTGAAACTGCAGAAAGCCGATAACCCATGCGCATCGGTAACTGTATAAGTAATTGTAGTCAGGCCGAAATTAAATCTGTAAGAGGAGAGATTGTTTATACCTGTCACTGGCGATGATGCAATGGTAGCACCCGACATGGTCCATTTGAGTGTAGTAATATCTCCGTCAAGATCATTAATTGTCGCAGCTAAATCATACACCAGAGTTGCACATAATCCGATATCGGTGCCGGTGAGAACGTCTACAGGACAGGCTATTGTAGGAGTATTATAAACTGCATTTATGTTGACATAAACTATGCCCGTGTCACAACTGCCGGATGCATCGCAGATCTGGTATACAAAATTATCAGGGCCGAGAACATTCAGAAAGGGAGTATAGCTGAAAGTGCCGTCAGCGTTTAATAGGGCTATTCCTTTGGTCGGTGATGCTACCAATCCGATGGGTGTAACTGGTGCAGGACCAAAACATCCGTAATAATCATTGTCCAGCACCGGAACGATTACCGTAGTATTTTCCGGGATGGTTGCATAATCTGGTCTTGCAAGTGGTCCGTATACACCAATCACCTGAAAGTTGTCGATGAATAATCTTGCATCTCCTCCACCGGTGGCATTACTGGCATATAACCTTATATAGAGGTCCGATCGGTTGTTAATTCTTGTCACAGTCGACCAGTCAACGACTTTTTCGTACAATGTTCCACTTGTGTTAAGGGTCAGGGAACCATTCACCGTATAGCTAAACGGATCAGTACTGTACGCAAAGTTTATCGTCTGCGCGGCAGAGTTTCCTCTCAGAGCCTGCACATACAATTTAAACTTGCTGTATTTGTATAAGCTGTCGCCACTCAGGTGGAACTGAAAGTAGCGCGTATTGGTCCCGGTAGAAGGATTCATGAAAATGGCAGGATTCGCAACCGGATTGGTCACAAATGCCTGGTTACCGGTAGTTGCTCCACCAGTAGCAAAGATATTGAAAGGTTCGGATGAGGTTGCAACACAGTTAATTCCTATGGCAGATTGGTTTGGGCTGACCGGATAGCTTGTGGCGCCAATAAAACTGTAGTTAGCCAGGATGTTACCCAATGTAACTCTTATGGTTTGGTTGCAGTTGCTAATGTTCCCGTTAATGTCCATAGCGGTCCAGGTGATCGTTGTATTTCCGGAAGGATATGGGTCAGTAAGCGGAAGAAGATCACTTCTTATTCCTGTAATGGTTGCCACGGCGCAATTGTCGGTGGCAGTTGCTGTTCCTACGGCTACTATTGCATTGCACAGACCTTCGCCGTAAGTAGTATTTACATTGGCAGGACAGGTAATCACAGGTAATTGTGCATCATTTACAGTTACTGTAAAACTACAGGATGCGGATAAACCACCAGCATCTGTAACGGTGTATGTTACTGATGTTATCCCGACATTAAACACGAAATTCGCGAGGTTATGAATACCTGTCGGTGGCGATGATGCATTGGTAGCACCCGACATGGTCCAGATGAGGGTTGTGATATCGCCGTCAGGATCATTAATAGTTGCAGATAAACCATTTACAAGTGCGGTGCACGCACCAGGTGGGGTAACCGATACAAGGTTTCCCGGACAACCAATGGTTGGAGGATTATATACAGGCGTTATGTTGATATAAACTATGCCTGTGTCACAACTGCCGGATGCATCGCAGATCTGGTATACAAAGTTATCGGAACCGTTAACATTCATATTGGGAGTATAGCTGAAAGTGCCGTCAGCGTTTAACACGGCTATTCCTTTGGCCGGTGGTGCTACCAATCCGATAGGCGTACCTGGCCCAGGGCCGGAACATCCGTAATAATCATTGCCCTGCGCCAGGACGATTAAGGGAGTATTTTCCGGAGTTGTTGTATAATCTGGTCTTGCAAGTGGTCCGTATACACCAATCACCTGGAAGTTGTCGATGAATAACCTTCCGTCTCCCGGATCACCGGTACCGTCGCTGGCATATAACCTTATATAAAGGTCCGATCGGTTATTAATTCTGGTCACAGTCGACCAGTCAACCACTTTTTCGTAAAATGCGCCACTTGCGTCAAGGGTCAGGGAACCATTTATCGTGTAGCTAAACGGATCGGTACTGTATGCGAAGTTTATCGTCTGCGCAGCAGAGTTTCCTCTCAGAGCCTGCACATACAATTTAAACTTGCTGTATTTGTATAGGCTATCACCACTCAGGTGGAACTGAAAGTAACGCGTGTTGGTTCCGGTAGAAGGATCCATGAAAATGGCAGGATTCGCAACCGGATTGGTCACAAAAGCCAGGTCACCGGTAATTGCTCCGGCAGTAGCCAGGATATTGAAAGGCTCGGAAGAGGTCGCAACACAGGTAATTCCTGAAGCAGATTGGTTTGGGCTGATCGGATAGCTTGTGGCACCAATAAAAGTGTAGTTAGCCAGGATGTTACCCAAAGTAACTTTTACTGTAAAATTACAGGATGCTGATAATCCGCCAGCATCAGTAACGGTGTAGGTTACTGATGTTATCCCAGTATTAAACACGAAATTAACCAGGTTATTAATACCTGTCAGTGGCGATGATGCATTGGTAGCACCCGACATGGTCCAGATCAGGTTGGTGATATCGCCGTCAGGATCGTTAATCGATGCAGATAAACCATTCACAAGTGCGGTGCACATACCAGGGTCGGTAACCGATATAAGGTTTCCCGGACAATCAATGGTTGGTGGAGCTGCCAGGGCTCCGGCTATCGGTAAATAGGAAACAGCGTTGTCAATTAAAGAATTAATATTCTGATAACCCAGAGAAGCAGGGGAAAGAGAAATTCCATTGGCGGCAACATGATGAATAGCCGTGACTGAAGTTGTCTGGAGGGTAAAATGATCCAGATTTGGCTCTTGTATTCTAATGCCAGTTAATGGATAATAGGTCGCACCAGTGGGCAATGTATGAGATGCAGTCGTTCGCAGGAATAAAAAAGGCATCATAAGAAATGATAGAATAAATGCCATAAAGTAGCCTTTTATATATAAAGATTTTTTCATGTCATTAAGTTTGAATCTGTTGCTACCTGCACCTGGGAAAGGGGAAAGAAATAGTCTCCAGGCTATTGATAATTTGACTGGTAATTTGACGATCATTATTGTTTCAGAGATTAATGAAAAAAAGAATTCTTCGGGTGTTATAAAGTAATTTCATTTTTTTTGCTAATGGTCTGATATATGGTGCAATATAGTTTAAATATTTGCTATCATTCGGTAAGGGGAAATTAGTTATTACTGATTTATTAACAATAATTATCATCTAAAAGGTCATTTCACCTGCCAGGGATTATTCACCTGGATTATATGCAGGTTAACGGTTGATAGTCAAATTATCCGAGGATATATTATTGAATAAATATTTTTCGTACAGGATTATATATCAGTGTTCCGGGAGGAATCCTTATCTGTCAGAAGAGGTATTTTTAAGGATAGAATATTGATTTGAATTTCAGGTAGTATAAAATTCTGAACCGGAATAAATCAGGGGAGTTTTCTTGCCAGCTATTAACAATTGTCCATTCTGCTTTTGCCTGGTGGTAAAATGCATTTTGCAGTAACAAAAGGCTACAAATTGCAGATATGGAATGAAGAAGCAGGAAGGTCTTTTCTCCAAAAGAGATTTAAGCTGTTTCGGTTGTACGCCGTTTCTTTTCGCGGACAATGAGGCTGAGTTCGCGTCCCATCTGGCCGCTGATAGAGGTGTTTTCTTCGGTTCTCCTGATAAGATAAGGAAGAATATTCCGGACAGGCCCGTATGGCATGTATTTGGCCATGTTATAACCGGCATCGGCCAGGTTAAAACTTATATGATCGCTCATTCCGTACAACTGGGAAAAGCATATGCGGGAATCGTTCTTTGCCAGGCCATGTTTTTCCATCAAATCGACAAGATGCAGATTGCTGATTTCATTATGCGTGCCATTGAAAAT
>Ga0315283_10000148_pt1 | contig 43677 bp, 37 predicted proteins | sample YL17G09_0_MG_FD_204541 | JGI IMG/M metagenome (GOLD analysis project Ga0315283, IMG submission 204541) | Sediment microbial communities from Yellowstone Lake, YNP, Wyoming, USA - YL17G09_0 | ecosystem: Environmental > Aquatic > Freshwater > Lake > Sediment | place: USA: Wyoming | collected...
GCGCATTGTCCTGGTGGGTGTCGGTAAAAAAGCGGATTTCACCACGGAAAAATTGAGGGGTGCATTCGCGACGGCGGCTCGGTGCGTGAGATCACTCAAGATTAAAGAGTTTTCCACGTCGCTGGATTTTATTTTTTCCAATAGGCCTCGTGACGAGATAGCCAGGGCTGTTGTAGAGGGCGTTTCCCTCGGCCTTTATCAATATACATCCTTCAAAACGATCGACAGGGATAAGATAAGAGCGATAAAAGAATTTACAATAATCGAAGAAAACGAAAAAGCATATAATATTATAAGAGCTGCAGCTAAGGAGGCAGAGATTATCTCGTGCGCTGTATGCTTCGCCAGGGATATGGTGTCCGCTCCGGGAAACGAAATGACGCCGACAGATATGGCTCATGAAGCGCGTAAGATTGCCAAGAGAAGGAATGTTAAACTAAAGGTGCTTAATGAGACGGAGATGAATAAGATCGGCATGAGCGCCTTTTTGGGCGTTGCCAGGGGAAGTGAGGAGCCGGCGAAGTTCATCATCCTGGAATACTGGGGAGGAAAAAAGTCTGATCCGCCTGTGGCTCTGGTCGGCAAGGGATTGACCTTCGATAGCGGCGGTATATCAATAAAGCCATCGGAGAAGATGGATGAGATGAAATCGGACATGGCAGGGGGTGCCGCGGTCATGGGCGCCATAATGGCAGCCGCCGATTTGAGTCTCAAAGTCAATGCTGTCGGCCTGATACCTGCTACGGAGAACCTGCCTGGCGGAAGGGCGTATAAACCAGGCGATATTCTAAAATCATTATCGGGTCAGACTATTGAAGTCTTAAGCACGGACGCAGAAGGCCGCCTGATTCTAGCCGACGCGCTTACCTATGCCGGAAGGTTCAAGCCGGCAGCTATTATTGATCTTGCTACATTGACTGGCGCCTGCGTTATTGCCCTGGGCGATCACGTAACGGGAATGATGGGAACGGATGATAGGCTGAAGCATAAGATCCAGGATGCAGCAAATGCCACAGACGAGAAGGTCTGGGAGCTCCCTCTATGGGAAGATTATCATGAGTTGATAAAGAGCGATGTGGCGGATTACAAAAATCACGGCGGAAGACCTGGCGGGGCAATAACAGCCGCTGCATTTCTAAGCAAGTTCGTAGGCAAATACCCCTGGGTGCATTTAGATATAGCAGGCCCGGCGTGGCTTACACGGGACAAGCCTTATATTCCGAAAGGGGCTTCCGGTGTTGGTGTCCGCTTGATGGTGCAATTCCTGAAAAACTGGCAGAAACGGAGTAAAAGTTGACGACCAATGGGGATGCTTCTTGAAATCAAAAACCTCAGCACCCATTTCAATACAGACTATGGTGTGATAAAGGCTGTTGATCGTGTCAACCTTGCTATCGATGAAGGGGATACACTGGGAGTCGTTGGCGAGTCCGGTTGTGGAAAAACGGTGCTTGCCCTGTCCATTCTGCGTTTGATACCAAGCCCGCCCGGCAAGATCGTTTCCGGTAATGTCTTCTTTAATGGCGTGGATCTTCTAAAGCTCGATAGTGAAGAAATGCGCAGAATCAGGGGCAAGGATATCTCCATGGTTTTCCAGGAGCCGATGACTTCACTGAATCCCGTCTTGCGTATTGGCGATCAGATCACCGAGATTATAAAGCTGCATTTGGCGCTTGGACGGAAAGAGGCCATGGACCGTGCCATGGAAATGCTCTCCCTTGTGGGGATGCCCTCGCCCGATACAATCGTCAGGAATTACCCCCATCAGATGAGTGGCGGGATGCGTCAGAGGGTCATGATCGCCATGGCGCTTTGCTGCGGTCCCAGGCTTATGCTTGCGGATGAGCCGACAACCGCCCTTGATGTGACCATCCAGGCGCAGATTTTGGAACTCATAGGCAGACTGAAAAAAGATATAGGAACATCGGTAATCCTGATTACCCATGATCTTGGCGTGATAGCCGAAGCTGCAGAGCATGTGGCCGTCATGTATACCGGGCAGGTTGTTGAATACGCCTCTGTGGAGAACCTCTTCTCCACACCGCTTCACCCGTATACAGTGGGTCTCATGGAATCGATTCCGAAAATTGATGCTCCTTGGGGACGGGATGAACATCTGAAAGTTATACCCGGTGTTGTCCCTGGTCTTCATAATCTTCCCAGAGGATGCACTTTTCAGGACAGATGCCCTCACACAATGCAAATTTGCAGGGAGGAGGAGCCGCAATTGAAGGAACATTTGCCTATGCATAGAGTACACTGCTGGCTTTATGAACAAAAATGAAGATAGTCTTGGTCGATATTCAGGGAATAAAAAAATACTATAACGTCCGTGCCGAATTCCTCGCGAGAGAACGAGCCTCCGTCAAGGCTGTTGACGGCGTGTCCCTCAAAATATACAGCGGTGAAACACTGGGGCTTGTCGGTGAGAGCGGTTGCGGGAAATCTACTCTCGCACGACTGATTATGAGGCTCGATCTGCCTACGGAAGGCAGGATCTTCTTTGAAGGTGAAGACATCTTCAAATTATCCGGCAAGGTTCTGAAAGCCTACCGCAAGAAGGTTCAGATTATTTTTCAGGATCCATATGCATCTCTGAATCCCCGAAGAACGGCAGGGAGCACCATCGGGGAACCGCTCCTCATCAATCAGATAAATGATCGTGAGGGAAGAGCCTTTGAGGTCGCCCGTATTATGGATATCGTCGGGCTGACGAGGGAACAGAAGGATAGGTATCCTCATGAGTTCAGCGGCGGTCAGAGGCAGCGTATTGGTATCGCAAGAGCCATTATTCTTAAACCACAATTGATCGTTGCCGATGAGCCGGTTTCCGCACTCGATGTGTCTATCCAGGCTCAGATATTAAACCTTCTCAAAGATCTGCAGAAAGAATTTAATTTGACCTACATATTTATTTCCCATGATCTCAGTGTGGTAAGGCATGTGAGCGACAGGGTTGCGGTGATGCATTTCGGTAAGATCGTCGAGCTTGCAGATAATCAAGAACTCTACGAACACCCGCTGCATCCGTACACTATAGAACTTCTGTCAGCGGTGCCGGCGCCTGATCCCGCAAGAAAGAAGCAGCGGTTGATGCGGGAGGGAGAGATTACAGGCACGACCGATGGTTCGGGAAGATGTCCATTTTATCCCCGGTGCCCCGCCAGGGTTGAAATATGTGATAAGGACGAACCGGAGTTGAAAGAGCGTGGTGGTGGACATTTCGTGGCATGCCACATGGAAGGATAAGCCGTACCCCCTATCAACTATGACCATGAATCTCTTCCTTCAATCATGCGGAACTCTCTTTTCTTCCAGAATAAGATTACAAAGAAGGCGAGCAAATTCGCGATGGGTTGTGCCGCCCATACGCCCGTTAATCCAAAGAGCGACGGAAGAAAGAGAAGCATGGGTATAAGAAGTAGGGTGTCACGCATCATTAATAAAAGCATGGATGTCAATCCCTTGCCCAGGCCAATAAACATATTGATCCACACAATAATCGGACCACCTAAGAGAAGCATGGTGGCAAATATCCTCACGGCAGGCACAGCAATAGTGAGCAGTTCCTGATCACTCGTGAAAAGGAGCAGAATAGGGTAGGCAAATACTTCAAGAATCACAAAGGCCGTTGCTGAGAAAAGGACAGATATCTTGACGGCAACATTAACCGTTTCCATGAGCCGTTTATGGAGTCCGGCGCCCTCGCTGAAACCAACCATGGGCATTATACCGTGTCCCATGCCGAATAAAACCATAATGACAAGGTGGTTGATCCGGAAACAGAGACCAAGGGCTGCGATGGCCATGGGTCCGAAGGCTCCAAGGACATGGTTGTAAACTATCATGACGAGACTAAAGACAAAGTTCATGATAACTGTAGGGAATCCCGTCTGATAGATAGAGGCTATTATGGAGAAATTGGGAATCATGTGTGACCAGTTTAAATTATACCTGGACGCATTCATTCTCAGATAATACAGGGAGAGAAGGCTCGCCAGAAAATATGAGACGACCGCGGAAATTGCGGCGCCCAAAATGCCCAGCATTGGAAACAAACCCAAACCAAAGATGAGGAAGGGATCGAGGATAGCACCGGTCGATGACATGACCAGTATGACGTACATTGATGCCTTGGGATTTCCTTCAGCCCTGAGCAGGTTGTTGGAAACCATGAGACACAGTAAGAAAGGGGAGCCTACTACGACAGTGACGAGGTATTGTCTGGACAGGGGAAGAATGTCTCCTGTGGCGCCGAAAATCTCAAGGATTGTATCTTGATAAATTAGTGTTATTACGATGATGACCAATCCCAGTAAGGCACAAAGAAGTATCGCCTGACCGGCGGTTTGCCTGGCCTTTGTATGCTGTCCGGCGCCGAACATGCGTGCCGCAAACGAACCGGCGCCGACACCCGTACCCACGCCGATGGCGCCAAATATTATTTGAATGGGAAAACACACGGTTAGTGCAGCAACAGCCTGGGGGTCAAGCCGGGTCAGCCAGAAAATATCGACAAGATTGTAGAGGGCCATCGCAAACATTGCGGCTATAGACGGCCAGCTCATTTTCAGAAGCAGCGGAAGAATGGGACCTTTCCCGAGGTCAAGACCATCTTTTTTCATATCACTTGCTTGGAATAGCGACTCATTATCATCTGTTCTTTGCAGCATGATGAATGCAAGGACAGATCCCCAAAGAGGGGGGAATCATACAATGCACCTGATTTCTGCGTACATAGGCGTATATAGGAATGATAAGCCCTTTGCGAAAGGGGCTACGGGTCTTCAAATCTTTGCATTTTTGGCCGCGTAGTTATATAACACGGCCTTTCGCATACACGGATTAAGAGTATATATCAATATAATTCAGGCACGAGAGAAGTAGATTCGCAAGATACAGGGCCATGCAGAAAATGACTTTCAATTTGATTGTAATCCTGGGGCCGACGGCGTCAGGCAAGACGAAATTGGCTGCCCGCCTGGCAAGGGATAGGGGCTCCGAGATAATATCGGCAGACTCGCGGCAGGTATACCGGGGCATGGACATAGGGACAGGCAAAGATTTCGGTGAATATGTCGTTGATGGATTGGCTGTTCCGTGTCACCTCATAGACGTAGTAGATCCGGACTATGAATTCAGTGTCTTTGATTATCAGATGAATTTTTCTCGTCTCTTCGCCGATATTTCGTCAAGAGGCATAGTTCCGATCATGGTCGGTGGAACGGGTCTGTATATTGAAGCAGTAATGAAACGGTACAGGTTATTGGAAGTTCCGGAAAATGTGCAGTTAAGGCATGAACTCGAAAAGGAAGAAATGAAGGAATTAGCGAAGCGACTTATCGAACTCAATCCTGCGGTGCACAACACAACTGATCTCTTGGATCGAAAGCGATTGGTCCGCGCCATAGAAATCATGGAGTTTACAAGAGCTCACAATAATCACGAATCTCATTTTCCCTCGATAGTTGCCTTGGCTATCGGTATCCGCTGGGAACGTTCCGAATTGCGCCAGAGGATTACGGATCGCCTTAATGCGAGATTGAAGGCCGGCATGATCGAAGAGGTGGAGAAGCTTCATCGGTCCGGAATCGGATGGGAAAAACTCGACTTTTTCGGTCTTGAATACCGGTATGTCGGACTCTATCTCAGAGGAATGATGAGCTATGGTGAAATGTTTCAAATGCTCAATACACGTATTCATCAATTTGCCAAGAAGCAGGAAACATGGTTCAGACGCATGGAAAAAAAGGGAACTACGATTCACTGGATAAACGGCGATGACTACGACCAAGTAGCAGAGATCGTAAAGCGACTGATGAAATAAACCGTGCATTTGTCCGAATAAGGGGATATTAGAGCAAAATTATCTGCTTTCCGGAAACGTCAGACGATCTTTACGTGAACGACATTCATCTAAAGAATGTTGGTTTGGCCGGAAGGGTTGAATTCGGTAACGAGCGCATGGTGAACGATGCCATTCCCTAAGAATCGAAGATTCTCCGCAGCATGCTGCGGAGAGCTTCAATTGAAAAGTTCAAATGCAGATAATTTTATTCCATTGTGGAGGATTAGTGATGATAGATGAAAAATATATCCGCAACTTGCTTATCGTTTTCTGCCTTGTCATGCTTACACTGGGTGGCTGCGGATCAAAAGATGAAAAACAGGCAAGCGCGCAAACTGAACTTCAAAAGTCAGAGGCGCCCCGATCAGAAGAAACAGTTCCTGCAAACCCTCCTGCGCCGGCAGTTGCACCAACAGGAGGGTCTGCAGTCGTTATAGAGGTAGATGGCTCAAAGCTTACCCAGGGTCAAGTTGAGACAGAAATTAAGAGAATAATGTCGGCAATGAAGAAGCAGATGCCTGCCGACCGTCTTGAGCAGGCGAAGGAGAATGCGAGAAAGCAGGTCCTCAGTGACTTTACCGCAAAGACACTTCTCGCAAACGAAGTAAAAAGACTGAACATCAGCGCAAGCGATGCGGAGGTCAAAGAGGCTGAAGAGCAGGTAAAGAAGGATCTTCCTAAAGGCATGACAATTGAGGATCTCATGCAGAAGAACAAGATCACCAAGGAGCAGATGCAGGAAGATCTGCGGTTCAGGATCAAAATCAGTAAGCTTGTTATGATGCAGATGTCGGGTAAATCCAAACCGACGGATAAAGAAATAAATGAATTCTATCAGAAAAACAAAGACAAGTTCAAAATGCCTGAGTCTGTTCATGTTAGACATACCCTGGTAGCAAAGGCAGCGGGAGACGATGATAAGATCAAAGCGGAAAAGAGGGCAAAGGCGGAGGATTTACGAAGACAGTTGCTGGCGGGAGCGAATTTTGCGGAAATAGCGAAAAAGAATTCTGACTGTCCCAGCAAGGAGACGGGTGGTGATTTGGGTGTATTCACGCGGGGCGAAATGGTCAAGCAATTTGAAAATGCTGCATTCTCGCAGGAGGTCAATGCCATAGGGCCTGTTGTGGAGACTGAATTTGGTTTCCACATAATTCAGGTGTTGGAGCGTAATGCTCCCAAGACGCTTGCCCTTGATGACAGGATGAAAGGGAATATCTCGACTTTTCTGGAACAACAGAAACAGCAGGAAACCTTTGATGCTATGTTAAAAAAATTAAGGGACAAGGCCAAAATCACAGTTTATAGAAACTGATGGAAAATAATTCATCATAGTAAGACGGAAATACAGCAAAATGTGTCCCCGCAATTATTTTCTCTGGTCTATAAAACAATTAAATATATCATATAATTATCGCCAATAGATCATCATGTCCGAGGATATGCCATATGGAAAGAAACACGGCTCGTAAGGAAATAGAGAACAATGGATTAATTATAATATCTATTGGTGCCGTATTGGTATATTGGTTTTTTGACTCATTGCTATCGGGTGTCATTTTCGTGCGTCTGTTAATAGCGAGTCTGATTGTTACTTACGGCACTCTCACCCAGTATTTGATTAATTCTCACAAAGCCGTTCAGAGCGCACTGAAGAAGGCACATAATGGCATGGAAGAGCAAGTGAAGGCGAGAACCGCCGAATTGGTGACGGCAAATGAAGAATTAAAGAGAAGCGAAAGAATATTTCATACCCTGGCGCAAGTATCGCCTGTCGGTATCTTTCGCACTGATGCTCAAGGTGACTTTGTTTACGTGAACGATCGCTGGTGTGAAATTGCCGGCATGCCAATGGAAAAGGCACTGGGAAAGAATTGGGCAGACGCGATTCATTCCGAAGAGAGGGAGCGCGTCATAAGAAATTGGTACGGAAGCGTCCGGGGAAATCGTCCGTTTAATCTTGAATATCAATTCCATCGACCTGACGGCTCCTCGACCTGGGTGCTGGGCCAAGCTACTGCCGAGTTTGGCGATGCCGGAGAAATAGGCGGCTACGTCGGGACCATTACGGATATAACGGAGCGAAAGCGGGCTGAAGAAGAACGTATGCACCTGGCCACAGCCATTGAGCAAACAGCAGAGGGTCTTATAGTAACTAATAGAGAATGGGTAATACAATACGTAAACCCGGCCGTAGAGCGTATGACCGGCTACAGCAAGAGCGAGATCATCGGCAAGCATAGCCGTATTCTCAAGAGTGATAAGCATGACAGGGCCTTTTATAAGAATATAAGGGAGACCCTCGCCCGCGGCGAGGTATGGGCAGGACATCTGGTGAACAGAAGGAAGGATGGTACTTTCTACGACACGGAGGTTACGTCTTCACCTGTTCTGGACAGCGCCTGCAACATAATAAGCTATGTAAGCATCCAGCGGGATATCACGCGTGAGGTGAGACTTGAGAGGGAACTCCGCCAAGCGCATAAGATGGAGGCCATAGGTACGTTGGCCGGCGGGATAGCCCATGACTTTAACAACATACTAATGGCTATTATCGGTTACACGGAGATGGCACTTTACAAAACTCCCGAAGGGACAACTCCAGTGCGACGTGACCTGGAGCAGGTACTGAAGGCCGGTTATAGAGCAAGAGACCTGGTGAACCAGATCCTTACCTTCAGCCATCAGTCCGATCAGGAGCGAAAAGTCATTGATATAGTACCGCCTGTCAAAGAGGCGCTCAAGCTGCTGCGCTCTTCATTGCCCAGCACCATTGAAATTCGTCAGGACATCGCAATTCCACCGGAAAAAGGGGTAATTCTGGCTGATCCGACTCAGATCCATCAGGTGTTGATGAACCTTTGCACTAACGCAGCACATGCAATGCGGGATAAAGGTGGTATATTGAGCGTGAGCTTGTCGAGTGTCGAGACCGACGCCGACGCGTATCTCGTTTCCCGGTATCCTGATCTGAAGCCTGGGCCTTATGTGAGACTGACAGTCGGCGATTCGGGCCATGGAGTGGACCCGTCGATATTGGAACGGATATTCGATCCATACTTCACTACCAAGGGGCCGGGCGAGGGAACGGGGATGGGGCTTGCCGTCGTGCAGGGCATTGTCAACAGACATGGAGGAATGATCACTGTTAATAGTGAAATTGGCAAAGGGACCTCCTTTCATGCGCTTTTCCCAAGGATTGAGCAGGAGATTGTGCCGGAAGATATGCTGGCGGAAGCACTGCCTACGGGGAGTGAGAGAATCTTGTTCATTGACGATGAAAAAACACTTGTTGATCTGGGGAAGGGCATGCTGGAGTCGCTTGGTTACAGTGTAACCATCAAGACGAACAGTCTGGAAGCCCTGGAAACCTTCCTAGCCGAGCCTGATGCATTTGACCTGGTAATCACCGACGTGACCATGCCGGCCATGACGGGCATAGAATTGGCAAAGGAGCTAATGGCCATCCGGCCGGACATTCCTATTATATTATGCACCGGATTCAGCGAACTCATAAATGAAAAGCAGGCCAAAGAAATGGGGATTCAGGAGTTTGTCATGAAGCCTTTTGTCATTGGCAAACATGCTAAGACTATTCGCAAGGTTCTGGAGCGAAAGTGATAATGTCGTGGAATCTGCAAGTATGCCTCAACGTGTATATGGCAAAAAGGACGGAGTCAGAATGAGTGCTTCTTCTCTGGAAAGTTGCCTCTTCTCACGTCATCAATATATTGATTGACTGCCTCTTTCATCTGCACATTGAGGTGTGCATATGTCTTCACAAATTTTGGTATGAATTTTTCAAACAATCCCACCATATCATGAAGTACCAGCACCTGACCGTCACAGTCAATGCCGGCGCCTATCCCTATCGTGGGAATCGTAAGCGTTTGCGTCACTGTCTTTGCCAGTGCTGCCGGCACACATTCTAATACGATGGAAAATGCCCCGGCTTCTTCAAGGATTTTTGCATCTTCCATGATTCTCTTAGCTGCGTGTTCCTCTTTTCCCTGAACCTTGTATCCCCCAAACTGATGAACGGATTGCGGCGTCAGTCCAAGATGTGCCATGACGGGAATTCCCGCTGAAGTTATCCTTCTGGTGGTTTCGGCCACCTCTCTGCCTCCTTCCAGTTTGACCCCCTGGGCGCCCGCTTCCTGAAGAAAACGGCCAGCGTTATAAAGCGCATCCTCAGAAGAGATCTGGTAGGACATAAAGGGCATATCACCGACGACCATGGCATGCTTTACTGCGCGGGACACTGCCTTCGTATGATGAATCATTTCATCCATCGTAACGGGTAGGGTGCTGTCATAGCCTAACACAACCATGCCCAACGAATCTCCAACGAGGACAACATCAATGCCTGCCTCGTCTACAATGAGAGCCGTGGGATAATCGTAAGCCGTCAGCATGCATATTTTTTCATTCTTTCTTTTCATGTCGCGAATCACAGCAGTAGTGATTCTATTTATGATAGTCTGCTTGCTCATTTCGTTACCTCACTTTAGTAATTCTTTAATTAGCCGCGCAGTTTCGAAAGATAAAGTTTTCTTCTTCAATCCAACGTCGGCAGTTAAGATGCCAAGCGCGCTGTACGCCTGCAAAAGGTCTGGCAGCTTGTGTCGCAAGGCCTCTGCATGTTTTCTTATGGTGCCTGCATCTCCACGTGCTACAGGTCCCGTCAGTGCTTGAACCGTGCCCATTGACTCGATATTGCCAATGGTACCCATAACAAGGGGCCAGATGGCGCGAATGGTGTCCTCACGGCTCAAACCAAGAGATTGATAAATTTCTTCGACCATATAGATAAGGGTCGTCAAATAGTTTGATGCAATACAGGCTGCGGCATGGTAAAGGGGTTTGTCAGCATCAGAAATGAAGAAGGGTCTGCCGCCCAAATCCCTGACCATTTGAACAGACCATTCCTTAATCTCATCTTCTGATGTAATTCCGAAAGTACTGCCGGGAATGTTCTTGATAGCGCCTTCTACATCAGCAAATGACTGGAGCGGGTGTATGCTCGCGACATGTGCTCCGGCATCACGTGCAGACTCAAGAAGGTCAAGACCCCCCGCGCCGCTCATATGTATGACCTTAGTGCCGGGCTTTATACCTCCTTCACTCGAAATTATTTTGCATACGTACGCGATGGCGTCGTCCGACGTTGTAATAATAATACAATTGGCCGTAAGAGCGGCCTCAGAAAAATTCAGATACGGTTTGCCCCCTGTATAGACTATGCCCTGAGTTAAGGATGCCTTCGACCTGCCTGCAACTGCAACTATCCTATATCCCGCCTGGCGCAGAAGAAAGCCCACCGCCGTACCTACCTTACCGAGGCCCAGGATGGCAACAGTATCCTGTCTTACTTCTTGAGTATTCATAATGAAACGTTTATAAAATCAAAAAGGCCCTCCAGACAAACACCGGACGGCCTTAAGATAAAGAATCTCTTATTTGACCATTCCGTCTCGGTCCATCCGTTGCGGATCCAAGCGGACAGACACTTATTAGCATAAACCATTTCAAGCAGTCAATAGAGCAAAATTTGTGACACAGATAGAATGTTTGTGATCTTGTAATTGCTCGATGTGTCATATATAAGTACTCTTATAGATTTAGAGGATCCTGAAAGATGAAGCATATTGACCTCATGATATTTGACTTGGACGGGACGCTTGTCGACTCTGGAAGAGACATCGTCGCGTCAGTCAACTACACTCTCAAAAGCTTGCATATACCGACGATGAAACATGAGGAGATTATCCGTTTCGTGGGAGATGGCGTTCAGAAACTGATCGAAAGGTCCCTCGGTAAGGAATCTCAGCATCTATTCGATAAAGCAATGGATATTTTTTCCGATTACTATGCGAGGCACATACTTGATACGACATGCCTGTGCGATTCCGTTATAGAAGTGCTCGATCACTTCCGTGACAAGAAAAAGGTCATTATCACGAATAAGCGCAGATATTTTACACTTAAGATGACAGACGCCCTGGGCATATCAAAATACTTCGAAGAGATCATCGGGGCGGACAGCACTGCTTACAGGAAGCCGGATACTCGTTTGTTTATTCCTCTTCTTGAAAGGGTTCATGCGGCATATAATGATACAGTGGTGATAGGCGATGGTGTGAATGACATAATGCTGGCAAAGAATACCGGAGTATTGAGTTGCGCCCTTTTGAACGGGCTTACGCATAGAGACATCCTGCTCGCCCTTGATCCTGATTTTGCTTGTGAACGACTCCGGGAATTGCTAAAAATATTCGATTGAAATCTGTGCCGTATTTATAAGGTATGATAAGAAAAATTAAGGAAGCCATAGAAAAGAATCATCTGCTCAATCGGGGGGAGAAGGTTGTTGTGGCCGTCTCCGGAGGACCCGATTCCGTTGCTCTGCTAAAAGTTCTGGCGATGCTGTCAGATGAATATAGGCTTACTCTAATTGTGGCGCATCTCAATCATGGACTTAGAGAAGAGGCTTCCCACGAAGAGCAATTCGTGCGCAAAATGGCAGCGGATATGGGGATTGCATTTGAGTGTAAATCACTTGATATCGCATCGATGAGGAAAGGAACCGGTAAGTGCATAGAAGATATCAGCCGGGAAGTAAGATACGCTTTTCTAAATGATGTTGCCAATAAGCATGGTGCACAGAAAATCGCGTTGGGGCATCATATCAATGATCAGACTGAGACAGTGCTGATGAATTTTTTGAGGGGAAGCGGTCCGGCAGGATTGAAGGGCATGCTAGCCGTCAGGGATTCAACATATATCAGGCCGCTTCTTGATGTGGCCAGGAGTGAAATAATTTCGTTTCTCGAATTCCATGGAATACCATTCGTGAAGGACTCGTCAAATAACGATCGACGTTACCTGCGAAACAGGATAAGGCATTCATTGATACCTCAACTGAAGGCAAAATATAATCCTAAATTGGAAGAAAGCATGAAAAGCTTGGCGGAGATCATGCGTGTAGAAGACGATTATATGGAAATGGCAACCGATAAAGTGCTGTCGGCATGGGGCGTGACGCCTGCAGATAGTGAGTTCAGGATTTGTATATCTGACTTCTTAGAATATCATGAAGCTATTCAGAGAAGGATTATGAAACGTCTGTTAGAAGGGTTAAGTCCAAATAGTAAGGGCATTGGATTTACTCACATAAAAGCCGCTCTCGGACTGGTCCGTTCTGATCGCCCCGGTGCTCATGTGAACCTGCCCTGTAATATCGAGGTGAGGCGCGAATATGATGCCCTTGTCATTTCCACGAGGGAAAAAGGTGAAAAAGAAATTCTAAATAAGAGATGCAATGATCTTTATTACGAGGTTACCCCTCCGGGCCCGGTGAAAATAGCGGAGTTGGGAAAGACGATGATATTTGAGTTTGTAGAAGGCCCGATTGATATGAGATCAAACGACCGAGAGGCTGTTTTCATGGACTACGACAGGATATCTCTTCCCCTGGTTATAAGAACTGTCAGACCGGGCGACAGAATACAACTACTGGGCATGAAAGGAATGAAAAAGATAAAGTCTGTCTTGATTGACGAAAAGATACCGCTACGCCATAGAAAAGAGATTCCCCTAGTACTGGATCAGGAGGCAGTGCTCTGGATTGCGGGACTGCGACTGAGTGAACGTGTTAAAATAACAGAAAAAACAAGACAGATACTGAATGTAAAATTTGTTTGAAATAATACCCTTGTTAATGTAATTGTAAGATTAAGAACTTTGAAATAGTTTTTTGTTGTCATTCGCGCACATGCGGGAGACCATAGGGAGGTAATATTGAATTCATTGCAGAAAAACATAGCGCTCTGGCTTTTTATCAGTCTGGTTTTCGTACTGCTCTACCATCTTTTCAATCAGCCGAAGAGTGCGCAGGAAAATATCATCTATAGTGATTTTGTAAGCTATGCAGAAAAGGGGCAGATCGTTGAAGTGACCATACAGGGCGAGAGTATTTCTGGCAAGCTCAACGACGGCAAGAATTTTAAGACATATGCACCGAAAGACGCAGGGCTGATTCAGATCCTGAAGGATAAAGGCGTACGGATTGCATCAAAGCCTGCAGAAGAGTCCCCCTGGTATATGAATGTCCTGATTTCATGGGTACCCATGCTTCTGCTTGTAGGAGTATGGATATTTTTCATGCGCCAGATGCAGGCTGGCGGGGGCAAGGCAATGGCATTCGGCAAGAGCAAGGCCCGTCTCGTGACGGACAAATCAAAAACAGTGACCTTTGCCGATGTGGCAGGTATAGATGAGGCCAAAGCTGAACTGGAGGAAGTCATTGAGTTTCTCAGGGATCCCAAAAAGTTTACGCGGCTGGGCGCAAGACTCCCCAAAGGTCTCCTTCTCGTCGGCCAGCCGGGTACGGGAAAAACACTACTTGCCAGGGCAATTGCAGGCGAGGCAGAGGTACCTTTTCTCAGCATAAGCGGATCTGATTTTGTCGAGATGTTCGTTGGTGTGGGAGCTTCGCGTGTGCGGGATCTCTTCGACCAGGGTAAAAAGAATGCCCCATGTATTATTTTTATAGATGAGATCGATGCAGTAGGAAGGCATAGAGGGGCTGGTTTGGGCGGAGGACATGATGAAAGGGAACAGACCTTGAATCAGCTTCTTGTGGAAATGGACGGGTTTGAATCAAATGAAGGAGTAATTCTCGTTTCCGCGACAAACAGACCTGACGTGCTTGATCCTGCCCTCCTGAGACCCGGCAGGTTTGACCGGCAGGTAGTCGTTCCTCTTCCTGATGTTAAAGGCAGGGAAAAGATCCTGGAAGTGCACACCAGAAAGACGCCGCTTGCGGAAGACATTGATTTTGCAGTTATAGCAAGAGGTACCCCTGGGTTTTCCGGTGCAGACATAGAAAATCTTGTCAACGAGTCAGTTCTTTATGCTGCGAGATACGGTAAAGATAAAGTGCACATGAGCGACTTCGAGTTTGCCAAAGACAAGGTCATGATGGGTGCGGAAAGAAAAAGCATGGTGATAAGCATTGTGGAGAGGAAGAACACAGCCTACCATGAATCAGGCCATGCCTTGGTGGCGAGATTATTGCCGGGAAGTGATCCTATCCATAAAGTTACAATAATTCCCAGGGGCATGGCTCTGGGTCTTACACAGCAATTGCCCGTTGACGAAAAACATACTTATCCAAAACAGTATCTCTTGAACAACATTACCATTCTATTAGGGGGCAGGGCAGCGGAAGAGCTGATATTAAATGAATTTACCACTGGTTCCGGAAACGATATTGAGAGGGCCACGAACCTTGCAAGGAAAATGGTGTGTGAATGGGGAATGAGCGAGGAAATGGGGCCGCTGAGCTACGGAAAGAAAGAAGAACAGATATTTCTCGGTCGTGAATTTGCCACGCACAAAGACTACAGCGAAGATACAGCCCAAAAGATTGATAAGGAAGTAACACGCTTGGTTTCGGCCAGCTACGAAAAGGCAAAAAAACTGTTATCAGATCACATCGATATATTAAAAAGGATTGCATCCGGGCTTCTTGAAAAGGAGGTTTTGAACTCTGCCGAACTCGACGAGATCATACAAATGAACAGGGAGGATGTGGATGGAAGCGGGAATACTGTACCAAGAGAACATTAGATTAACGTATTGAAGCCCCGTTCTCTATATTTCTTATACAATGACAGATAAAATGCGTCCCAGATGTCTCCATTTAAGGTCGTCACATGAGGTTCTTGAGGTCTTGAGAAAGATCGATTGCGATCCCTACGGCATTGAGGCAATGCTGCCCAAGATGGTTCATCTTAATATATTACTTGAAGGTATCAAATGTAACATAGCGAATATTATAAAACAAGAGATGCTCTCCGTCGGCGGTGATGCCGCCGTTTCACGCGCTGCAGTATCATGCAGCGTCACGGAAACGGACTGCGTTATCATGGGTACGGTAAAGCAGATACAGCGTTTATCCGATAAGATTTCCATTCAGCCGTTAGGATTAAGCATCATATCAAAGGCGATAAAAGAACTCCTTGCGAATGTTTCGAAAGATCTTTTTATCCTCAAGACATGCAGAAGGGAAATTGTCTTGGGAGAGAAGACAAAGATCATGGGAATACTTAACGTAACTTCCGACTCATTCTCTGACGGCGGCCTTTTCAAAGATACGGACGATGCAGTCGAATATGGTTTGAAAATGATCGAGGAGGGTGCAGACATTATAGATATTGGAGGAGAATCTTCGCGGCCAGGTGCAATACCGGTTCCTCTTGAGGAAGAGATTGCAAGGGTAATTCCTGTCATAAAGGGGTTGGAGAGGTCCATCAAAATTCCGATTTCAATTGACACGACAAAGGCGGATGTTGCGAGAATTGCTGTGGAAAACGGCGCTGATATTGTCAACGACATAAGTGCCATGACCTTTGATGGCCGGATGGCGAATGCGGTCGCTGATACAGGTGCTGCAGTTATCCTGATGCACATGCGTGGAACCCCCAAAGACATGCAAAAAGGAGATTTGTCGTATAGATCTCTCAGAGGAGACATTATTGAGTTTCTCGAAGGCAAGATGGAAGAGGCCGAGATTGCCGGAATTTCCCCGGAAAATATCATGATCGATCCTGGCATAGGTTTCGGAAAGACTGGGGAAGACTCAATGAGGCTGCTAAAATATCTATCAGAGTTTAAGGTCCTGGGAAGACCCATTGTGACGGGGCCTTCCAGGAAAGCCTTCATCGGCAAAATAACTGGCGGCGGACCAACGGAGCGTATAGAGGGAACTGCCGCTGCAGTGACAGCTGCCATCATGAATGGGACAAATGTAGTGCGGGTGCATGACGTGCAGGCCATGAAAAAGGTGGCTGCCATGGCCGATGCGATTCTCAGGGCATAAAGCAGGAACTTAAGATTACAAGTATACCGGATAAGTGTCTGAAGATGATTCATGGAATAGGAACAGATTTTGTGGAAGTTTCAAGGATTGAAAGAATTCTGAGAAAATGGGGAGACCGCTTTCTAGACAGGGTTTATGCACATGACGAAATCGAATATTGTAAAAATAAGGCGTTTCCAGCAATTCATTTTGCCGCAAGATTTGCAGCAAAGGAATCTTTTCTGAAATCGCTTGGTATCGGACTGGGCATGGGGGTTAAGTTAAGAGAAATTGAAGTGAGCAACAATGCACTGGGAAGTCCGGCACTGAAAATGAATGAGAAAATAGGCAATATCCTTGATAATCTCGGTGTGAACGCGATCCACGTGAGCATGACGCATACGAGGGAATATGCACACGCAATTGTTGTTCTTGAAAAGTAAGAGAAGATGCAGCGGCGGGGATTTGGCGAGAAACGACGTGCCTATGACAGGGCGGGATAAGAGATGGGCTCAAGCTCCAGGAGGACAATTATTTCAAGTGTCGAAAATGCCATGAATGAGCATACCGCGAAGCTGACGGTGATATCTATGAATCCCGAGGAAACTTTTCTTATAGGTAAGATTATTGGACGGAATCTCATTGAGAAGGATGTAGTTGCCCTTGTTGGCGATTTAGGCACGGGAAAAACCTGCCTTACTCAGGGCATCGGCAGAGGTCTTGGCGTGCCGGATGAGTATCAGATAACAAGTCCGTCATTTACATTGATAAACGAGTACCAGGGAAGAATGATGCTGTATCATTTTGACCTATATCGATTGTCGCGAGCCTCAGAGATGGATGACATGGGATATGAGGAGTATTTTTTCGGACAAGGTGTCACTGTTATTGAATGGGCTGATAAAGTGAAAGGCATTCTGCCCGATGAAACCTTGTTTGTCTTGATAAACTACACTGATGAAAATGAGCGGAACATAATCATTTCTGGACAAGAGAAGAAAATAGCCACAATTTCGGAAGAATTGGGGAATGGAGGTTTTTAGGGGATGGCCCTTGTTGTGCAAAAATACGGAGGTTCTTCAGTTGCAGATATTAACAAGCTGGAGAATGTGGCCAGGCGTGTAGTGAAATCAAAAGAAGCAGGAAATGATATTATTGTAGTACTTTCGGCCATGGCTGGTGAGACGGACAGGCTGATACAGCTGGCTCACAAGGTCGCTGACGAGCCCGATGGAAGGGAGTATGATGCCCTTATCTCCACAGGGGAGCAGTTGACGGTAACTCTTCTCTCCATAATTCTAAACAGAATGGGCTTCCGCGCCAAATCTTTACTGGGGTATCAGGTAAAAATTGTCACCGACAGATCCTATACGAAGGCAAGGATCTTCCATATCGATACAAAGAAGATATGCAAGGAACTGAAGAAAGGAACTATTGTTGTTGTGGCTGGCTTTCAAGGTGTAGATAAGGATGGCAACATTACAACCCTGGGGAGAGGTGGTTCAGATACGAGTGCTGTTGCCCTCGCAGCGGCCCTGAAAGCGGACGTATGCGATATTTACACCGATGTTGACGGTATTTATACTGCGGATCCCAACATATGTAGAAAGGCAAGGAGGTTGAGCAGGATCTCCTATGATGAAATGCTTGAGATGGCTAGGGCAGGGGCTAAGGTACTTCAACCCCGTTCAGTAGAACTCGCAAAAAAATACGAGGTACCAGTCTACGTAAGGTCATCATTTACTAACGAAGGAGGCACACTGGTAACGAAGGAGGATGTGGAGATGGAAAGGGAAGTAGTGTGTGGAGTAACTTATGACCGTGATCAAGCGAAGATTACAGTGGTTCGCGTTGCCGACAGGCCCGGTATTGCAGCTCGACTGTTTACCCCGCTTGCGCATCATAATATCATGGTCGATATGATTATACAGAACGCCAGCCTCGAAGGTTACACGGATTTGACATTCACTGTCTCACGTAAGGAACTAAAAAAGGCGCACGAATTAGTTCAAGAAGTAGCAAAAGAAATAGGTGCGGATAGGGTAGCGATAGATGCAGACGTTTCCAAGATATCCATCATCGGCGTGGGGATGATCAGTCATTCCGGTGTAGCCGCAAAGATGTTCTCAGCCTTAGCCGGGGAGGGAGTGAATATATTGATGATCAGTACTTCTGAGATCAAGATTTCATGCGTCATACAGGAGAAATACACGGAACTTGCCGTCACAGCCCTGCATGATGCATTCGGTTTAGATAAGAGATGAGTTCTTTGCAAGATAGAAAAAAACTTCACAATACCCGTTTTACGATGCTGCAGAAATTAATAGATGAATATGCAAGGTACGGAAAGACAACGTGATGGAGCCATCGTTATCGTTGTTATTGCGTCAATTTTTTTTGCGATCTCCTGTTTCTCTTCACTATTTCCGTCTCAAATAAGCGATATACCGTTTGGCAATAAGAGTTTTGGCCCTGCAGTTGTCGGGATCACCGGCAATGCGGGCTTTAACGGCATTTTTTATGTACTCGAGAAAGCAAGAGTCTGTGATCTCTTGGGGGCTGCCGGTATCAGAAATCCTGAACCATTTGATCAGAAAATGCTTAGTGAGCGGCTCTCAACAGGCAAGACCGTTGTCATCGAATCGTATGGTGGCTTAAGAATCGTGGAAATGAATAATGCAAATAAGTTGGCCCTCGGCATCCCGATTGACATCAATAAGGCCACCATAGAAGATCTTATGCTGATTAACGGCATCGGCGAGAAGACTGCTTGGCAGATTGTTCAATTCAGAGAAAAGTCAGGAAGGTATCACAAAGTTGAAGACTTGATGAAGATTCGCGGCATCAAAGAAAAGAAATTCCGAAATCTCAGGAAGTATTTCTGCACGGATGACATGCTGTAAGAACAACAGCAGTAAAGAAATGGAGTTTTTCTATCTAAACTTATCGAGATAACTGAGAACCCTCTGTATATATACCTGTGTCTCGCGATAGGGAGGGATGCCCCTGTGCCTGATTACGGCATTTTCGCCTGCATTATAGGCAGCCAGAGCTAAAGGAAGATTTCCGTTGAAATAATTCAAGAGATACCGCAGGTATTTTACACCACCTTCGATATTGTTTTCCGGATGGAAGGAATCCTGCACTTGCAATGACGAGGCAGTTGCCGGCATCAATTGCATTAGTCCCCTGGCCCCTTTTCGAGATACAGCCCGATGGTTGAAATTTGATTCCGCTTTTATGATTGCTTTAATCAAGGCAGGCTCTATCTTATGTTTTTCTGATGCCTTGATAATCAAGTCATCATATTGTGACATATTATCTCCTAACTTCCTGTCGAGAAGGATGCGCTTCTCCCTCATGATAAGAACATATTTGACGCCGCTTTCGGTAGGTACGTTTGTCAGATGGATGACGCCCTGTGCATCTTCGTACTTATATATATCCGCAGAGGCCGGTGAGGCGATGCTTAAAATGATGAGTAATGGCACGAGGAAAAATAACTGCATAGTGACCTCATTTTTAGTCGTCCGGGAACAAGGTAAATTCTAATACTCCCGACTGTATTTGTGTAAAAATACTACATGGCAATCTTGAATTCAAGAACTTTGTGCAATTTGTCCAAGCAGAGGCGTACTCGCTTTCATAGTCCTTGACAGAGTCATGGCATGGTGGTAGTGACATTACAATTATCATTCACTAAATGTCGGGGCGTAGCGCAGCTTGGTAGCGTATCTGAATGGGGTTCAGAGGGTCGGAGGTTCAAATCCTCTCGCCCCGACCATTAATAGAAATCGTCTTTCCAGTCAAAAAACTTTAATGGCTGAAATTGTTTCAAGAGCTATTTTATTAGAGTAGAGGATTGGAAAGAGGCTGTCTTAGAATCTATCATTTTTATCTCATTCTGTCCTATCCATGCTGCAAGTAAAACAATTCCGATATCATCTTGATAACTTAGGTTATCTTTTTTATGGGGAGAAATATGCTATGGCCATTGATGGCGGAGCATTTGACGAGATCTTGTCATTTGCCCAGAGCCGTCGTCTAAATCTGCTTTTCGTCACAAATACGCACGGGCATGCGGATCATACGAGTGGCAACGTAACCCTTCTTAATGAATCAAATGCTCAACTCTTGCGATATGAAGAGATACGTGACGCAGAAATTGAATTGGAAGGTCAGAAAATCAGAATCTATGACACCCCTGGACATACTGTTGACTCCCTCTGTTTTCATGTTGATAACGCCTTGATTACGGGAGACACTCTTTTCAACGGCACTATCGGTAATTGCTTCTCAGGCGATTTGAAAGGCTTCTATCACTCCATAAAGAAGATTATGTCCCTGTCTCGAAGTACCGTCATTTATGCTGGCCATGACTACGTGCAGGAAGCGATGAGCTTTGCAAGAAGACTTGAACCGGATAACGAGTATATAGAAATATTTTCGCAAAATTATAAGCCGGATCATGTTTTTTCTCGATTAACGGAAGAACTTAGAGTCAATCCTTACCTTCGTTTTAATGAACTTGGTATCATCGACCTTTTGAAGAAAAATGGCCTGCCCAGGAAGACGGAGTGGCAAAGATGGCAATCTTTAATGACCATAGACTAGAGAGATGAGAGGAAGTAAGGCATTAAACGGCTATTTTTCGTGCAATGTCAGTCGATAAGACTTTACTATGTTCACAGGATTGTATGACTTTTTTGACTGTGCGAGATTTGGAAGTTTCATATCGCTTTCTTTGTTGATGTACTTATAGCCGGCGAATAGATGTTTGGCACATTCGTTATCGAGGAACTGATATAACCCTTTTATAGATGCATGCGCCTTTTCAAAATTAAGTACACCCATTGTTTCAGTAAGATGCGAACTGATTCCGAAGGCACTGACTGCTCCGTCTATTCGAATCAGAATCCCCTTAACCTCCAATGCATCAATATTGTTAAGGGCATTCATTGTTGCCATCTTTTCGCAGGCGAGGCTCTCGCCGTTGCCTATATCGCATTTTCGCAGTTCACACCATTCCTGTAGGAAATTCAGGCATTCTCCCGTGTTGCCGCTATCTATCATTTCTATGTCCACTTTGCTTCTGGTCAAGTACCGCTTGTAAAATTGATGGATCAAATTCCTCTGTTTGGCATATCTATTCCCCTTCAGTTGGATAAGATCCTTCTTCAGATATATGTAATCATCGAACTCATCTTGTTCCTTAACCTCGAAATAGAATTCAATTTCTTTGGCGCCGTATTTTAAGAGGAAATCTTCGGGTACAAACCAGTAATCAGAAAAACCGAGCCTCTTTGCGAGAATAAAGAGGTACTCGGGAGTAATGTCGTCTGCAGAAGATATTGGCAGAATGAGATGGTTATCGGCCGGATTGGCGGCTGATTTGTTGCATATAATTAAAGTGTTATCCTCGACGGCATAATGAGTTTTCAGTTTTTGATTGCTCCACACAATGAGCGATAAGAGCGAATAGTTACATAGAACGTATTGTTGACTTTTGAAAAACCCCTTTAGATTGTGATAGTCACTGACTTCTAATTGCTTAAATTCCATAAAGATACTTGAAGAAAACGCAAAAAATTAGCCTGCCTGGAGGCGAGGCGAATATAGATCTTCCGCAGGTAGAAATATAAAAACCTCTGGTCTTCATGTCAAGCTCCATTAGCAGGATTTTAGATTTCGCTTCAAGTATTCGTGAATCATGTTATCTAAAGAGGTCAACAAATGATCCAAGAATTGTGCAAGAAGGATGAAGGATAAGGATGGCAAATCGGCGCTCTTTGTGAAAATGGGCCGGAGAATCTCCACAAAATAATAGCCGTTGACAATCCAAGATCGAATGAATATATAGTGATGGAGCGAGAGTGGCGGAACTGGCAGACGCACTGGACTTAGGATCCAGCCCGCCTCAGCGGATAGGGGTTCAAATCCCCTCTCTCGCACCAGATTCGGTGCTATATTCATAAATATCAAGGGGTTAAGAGCGCAGTGTCAGAAAGCATAATGGCCGTTAGAGTCGAAGACGTCAGTCCGATAAAAAAGAAAATACTGTTTGATATTTCATGGTTAGAGGTCAAGAAGGAATTAGAGACAGTCTACAAAGATGTGGCTAAGAAAGCCAAGATTAAGGGCTTTAGACAGGGGAAAGTGCCGAGGGATATTCTCGAGTCCCTGTATAAAGAGCACGCTGAAGAGGAAGCCATATCGAATCTGGTAAATAGATATTATTGGGAAGCTTTAAAAGAGAATAAAATCAGCGCTATTGCGCAACCGGACATAGATCAGAAGGGCATAGAAGCGGAGAAGAATTTTACTTTTACCGCCATCGTTGAAGTGGAACCGATTATTGACCCGACAGGCTATGTTACCCTCGAGCTTGAGAAAGAGAAGCATGAAGTTAAGGATTCTGATGTCGAAGCAAGACTTGAGGAAGTCCGGGATATGTTCAGCACGATGGAAGAGGTGGAGGTAGATAGGGGGGTATCTGAAGGCGATTTTGTCGTTATTGATTTCGAGGGTCTCGTCCAAGGGAAGCCCGTCAAGGAGATGAAGGCGACAAATTATCTTCTGGAAGTCGGAGCCAAGAGATTTGTGCCTGGATTCGAGGAACAACTCATCGGTATGAAAAAGAACAAGACGGAACAAATAATAATTAAATTACCCGATGATTATCGTGCGAAAAATTTAGCGGGGGAAGAGGTCGTATTTTCTGTAACATTAAAGAACATTAAAGAAAAGAAACTCCCTGAGATCGATGATAAGTTCATTAAGAATTTCGAGAAATATGAAAGCCTGGACGATTTAAAGAAGGATATCAGGAAGACACTTGAGGAAGAAAATATTGCCAGGGAAAATTCGGCTTTCAAGAGTCTCATAATAGAAAAACTCCTGGAATGCAATCAGTTTGAAGTGCCACAGGCATTCGTAAATCGTCAGGTCTCTTATATGATCGATGACATGCAAAAAAGACTGGCCATGCGTGGTATGAAGCGCGATGAGACACCTGAACGATACAAGGAACTCTACGACCTTTACAAAGATGAAGCCTCGAAAATAGTAAGAACTATCCTTCTTCTGAGAAATATAGGTGAGAAGGAAGCCATTACCGTATCTGTGCAGGAAATTGAAGAGAAGATCAGGGAAGTCGCTCGAGAGCGAGGACAGAATTACGATTCGTTGAAAGAATCTTTGGAATCGGGTAATATGATGGAAGACATAAGAAGCGAGATATTGAACGCAAAGGTATTTCGTTTCATAGAAGACAAGGCGAAAGTAGAGATAGTTAAGAAATAGAATAAGGAGGGCGAGAGATGCCCTTAGTTCCGATGGTAATCGAACAAGACGGAAGAGGCGAAAGAGCATTTGATATTTATTCAAGGCTCCTGAAAGACAGGATAATTTTTTTGGGTACGGCGATTGATGATGATGTCGCAAATCTGGTTATTGCCCAGATGCTGTATCTAGAATCTGACGATCCCGACAAGGAAATATTCTTTTATTTGAATACGCCGGGAGGCAATGTAAGTTCGGGAATGGCGATATATGATACCATGCAGTATATCAGGCCTTCAGTCTGCACAGTTTGTATGGGCCAGGCAGCAAGCATGGGGGCATTGCTCCTCGCAGCAGGCGAGAAGGGCAGAAGAACTGCCCTACCGCATTCGAGAATATTGATCCATCAACCACTCGGTGGATTTTATGGTCAGGCAACCGACATAGATATACAGGCACGTGAGATCCTGCGTATGAAAGAAGAATTGAATGTACTTTTGGCAAGTCTAACGAGTCAGCCTCTTACAAAGATACAGAATGACACTGAGAGGGATTATTACATGACGTGCGAGCAGGCAAAGGAATATGGTATCATCGATGAGATCATCGTAAAGCGGCAAGCCCCGAACTGAGAAAGAGGTATTGCAGATGGTGAGAAAGAGCAGGGATAGTCAGGGCGGTCAAGGCATCTTATTCTGTTCGTTTTGCGGAAAGAATCAGAATGAAGTGAGAAAGCTGGTTGCCGGTCCGGCTGCATATATATGCGATGAATGCATTGAACTTTGTCGGTGCATTGTTGAAGAGGAATGTGAGCCGACAATTAGTGAAGATTTTCAGAAAGGCATACCAGAGCCCCGGAATATAAAGAAATTCCTTGATCAGTACGTAATAGGACAGGAAAGGCCCAAGAGGGTTCTTTCAGTGGCTGTTTACAATCACTACCGCCGGTTGTTCTCGAATGTGGACCTGGATGGGGTGGAAATACAGAAAAGCAATATTTTATTGATCGGTCCTACGGGTTCAGGGAAGACGCTTCTTGCGAAGACCCTGGCGAAGCTCCTCAATGTCCCGTTTACGATCGCCGATGCGACGACCCTGACAGAGGCCGGGTATGTGGGAGAAGATGTGGAAAACATCATACTCAGTCTTCTCCAGAATTCAGATTACGACGTTGAAAGAGCATCTAAGGGTATTGTATATATCGATGAAATTGACAAGATCGCAAAAAAATCGGGAAATCCTTCTATTACAAGGGATGTTTCAGGAGAAGGCGTGCAACAAGCCCTCCTGAAGATAATAGAGGGGACGCTGGCGAATGTTCCGCCAAAAGGAGGCAGAAAGCATCCGCAGCAGGAATTTATCCAAGTTGATACTACGAACATATTATTTATCTGCGGTGGAGCCTTTAATGATCTTGAAGACATTATTTCGAAGAGACTCAGTGTGTCAAGCATGGGGTTTGGCGCCAATGTCAAAAGCAAACGGCATAAGAAGATCGGCAATCTCTTATCGGAGGTTCAGCCGGAAGACCTTCTTAAATTTGGCATGATTCCGGAATTTATTGGACGTCTGCCGGTAGTTGCCACACTGAACGAATTGGATCAGGAGGAACTGGTAAGGATATTAAGCGAACCCAAGGACGCAATTACAAAACAATACAAAGTATTATTTGATCTCGAAAATGTTAAACTGAAATTTACAGACGGCGCTCTTCGAGCCATAGCTAAATTATCTGTTGAAAGGAAGTCAGGCGCACGGGGATTAAGATCGATTCTAGAAAATACGATGCTTGATATCATGTATGACTTACCTTCCAGGAATGATGTAAGGGAGTGTGTAATTACAGAAGACGTTGTTATGAACAAGGAAAAACCAATATTGATTTTTGAAACAAAATCCGAAACTGCATAAACAGAGACCGAATTATGGGAAATAGAGATATGTTTGATTTTTTGAAGAACAGGGAAGACGATCGTGCGACAATGACAATGCCCCTATTGCCATTGAGAGACGTCGTCGTGTTTCCGCACATGATAGTGCCACTCTTTGTAGGCCGAGAGCGATCCATTGCCGCACTTGAGTCCGCCATGAAGAGTGAAAAAGGTATATTCATGGTAGCGCAGAAGAGCGCCCAAAAGGATGAACCAGCGGAAAGCGACATTCACAAGGTGGGTGCCATAGGGGTTATTATCCAGCTTTTAAGGCTTCCGGACGGGACAGTCAAGGTGCTGGTGGAAGGGAAGAAGCGGGGTATAATTAAGGAATATCTGGCAAACGAAGATTTTTTCCTGGTAAATGTTGAAGAGATCCAGGATCTTGATGACAGAAATCAGGTAAAGGCTGAAGCTTTAACGAGAAACATCCGGGAATCTTTTGAAAACTATGCAAAACTTGGTAAAAAAGTGCATATGGAGATGGTCAGCACGATTGCTTCCATAGACAGCGCTTCGAAATTGGCGGATGTCGTTGCGTCTCATATAAGCCTCAAGCTTGATGAAAAGCAAAAAGTATTGGAGATATTCAATGTCAATGAAAGACTTGAGGCAGTCTACGAGCTGATGCTCGGAGAGATCGAGATAATGGAGGTTGAAGAAAAGATAAAGCGACGGGTCAAGAAACAGATGGAGAAGACCCAGAAAGACTACTATCTCAATGAGCAGATGCGCGCCATCCAGAAGGAGATGGGAGAGAAGGATGACTTCAGGAATGAAATAGCCGAACTCGAAAAAAGACTGAAACAAAAAAAATTATCGGAAGAGGCATATAAGAAGGTCAGGCATGAGATTAAGAAACTGCAGATGATGGCCCCCATGTCTGCTGAAGCGACGGTGGTGAGGAATTACATTGACTGGCTGCTGGATATGCCCTGGGCCGAGAAGACAGAAAATAAACATACACTCAAGGAATCTGAGGTAATCCTGGAGGAAGATCACTATGGTTTAAAACAAGTGAAGGAACGGATTTTAGAATACTTGGCCGTTCAATCTCTTGTGAAGAAGAATAAAGGCCCCATACTTTGTTTTGTCGGCCCCCCGGGGGTTGGAAAGACATCAGTGGCAAAATCCGTGGCTCGCGCAACAAATAGGAAGTTTGTCAGACTTTCTCTGGGCGGCGTCAGGGACGAAGCGGAGATTAGGGGACACAGGCGAACCTATATAGGGGCTCTGCCCGGCAAAATAGTACAGCTGATAAAGAAGGCGGGATCGAATAACCCCGTATTCTGTCTCGATGAAGTGGATAAACTGAGTTCCGATTTCAGAGGGGATCCATCGGCGGCGCTACTGGAGGTCCTTGACCCGGAACAGAATAATGCTTTCAATGATAATTATCTTGAGGTGGACTATGATCTGTCTGATGTGATGTTTATTACTACAGCTAATATTCTGCAAACAATACCGCCTGCCTTGCAAGATAGAATGGAGGTGATTCGCCTCGCCGGATATACTGAACCGGAAAAGTTGAACATCGCCAATAAATTTCTCGTCGCGAAAGAGATGGAGGCTAACGGTCTCACAAAGGATAGCATAGGTTTCTCAGATGGAGCTTTGCTGACTATTATCAGACAATATACGAGGGAGGCCGGCGTCCGCAACCTGGAAAGGGAGATTGCATCAGTTTGCAGAAAAGTAGCCAAGGAAATAGTGACAAATGGCGCAGGCCGTAAAGTCAAGATCACTTCAAAATCGATATCCAAATATCTAGGTGTACCGAAGTTCAGGCATGGAGAAACCGAAGGAAAGGACGAAATAGGGTTGTGTATAGGCCTGGCCTGGACTGAAGTCGGTGGAGAGCTCCTTTCCATAGAATCTTCCCTCATGAAGGGAACCGGAAAGATGGTAATGACTGGCAAACTGGGTGACGTAATGCAGGAATCCGTCCATGCAGCACTGACATACGTCCGCGCAAGGGCTGCTAAATTCGGTCTTGATGAGAATTTTTACAAGGAGACGGATGTTCATGTGCATGTGCCCGAAGGTGCCATACCCAAAGATGGACCATCCGCGGGGATAGCCGTAGCCACTTCCATTGCCTCGGCTTTCATGAAGAGGAAAGTTCGCGGAGATCTGGCCATGACCGGGGAAATTACGCTCAGGGGCAGGGTATTACCTATAGGGGGACTGAAAGAAAAGCTGCTTGCGGCGCATCGCGGAAATTTGAAGACAGTAATTATTCCCAAGGATAACGAAAAGGATCTGGCAGATGTGCCGGCTAATGTTTTGAAGGCCATAGAAATTGTCAGTGTGGATCATATGGATGAGGTTATGAAGGTTGCCCTGGTTACAGGCGACGAATTGCAAAGGCATGAGGAACGTGAGGAAGAAGCATCAGTGAGCCTGCCGTCTATTCAGATGACAGAAGCGATTCATCCTCTGGAACACCGCAATGCAAACGAAAAGCTGAACTAATTATTCCTTGACAACTGCGGGTACAGTTGTTAAAAAAAGTGTTCTAGGCGGGTAGCTCAGCCGGGAGAGCGCCACGCTTACACCGTGGAAGTCGCAGGTTCGAGTCCTGTTCCGCCTACCAAAGAAAAAATAGGCGAAAGCCTATGCGCAAATTATCGCGGATCGAGGAATGGAGCATAGGTGTTTTGACAGTTAAAATTATTTATGTCATTTTGGGGTCGTAGTTAAGATGGTTATAACGCCGGCCTGTCACGCCGGAGGGCGTGGGTTCAAGTCCCATCGACCCCGCCAAAAATAAAGAGGGGTTGACCATTAGGTTAACTCCTTTTTTGTTTCTGCTTACAAACAGACTTTCAAGTGAATTAGAAAAGGACAACGTGAAATACGAAGGCGACATAATTAGGCCACCGAGTGAGGCCAACAGCTTATTGTTGCAAGTAACGGTTGGCTGTTCCCACAACAAGTGCATCTTTTGCCCTGCTTACAAGAAAAAGAAATTCAGGATAAAATCATACGATGAAATTCTTGAAGATATCCTTGAAGCCAGCCGTTGGCACACTGCTGAGAAGGTGTTTCTTTGCGATGGTGATGCCCTTATTATACCTCAGGAAAGACTTGTTCAAATATTGCATTCGATACGCAACCATGTCAAAGGCGTAAAAAGAGTGGGAACCTATGCAAATGCCAAGAGCATCTTGAGAAAGACGATTGACGAATTGGTTGAGTTAAGAGAGCTCGGTCTAGGGATCGTGTATCTTGGCATCGAAACCGGAAACGATGAATTGCTAAGGAAGATAAGAAAGGGTGTTACGGCTGCCCAGATGATCGAGGCCGGCCGCCGAGTGAAAGATGCCGGTATCGGGCTATCTGTTACTGTTATACTTGGTCTGGGAGGCAGCGTGAAGAATACGGAACATGCCAATGATACGGCAAAAATCCTAACTGAAATAGATCCTGAATATGCAAGTGCCTTGACGCTTATGCTAATGCCCGGAACACCATTGTATTCGGAATACGAATCGGGAAATTTTACGCCGCCCGATAAGTTTGATTTGCTGAGAGAATTGACCAGTATTATCGAAAAGTCCGATTTCAGCGGCTGTTACTTCACGTCAAATCATGCCTCAAATTATCTTCCCATAAAGGCGAGATTGCCATCAGAAAAGGAGAAGTCTGTAGCTACGATATATAACACGATCAAGAAAAACGATGTGAAATCTCTGAGGCCGGAATATATGAGAGGCTTCTAATAGAAGGGATCCAGTTATTTTGGGTAATAAAATTCTCGCAAAAATCAGGAATTTTTTTTCCGCCGACGACCAGGCGCGACTGGAGGAGGAAATCCAGTCCATAATAGACGCCGGAGAAGAGAAGGGGCTCATCGATCAGCAGTCTGGCGAGATGATTCAAAGTATCCTTGAATTCCGGGACACTGTAGTCAGAGAGGTGATGATTCCGAGAACGGAAATGGTAGTTATCAGAAGCGATGCGACTATCGAAGAGATTCTTGAGCTTACCATTAAATTTGGACATACGAGGATGCCCGTGTATGCTGAAAATGTGGATAACATCGTCGGCATTCTGAATGTTAAAGACCTTCTAAAGTTTTGGTCAAAACCCATAACGGAAACGGATATTCTGTCCAGCCTGCGAAAACCATATTACATTCCTGAAACAAAGAATACACATCATCTGCTCCATGAATTGAAGCAGAAGAAGTACCACATGGCAATTGTCATAGATGAGTATGGCGGGACCTCCGGCCTCGTCACTCTTGAAGACCTCATTGAGGAAATTGTTGGAGAAATCCATGACGAACATGACGCGAAAAAGGGTAGTATTGTAGAGTTAAACGATGGTTATACCCTAATTGACGGAAGGGTGGAGATTGAGGCTATTGAAGATTACTTGGGCGTGAAGTTTCAAGAAGGAAAATTTGAGACCCTAGGGGGATTCATTCTTAACCTGCTGAGAAAGATTCCCGTGACCGGAGAGGTTATGCATGTCGATAATCTGGAAATGATAATTGAATCAGCGGACGAGCGAAGCGTAAAAAAGGTCAAGTTGAAAAGGTTGGATGGATCCCCAGGACAGAGGGGAGGGGCAGTGATAAGAATTGAGAACGCAAAGCTTGAGGGTAAATAGAAAAACATTATTTTTGAGTATTGCTTCGGGAATCCTCCTCTTTCTTTCCTTTCCCAAACACGGTGCGGGGATAATGGCCTGGGTGGCCTTGATTCCCCTTTTTTTTGCCCTCAAGGATACTGATGATATCCGGGATGGTTTGATCGTAGGCTTCGTGGCAGGCCTTATATTCAACATAGGCATCATGTATTGGATTACATTTGTCGTTGTCCATTATGGACATCTCGGATATTCCATAGGAATCTTTCTCATGTTGCTTGTGGCAGCGTACTTGAGCATATACGTTGCTCTTTTTGCAGCGGGTGTTGTATATTTGTCAGGCAAAGGCATCTCCAGGATTATCGCGGCGCCGGCCTTGTGGACGTGTCTGGAATATGGAAAATCTCATCTGTTGACGGGATTTCCCTGGGAGAACCTGGCTTATTCTCAACATCTTAACAGGCATCTGATTCAGGCAGTTGATATTACCGGTACATATGGAATCACGTTCATTATCATCCTGGTGAATGTAGTTATTTACGATGTCATAAATGAGAAATTCAGAGGCAGGCAGGTAATGGGAGAAGTCGCTTTGTGCTGTATAGTCATACTTAGCATCTATTGTTACGGTTACATTCGCATTGGCCAAATAGAGGAGGTCTCGCAGGCAGCGGAAACGATGGATATTGCCGTTGTTCAAGGGAATATAGATCAAAGTGTTAAATGGAATCCCGACTTTCAGAATGATACAATCAGTGTGTATAAGAATCTCTCCCCAAGGAAGGGATCATCAGCACCGGGATTGACCGTGTGGCCGGAAACTGCAGCACCGTTCTTCTTCCAGGATACGAACAAGATGCAAAGCGAGATTCTGGATGTTGCCCGCATCTCGGAAAATTGGCTCCTCTTCGGCAGTCCAAGCTATCAGAGGGATTGTGATGGAGATGCAGCGTGTCTATCTTTTTTGAACAGTGCTTTTCTATTATCACCGCAGGGAAAGATTCTTGGGCGTTACGATAAGGTACATCTTGTCCCATATGGTGAATATGTGCCACTAAGAAAAATGTTTCCCTTTATCAACAAATTGGTCATAGGTGTGGGGGATTTCCGTTCAGGTGAAGGCTATAATCCCCTGACTATGAATGATCATAAGCTTGGCGTTCTGATCTGTTATGAGGGGATATTTCCCGAGGCAAGCAGGGCGTATAAAAAAAAGGGTGCTGATTTGCTTGTGAATATAACAAATGATGCATGGTTTGGAAGCACTTCGGCGCCATATCAACATCTTTCCATGACCGTATTCAGGGCAGTGGAAAATCGCCTATATATAGTGAGGAGCGCAAATACAGGAATCAGTGCCATAATCGATCCTACAGGAAGGATCGTCGCGCAGACGGAATTGTTTGAAAGAACGGCCTTGAGAGATGCGATAAAATTTATCAACAACAAGACATTCTACTCGGTATACGGGGATGTTTTTGTTCTAATTTGCATGACGACCTTAGTTTGTTGCATAATAATCAGTTTTTTGAGGAGGAGAAATGTTGACGCTTACAGGAATCAATGAAAGCATGATGGAATTGAAAAGGAGAATAGATCATCTCGGAGAGTGTCTTTGACATCGCAGAAAAACAAAAGCGCATCAAAGAACTGGAAAAAGCATCACTGAGTGAAAATTTCTGGAATGAACAGGATAAGGCTCGTGAAACCCTGAAGGACAAGAACAAGCTGGAAATGATCGTCGATAACTGGAAGAAGTTAAAGGATAACATCGATGATATAGAAATCCTGTTTGATCTGGCACGCGAAGAAAGTGATGACCAAACTGTAGAAGAGATCGAAAAGGACTTAGAGAGGCTTAAATCATCCGTAAGAGACGATGAACTGAAACTTATGTTGGGGTCTCCGCAGGATGCAATGAATTCTATAATGACAATACATGCGGGCGCAGGGGGAACCGAGGCTCAGGACTGGGCGGAGATGCTGCTGCGCATGTATTTGCGATGGTCAGAGCGGAAAGGTTTCTCCACTACCATTATCGATTATCAACCAGGTGATGAAGCGGGTCTAAAGAGCGTTTCTATGACCATTGAAGGAGACTATGCATATGGCTATGCCAAAGCGGAAATCGGCATACACAGGCTTGTACGCATATCGCCTTTCGATTCCGGAGCGCGCCGGCATACATCATTTGCTTCCGTTTTTGTCTATCCTGAGGTTAACGACGAGATAGTCGTGGAAATCGATGAAAAGGATCTTCGCATAGATACCTATAGGGCTACGGGCGCGGGAGGACAGCATGTCAATAAGACGGATTCTGCCGTCAGGATCACGCATCTGCCGACGGGGATAGTGGTGCAATGCCAGAATGAACGTTCTCAGCATAAGAACAAAGCTATGGCAATGAAATTTTTGAAGTCGCGTCTTTATGAAATGCAGCTTCAGGAACAAAGAAAGAAGATAGATGAACTGAATAAAACGAAAAAAGATATTGCCTGGGGTAGCCAGATAAGATCCTACATTCTTCACCCCTACAAATTAGTCAAGGATCATCGGACAAATCTTGAAGTTGGCAATGTTAATAGAGTTTTGGATGGTGACATAGATGACTTTATTGAAGCATATTTGTTGAATTAAAAGTGTAATGAATCAGCAGAATATGATATAGACGGCTTGCATCTCTGATGCCAAGGTCGATAGTCGTATACAAACAGAAAGGAGTTCATTGTGATGTCAAGAGAAGGCCGATTTCTCCTGCCAATTATTTTCATATGCTTGCTTCTCTGCCAGATATTTCCAATAACTAATGCTTACGGACAGATGAAGACTGAAGATGAACCTTCCCATAGTGTCATCGGTCCGGAAAAATCAAAAGACAAGAACACAAAAGAAGCGTCCCCGTCGCTGAAACATGTGCCTCCTTCGAATGGTGCAGTGAATGAACAAGAAAGAGAAAAGGGCAGGGACATAATGGAAGAGGCACTTGAACTGCTTGACGAATCGCGAGAATACTGGGTCAAGGGTGATCTGGAAAATGCCTTAGATTTGCTCGATCAAGCTTATGCGCTGCTTCTGGATACTGATGGGGAGACTGATATTGCACGCCAGAAGGATGACATACGCCTCCTCATATCAAAACAGATCCTCGCTATATACTCTTCGATGCATACTACGACAAGCGGTAAGCACAGTGAAATACCGCATATCGTCAATTCGGATGTAGAGAAGGAAATCAGACTCTTTCAAACAGGAGAAAGAGATTTTTTTATTCAGTCACACGAGCGTTCCGCACTTTATCGTCCCATAATTTTGAAGGAGTTGAAAAAAGCAGGGTTGCCTGAGGAGCTGTCATGGCTTCCACTGGTTGAAAGCGGATTTAAAATTCGTGCCTTGTCACGGGCACGCGCCCTGGGTCTCTGGCAGTTTATTCCTTCTACGGGCTATAAGTACGGCCTAAACCGCGACGAATGGATCGATGAAAGATTGGATGTTGAAAAATCAACCAGGGCTGCCATTGACTACTTGAGGGAACTGCACGGTATGTTCGGCGACTGGCTTACAGTTCTGGCTGGATACAATTGTGGAGAAGGAAGGGTCCTCAAGGTCATATCGAGGCAGCATATCAACTATTTCGACAGATTCTGGGACCTTTACCGTCAGCTCCCTTATGAGACGGCGCGTTACGTACCCCGCTTCCTGGCGACTCTGCAAATAATAAAGAATCCAAAGAAGTACGGCTTTGATCTTAATGAGAGTCTTGAGAGGCAAAATACCTACCGCTATGAAACGGTGAAGACAGATAAATCCATGCGTCTGCAGGATATCGCACGCCACCTTGGAACCTCGGAGGAGACAATTACTACACTTAATTCGGAGCTGAGGCAAAATATTACGCCTGATAAAGAATATAATCTCAAGGTGCCTCCGGGAATGGCTGAAAAATCTGCCAAGATCATGGATGAAGTTCCCAAATGTGAGAAGCCACGTCAGGTATTTGTGCACTATAAAGCGAAACGGGGTGAGACAGTAGTTTCGATCGCACGGAAATATGGAACATCTGTGAGTGCGATAATGGCGTATAATAATGTATCCAGCAGAAAAAGGATCAAAACCGGCCAGCGTTTGATCATACCCGTTCACGGCACCGGTTATGCGAGGAGCAGATCAACTCAAAAATCAGACAAGGATGATATCCAGGTAATCGGGGAAACGATCAAATACAGGGCAAAAAAAGGCGATACCCTCGCATCTGTCGCAAAGCGCTTTGATACAACTGTTGATGATATTAGAAGGCTAAACAAATTGAAAAAGCGCAAGACCCTCAAAAGCGGCCAGGTCATCTTGATAAGTAACAAAAACGGAGAAAAGCAACTGAGCAACGCTTCAGACAAGAAAACCCATAAGAAATCAGCCAAAAGAAACAAAGAAGCAGCATCTAATGACGGTGGGAAAACATACACGGTGCGAAATGGAGACAGCCTGGGTAAAATTGCAAAAAAGAATGGAGTCAGTCTGGATAAAATCATTGAAATGAATAAATTAGCCCGTGAAGACAATATACATCCGGGTCAGGTTATTATCCTGAAATGATGTTACTGTCATTGAATCTCGTAACCTTTCAGCATATAGAATAGCTCCTGTTCCTTTTTCTTCATCTTTTGAGTTTTCACCTCACTTGCATTCTCATGATTGTAATTAAGAAGATGAAGAACGCCGTGAATCATGAGGAATGCCAGCTCGTCATTAAATTCGATACCGGATTCGACGGCATCCTTGAAGGCTGTTTCCGCAGAAATTACAATGTCACCAAGGATGTCAGGATTGATATCCCCAAATTCCCCTTCAGTGAGAGAGAAGGCTAAAACATTTGTGGGATAATCCCTGCTTAAATAACGTCTGTTAATTTCCCTTATCTCATTGTCGTCGACAAACAGCAGGCTAATAACCTTATCGCTGCAATAAAGATACTTCATTATGGTACTCATTGCCCTTCGCACGCTACGCCGGTCAATGCTTATTTGTTTCTGCCTGTTTTCTATTATAATTGGCATGGTTTTATTTCTTGCCGTCATTAAATTCCCGTATGACGAAATCGGGATAGTCAATCCTTGCGAAGTCCGGTATTAACTTTTTTTGCTTTGCTTCCTTCTTGATGATTTGTGTAATCGTGGATAGTTTGAGATATTCTGGTATCATGAAGACAATTGTTTTTTGCTTTTCCTCTTTCCTCGATCCAAGTGGTTGTATGCCCGTATCACGTCCTGGACGAGGGGATGTCTGACCACATCGATCTCTGAGAAATGGACAAATTTGATATCTCTTACTTTCTTAAGAATTGCCTCCGCCTGTATGAGGCCAGATATCTTATCATGCGGAAGATCTATCTGAGTTATATCACCTGTAATTACGGCTTTCGATCCGAATCCCAGTCTTGTCAAAAACATCTTCATCTGTTCCGACGTAGTGTTCTGTGCTTCATCCAGGATGACAAAAGAGTCGTTCAATGTCCTCCCCCGCATGAATGCTAAAGGAGCAACTTCGATGACTCCCTTATGAATAAGGGCAGTCGCCTTATCAAAATCAATCATGTCAAAAAGGGCATCATAGAGCGGCCTGAGATACGGGTTAACTTTTTCTGCAAGATCACCGGGCAGAAAACCGAGTCTTTCGCCCGCTTCGACGGCAGGTCGTGCTAGCACAATCCTATTAAATTTCTTATCAAGAAGCGCAGAGACTGCCATGGCCATAGCGAGGTAAGTCTTGCCTGTTCCCGCAGGACCAATGGCAAAGACGATATCGTAGTTTCTGATTAAATCAATGTATATTTTCTGGACGATGCTCTTGGGAGTGATTGAACGTTTTTTTGATGAAATAAAGACTGTATCAAGGAATATCTTTTCGAGATTTATTGAGCCGTTGCTGGAAAGAATCCTGTGTGCATAGTCGATGTCCGCCGGATATATGGGATATCCCTTTTCCAATAACGCATAGAGTTGAAGAATCAGATCATGGACAAGATCCACAGCGACCTGTTCTCCGGCAATGGATAGGAGGTTGCCGTGCACACTTATCTTCACGGGCTCAAAGTTTTCAAGGAGTTTTATATTCCTGTCATGTTCACCCAGCAGACTTCTCAAGAGGTTGTTGTCTGTAAGGCTGATCTTCTTAACCGAACTGAAGTCGGGCGTTTGCTTCAATGAAATAGGCTACCTCATCATAAATTGCTTAATAATGTTGAATAGTACTGCTCAAATATACGAAAAAGCAACTTATGTTATCATGCGATGTTTCTCATTGCAATCAGTTTTACTCTCTACATTTCTTGCTCTTGCAGAAACAGATTAGCGTACACTTTGGCATTTCCCACCATGTTAGAAATGAGGCAGTTTTCGTTGGGTTGATGGGCTGTGTGTTGCATCCTGGACCACACTGCGGCAGGGTAGTTATTTTCACGAAAAATTGCAGCGATAGTCCCTCCACCTATTCCTTGAGGAGTTGCTTCGACATTATAAACGAGTCTGATGGCTTCCTTAAGGGCTGTAACAACGGGGGCATCATGCGGTGTTGGAGGTGGCGCCTGAACTTCCTGAACGGTTGTGATCTCTATGGATATATCAAATTGTTTTTCGATCTCGTCAGCAATCCCCCTTATTTCATGAAGCACGTGGGACAGACGATATTGAGGCAGTACCCTGCTGTCCATATAAAAGACATCGTCTCCGGGAATGGTGTTGATGTTGGGGATATTGGGTTCTTTTTTTGTCGGTTGAAAGGTACTAGTCTGGGGCTCGTAAAATGGATCAGAAGCAGCGAAAATGTGATGAAGTCTGTCCAGCAGAACTACGAGATGAGATGCCGCTTGGAATGCGTTTTTCCCCAGGCCGGGTCTGCTGGCATGACACTGTTTGCCGATTGTTTTGAAGCGAAGCCATAAGATACTTTTCTCCGCTATCTCAATCATCGATCCGTCTTCGTTTCCAGAATCCGGAATCACTATGATATCCGTTTTGCGAAAAGGATTCTCTTTATTTTGTAAGATGAATGATAAACCGAAGCGGCTTGCCGTTTCTTCATCGGCAACAAATGCCAGGCCTATTGAACATTCCGGTTTAATGCCTTCATCCAGGAAGGCCTTGGCTGCAAATATGGATGACACTATGTCCTGCTGATTATCTTCCGTGCCCCTCCCATAGACTCTACCGTTCTTTACATAACATCTGAAAGGATCTTCATCCCACAGTTCCAGTTCTCCAGGTGGAACTACATCCATATGTGTCATAATCCAGACAGTTTTTTGGGGATTATTACCAGGTATAGTGACGACGAGATTGGGACGGATACCCGAAGACGTCCTGCTATCCGGTGCGTCAATTTCAACAACGTTAGGAAAATTCATGACAGTGAGATATTTGAAAATGAATTGAGCTTTATTAAATTCTCCATCGCCGCCATTATCGGGAGACATGGCGGGGATGGCAGTCAGATCAACTTGCAATTTGATCATGGCATCCTTATAGGAATCGATCCGTCTAATAATTGTTTCGAAAGGCGTCATATCACTCACAGCTTATCTTCAATTCGGGAAACATTTCCGAAGGTGGTAATGACCTGATTATAAGCGCTTTCATTGCCTAAAATGAAGGTAACAGTTTCATCCGGTGATAGATATTTCATAGCCACTCTTTTCAGCTCTTCCGGCTGAACATTAGCTATCTTGTCTCTGTAGGTTGCGAGATAATCGGGAGGCAGTTTGTCGTATTCGATCATCAATTGCTGACGAGCAATCTGGTCTGCAGACTGGAACGAAAAAACAAAGTTATTATTGATGGACTTTGTCGCCCATTCAAGTTCTTTTTTATCAACGGATTTTGTCTTCGCATCTTCTACTATTGACCGCAGGAGTGAAAGCACTTTTGCCGTCGATTCAGATTTTGTCATTGCATAGGCCCCGAATACTCCATATTCACTCCTCTTCGTATAAAAACTTCCCGTACTGTATGCGAGTCCCCGGTTATTTCTTATTTCCTGAAAGATTCGGGACTTAAAACCGCCGCTTCCAACTATAAAATCAAGGACCTCAAAAGGGTATGCGTCTGGCTCCTTCTTGCCAGGTGCAAAATTAGCACAGATGATTATAGACTGAGGAGTATTTTTCGTCAGAAAATAAATACGCCCTTTTTGCTTTGCAGGTATGGGAGGAACGACATTATGCTTCCTTGATTCATTCCACGATCCAAGATACTGATTAATTTTTGCGACAGCCTCTTCCTTCGAAATGTCTCCCGTGATCGATATCATAATATTTTCCGGATAAAAGAATCTTCTGTAAAACTCTATTAGGTCATCTCTCTTGATGTTCTTGACAGATGATGTTGATGGAAATCTCCCGGCGGGATTATTCTGGAAAAGAACTCGCTTGAATTCCCTGAAAGCCAGTTTCTTGGGATCATCAGCTATTCTCCTGAGGTCTTCGATCTTTAAATCTGTTGCCAGTTTCAGTTTGTTTTCTTCAAAGGCAGGCTTTCTGATTATCTGAGAAAAGATATTTAGTCCTTCGTCTAAATCTTTTTTGAGAATGGAAAGGTTCATCAACCCGGAATCACGGTTCATGGAGATGTGAAGTGAACCGGCAAAGAAATCCAAGGCCTCGTCAACGGCGTTGCCAGAGAGGGCGTCAGTTCCCCCCGTCCTCATAACCGCACCTGTAAGTTCCGCAAGACCCTCTTTTCCGACGGGGTCATAATTGGAGCCGGTTCTGATGACGGCCGATATATTTAGGAGAGGGAGTTCATTATCCTCAAATACATAGAGGATGATACCGTTGTCTAAAAGCACTCTTTCTGCCCGTGGCGGTGCAAAATGGATTGGGTGATATTTAAGCTCATCGGGCTTGGGCAGGGGGAGATGGCGTCGTTCCGCTGCATAAGCAGTAGTGCCATACAACATGCACAATGGCAAAAGTGACATCAAGATGACACGCGAAAATAAATTATTCATACGTCTAATTCTTATGGACCAGCTTCGCTACAGTCCTGTTATCAGGAGCAAGATATTTTTTTGCCACACGCATGATGTCCTCGGATGTGACCCGCTCGATTACTTTGATATGATCCGTTATATATTGATAACTGCCGGTTGCGGCCTCAAAATAAGACAGCAGATTCGCCAGTCCAAGGTTGGAATTCAGACTTCTTATAAAATCAGCCTTGATCTGATTCTTAACCTTTTCTAATTCTCTCGTGGTAGCAGGTTTAATTTTGAGCTTTTCGATTTCGTCATAGATAGCGGACTCGATTTCGGCGTTGGTATGCGGATGACGAGGCTTCGCAAATATTGCGAAGAGATTATTATATTTTGCCCCCGGCAGGCCATTGACTGCGTGAACGCTTTCGGCAAGTGCCTTTTCCTCGACAAGCACTCTATAAAATCTCGATGTTCTTCCTTTGGAAAGAATACATTCTATTACATCAAACACATAGTCATCAAAGTCCGGCATGGCCGGTTTGTGATAGCCTATAACCATCTGAGGATTTGCATCGGAGACAATATCGACCCGCCGTTCACCATTTTGAGGAGGCTCTTCTGTAATAGGCGAGGGGTCTAAATGACGGCTGGGTATGGCGCCAAAATATTTTTTGATGATCGTAAGGGTATTTGCGGGATCAATATCGCCCACAACCGCAATTACCGTGTTATTCGGAGCGTGGTATCTTTTAAAAAAGACTTCCGTATACTCGAGACTCAAAAAACGCATATCCGAAGGCCAGCCCAGGACAGGCCGTCTGTACGGATGGGCAATGTACGCAGCGGCTAGAAACTGCTCGTATAACTGGCCCTCCGGTTCCGATTCAATTCTTTGCTTGCGCTCTTCCATGACAACATTACGTTCAGAATAGAATTCACGGAATACGGGCCCGGTCATCCGATCCGCCTCGATCCTTGCCCAGAGTTCGATTTTATTAGAAGGAAGACTGACATGATATGTTGTAAGATCCTGTCCCGTGGACGCATTCACATTATCTCCGCCGTTTTCCACGTATAGCCTGTCAATTTCATTTTCCACAAACCATTTCTTGTGATTTTTTTGCAAGACCTCCATCCGTTCGGATAAAGCTTGGACGCGGCTCTTATTCGTATTTTTCCCTTTCATCTTCTCAAGATCAAGTTCTTTGCCGGTTTCGGCAATCAATTTGAGAATTTTTTGTTCTTCATGATAGTTTTTCGTACCGATCGTTCTTGTTCCTTTAAACAACATGTGTTCCAAGAGGTGAGCCGTACCGGTTCTGCCATCAATTTCGTCGACGGCACCCACCCGATGTCTGATATAGAAGGAAACAGTGGGACTCAAATGTCTCTCCACCATGAGAATTTTCAAACCATTTTTAAGGGTATAGGACAGGACCCTGTTTCCCAATTCGTATGAAAATCCGAGGGAAGGCATGCTAATAATAAGAAGGACAAATGCAAAGATGCGCATCAATATCCCTATGGTCCTATATATCATTTTCATCCATCTTGTTTGGTTTTAGTATGGCTCGTATGCGAAAGACGGGGTAAATGATTCCCACCATACTGATTAGAATAATCAGGCTTGACGAAAAGAAATACATGATAAACTCGAGGGGATTCTTCGTGCTATATGCGCTTATGAGGGCGTTGACGCCGAACGCCAAGAAAAATAGCGATAAGAAGGCTATGAGGACATTCTTTCCCCACCGCGCCTGTGAACCCATATAAACGCTCCTGCTATTCAAATAGAGAGAAACTTTCCTATACTACGGCTAATATTGTATCTTCACTTCTCAATAACAATCTTAAAGGTATTTGTGCCTGTTTGCTCCACCTGTTGTGTCTTTCCGTCCGGGTATGTCAGGATGCCCTTATTGTCAAGCCTGTCGTTCTTAAATTGGCCTTCTATTCTTCTCCCATCCGGAAAAATCACAGCAGCTTGGCCGTTCAGTAAATTGTCTTGAAATTGGCCGGCATACTTAATGCCGTCAGCATTGAGCAATACCCCGGTTCCGCTTCGCTTATCGTCTTTAAATTGTCCTTCATATTTTGATCCATCGGCATAGATCAATATCCCTGTTCCATCACGTTTACCGTTCTTGAATTCACCTTCATATTTTTCACCGTTAGGAACTGTATAGACACCTCGTCCGTCAAAATTGCTTTCTTTAAATTGACCAACATACTTTGTACCATCTCTGTAGGTGTAAGTTCCTTGACCCTCACGTTTGCCATCCTTATGTTGACCCTCATAGACCGAACCATTGAGATGAACATAGGTCCCTTCGCCATTCTTACAATTTCCCTTGATACAGTCAGCAAAAGCATCGGTATGTAGAAGCACAGACAGATAAATTAACAGGAATAAATAGATTCTCACCTTCGTCCCTACCTTATAAGTAAAGCATAACTAACATGATTCTAACCGCGAAACAATGTCAAATATCAGCGCGCTCTTGCCATCATCTTTAAGTTTTCATACATTTCAGACGTCAATTTCTCGCTCCTGCATGGAAGCAACGAGTTGTTGTGAAAGAGAGGTTCTCCTCTAAGGTCAAAGCATGATCCTTTTACTGCTGATTCCCAGAGCGCCGTGCCGGGGATGGGAGAATATTCCGCAATAATCGGTCTTGCTCCACAGGATTGCACATAGCGTATGCTGTCCCGCACTTCTGCGGCCTCCTGCCCTGGTAAGCCGCACAGGAGGTAGATACCAATATCCTCGGATTTATAGCCTGCGTCCGTTAGGTGGCGGATGGCAGCTTGCAGTTGGTCATTGTTGACTTTGCCTCCGCTAGATAACTGCGTCATCGGATTGGATGATTCAAAGCCGAAACGAATAGTAGCAAAACCTGCCATATGCATCAACTTGCTTAACTCTGGCGTGATTTGAAATATGTGGAGGCCGTTCGGACAGTGAAATTGACATGCTAACTTTCTTCTGATTATTTCCGTAAGCATTGGAATTACCATTTCTTCGGGGTTCACCAGAAGTGCATCATCGTAAATGGAAAACTGACTGATGCCGAAATGCTTATGCCAGAAGTCGATCTCATCAACTACCTTGGCAGGGTCACGCTGTTTAAATCTATCAGTCAATAGTTGTGAGGCGCAATACGTGCAATTATAAGGACAGCCTCTCGAGGTTAAAATGGGAAACTGATCCTTAAGCGGCATGAGATCCAAAGCAGGGTAGGGCATTGAATCTAAATCATCCGGATCTGGTACATAAACCGGGTCATCGCCAAAAAAATCATGCAATAAGAGAGGGATATGTTTTTCGCCTGAACCGGCTACAGTAATGTCGGCTCCTGACTGTAGCGCGTGCTCAGGACATAGGGTTGCATATATTCCACCTAAAACAATCGGGATAGCTGGAAACGTTTGCTTCGTAATTCTTATGACCTCAAAGACACCGGGGTACCAGTAAGTCATCACGGACGTGACAAGAATCAAATCAGGAGTGACCGATGACTTCAGTTCGTTAACAAAAATGTCGGGCGTTATACCGTATCTGTTATAATTTCTCTTAATCTCCCTAAGAGAATGCGGTTTAGGAATTCTCTCTTGCGGAAATTTGCCATGGCCTTTGATACTCCTCTTGACCAATTTAACACCGGCATCGCTTTTTAATTGAGGATGACAGGCATTCAAGCAATCGATAAAATGTACATGATAGCCATTCTTACGAAATAGACTCGCCAAATAGAGAAGTCCCAGCGGTTTTATCCATAAGTCATAGGCGGCAAAATCGTATATCCATGGATTGATAAGAAGTACACTTTTTTTCATATACGGCGTAATATATAGCAAGCTATTTCAGTCGCATCTTATACAATGTTTGGACATATAAAACAATACTATGTAATGTCTTGTCTAGCATTGAAGTGTCTAATCTATAATATTACCAGTAAATTCCGCCATATATATTGCTTACAAGTACGTCCATGTGCACAGTACAAATAATCCTTGACACACCAATTTTTATTTGTCATAATTTAGCCAGATAGAACATGGCAAGTGTATAACATCACTTATACAGTATAATTTACGTTCTGAGGTAAAAGATATGGAACCCATTAATAATGTATGGATCAGCAGTATAGAAATTCTTCAAAGAGCTTGTATATCAAGGGCTACGCTTA
>Ga0315283_10000152_pt1 | contig 43440 bp, 50 predicted proteins | sample YL17G09_0_MG_FD_204541 | JGI IMG/M metagenome (GOLD analysis project Ga0315283, IMG submission 204541) | Sediment microbial communities from Yellowstone Lake, YNP, Wyoming, USA - YL17G09_0 | ecosystem: Environmental > Aquatic > Freshwater > Lake > Sediment | place: USA: Wyoming | collected...
TACTTCCCACACTTTGCCGACGGTCTCCTTCGAGAGGTCCATGGGCGGCATGAGCCGGACGTGCTGTCCGACCACGGTATGGAGTACCCAGTTCGTGAACGCCTCCCCGTTCCAGTCATCATCATTGACCGCCTTCCAGCACGGGTGGTCTTTGTCGACGAATATAAGGTTGATCATGCGGCGTTCAGGAGGTCCAGGTTCTTCTCGATGTAGGGGATCACGTCGTTCCGGCGCGATATGAGGACCCTGCACCCCGTAGAGAGTTTTAGCTCCCGGAACATGGTCATGTTGTGGAGGGAAACGTTGGTTACGACGACTCCGCCGATGTTTACGGGCTCGACGACTGCCACCGGCGTGACGCGACCGGAGTGTCCGACCTGCCACTTCACGTCCACTATCCGGGTTTCCGCCATCGCGGCGTCGAACTTCCAGGCCAGCTGTCCGAGGGGCCGCATAGCGACGACGCCCATCTCGTCCAGGACCTTGAGGTTATTGACCGTGACGACCATTCCGTCTATCTCGTACGGGATTTCCGCCCGCTTCTCCTTGGCCTCGTCGTAGTTGTTGATGATGCCTTCGAGGCAGCCTGCCGCACCCATCGTCGGGAGCTCGAACCCCATCGACTGGAGCCGCTTCATGGCGAAGAACAAGGTGTGCGGCTGGTCTACAGACTCCGTGAACTGTAGCCAGTACCCTAGGAACTTGAGGTGCTTGCACCCGGCTCCCCTGTCCTTCCTTTTACGGACGATCGACGCGGCGGTGTTTCGCGGGTTCGCATACTCTTTGGCATAGTGCTCGGCGAACGTAGCTTTTTCCATCACGATTTCGCCACGGACGGTGAAGTCCACGTCCAGCTTGACGTCCTTGGGGACGTTCGGAACCTGGGAGATGTTCTCGGTGACGTCTTCTCCTATGGTCCCGTCCCCGCGGGTCACACATCGGGTGAGCCTTCCCTTCACATAGACGAGCTCCATCGAGGATCCGTCTATCTTGTGCGTGATGTGCAGGGAGTCTGCTCCGGCGTCGGAGCACTTTTTCGCCCACTCCCGGAACTCCTCGAGCGAGTTCGCCTTCCGGAGCGACCCCATCTTGATCTCGTGCTCGACCTTCTCCCACACCGAGTGCTTCGGAGGAGGGGCGCCAACGGCCACGACCTCCGGGGCGCCCGGCTCGACCGCCGCGATGGCATCCCGTTCGGCGTCGTATTGCTGATCGGAGACTTCCGGGTCGAGGTTAAAATAGGCGTCCTGCCACCTCTTCAGGCGGGCTTTCCGCTCGATAAGGTCCATCTCAGTACCTGCTTTAGGCCCTTTGTTCATCCCGGTAGAGTACAGGGGTAACGATGTCCCACTTTTCTCAAGTCGCCGCGGAAGTCCAAACAGCGCTACAGTCGCGCCTCGGTGCCGCCGTCGACATGGACGCGGAAAAGCAGAGGGTCAACTCGTACATCGCCGACGTCCTGAAGGACTCTCACGTCCTCTACGCGAAGCTCGCCCGCCTCCAGGGTGACTTCAAGGGCACGGAGGCCGAGGACCTTTTCGGGATCGCCCAGAGGGTCCTCGACATTGGGGACGAGCTCTCGAAGTTCGCCAAGGCGTTCCGCGAGGGTGAGGCTCAGATGGCCGACACGTCCTTCGCTTACGGCGATGAGGGCGGAGCTCCTCAGCCGGCTCCCGCCCCGGCCCCTGAAGAGGGTGGCGAGGAGGAAGAGGGCGTCCCGTTCGGTGAGGCTCCGGAAGAGGGCGGGGAGCAAGTTCCCGCTGAAGAAGAGCAAGAGGCCTGACTTTCCCTGTAACTTAGGGAATGGGCGCCGCGGAGCTTTTCCAAATACCTGAGTTCTGCCCTGTGTGCTCGGGGATCCTGTCCGAAGAGGGGCAGTTCCTGTACTGCAGGTCCCGGTCATGCCCTGTCCAGCTCTCCGGGTCGGTAAAAGTCTGGATCAAGCGTCTCGGGCTCCTCCACTGGGGCGATGCACTTGTCGACTCCCTCACGAGCCCGGACAACTCCAGGGTCAAGACCATAGCCGACCTCTACGAACTCACCGTCGACGACATCGCCGGCCACTGCTCTGGCCAGAAGTTCGCCAAGAAATGCTGGGAGGTCCTTCACGCCAACAAGCGTGTGACCGTCGAGCTTCTTCTTGCCTCTATGAACATTCCGAACCTGGCCGTTGCCACCGCCACGGACATTATCCAAGCGGGATACGACACCATCGAGAAGGTTCTTGCCCTCAATTACGAGGACCTTCTCAAAGTCCCGAACGTGGGGGAAAAGACGGCGAGGCAGGTTCTGGATGGTCTCGTTGACCGTCGGGATGCCATTCTGGCCCTCTCCCGCGTTCTTGATATCGTGGTCTCCTCCGGTCCGCTCAACAGCAAGTCGTTCTGCATCACCGGTGCGACCTCCAGGCCGCGCAAGGCTTTGGAGAAGATGATCATGGACTCCGGCGGCGCCGTAAAGAGCTCAGTCGGGGTCGGGCTGTCCTTCCTTGTCACGAACGACTCCGATACGACCTCTTCCAAGATGAAGAGCGCTAAGAAGCACGGGACGACCGTAATCTCGGAGCAGGAGCTTTACCGCCTCATGGGGGAGACGGCTTGACCTTTTTGCCCTCGATCCGAAAGAAATATGGAAGAGCTTACCGCCAAAATATCCGGGATAGTGATGTCGAACCGGCACACTGGGTTCCATATCCTGAGGGTCACGCCGGATGGGATGGGAGCTGGGGTGGTGAGCGTTCTCGGTACTTTCCCAGGAGTCGCGATCGGCGTGGGGCTTCGCGCGAAGTTTCAGGGGAAGTTCGAGACCCACGACAAATACGGGAGGCAGCTTCGAGCCTCGACGTGCGAGGTCATACCGGACAAGGGTCGGAACGGTGTTGTCACCTACCTGTCCGCGAACGTTCCGTCGATAGGCCCCATTACCGCGGCGCGCCTATACGACACTTATGGCGACGAGCTCCTCGAGATCCTCGAGAAGACTCCCAACAAGATTCTTGAATGTGCATTTCTTAACAAGACCCAGGCTCAGGCTATCATCAAGGAGTGGTCTGAGGCGTCCGAAACGCGCCTGGCCTCCATTCAGCTTTCCGAGTTCGGGCTGACCTCCACTCAGATAAAGTCGGTCATCACGAAGTTCGGGGTCACCGAAGGGAGGAAGATCGCCGTCGAGGACCCCTACCGACTCTCCGAGTGCGCTGGGGTCAGCTTCATGGTCGCCGACCAGGTCGCGAGGAAGGCCGGCGTCGGCGTGGACGACCAGCGCCGGATGGACGCTATTGTCATGTTCGCCATGTCCGAGCTCTCCCACTCGGAGGGTCACCTCTACGTGACACGACCTGAGATCCGGACGTTCATGAGGAAACGTCTTTTCAATAAGTACGCTATCGAGCGGTTTTCTTATGGTGAGGAGATGAGCGAGACCCACTTCTTGACTGCCCTCGTCGCCCTCCAACACACCAACAAAGTCTACTCTGAGGGCGACGCTCTATACCTTGGCCATCACTGGCGCGATGAGACGGAAGCCTCCAAGTGTGTCGCTGAGATGGCCTTGAACGGGCCTCTCGGCTTCCAGGACCTTGACGGCGCTATCGCCGAGTTCGAAAAGCTGAAGAACGTCGAACTGTCGGACGAACAACGTCAGGCTCTTCAGGTGCTCGGGGAGAGTCGTCTTCTCGTCGTTTCCGGCTATCCCGGGACCGGCAAGACGATGCTCATATCGGCCTTCGTCCACCTTCTCGAGAAGGCCAATCTCGATTACTTCCTCATGTCTCCGACCGGCATCGCGGCGAAACGGCTTTCCCAGATGACGGGAAAGCCTGCCTCCACCATCCACCGGGCTCTCGGCTACAAGGGTGATACCTGGGAGTTCAACGAGAGCAACAAGTTCGTCGTCGACGCGGTCGTCGTCGACGAAATGTCGATGGTCGACGCTTCAATCTTCTACAAGCTCGTTTCGAGTCTTCTTCCGACCACGCTTCTCATCATGGTCGGCGACCCGGCCCAGCTCCCTTCCGTCGGCGCCGGGTACGTTCTCAACAGCCTCATGAAGTGCGTCGACGTCCCGCACGTCGGCCTTACCCGTATCTATCGGCAAGAGAAGGCCTCGGACATTAACCTTGTTGCCCACGCCATTCTTAAGAACGAGCCTGTCGACACTACGTTCAAACCCGGTTCCCAGTTCCTCTTCTTGAACTATCCGGAGGAGCAGGATGCCATCGCCGAGGTTCGGAAGATCACCAACGACATGAAGAATCGCGCGATGAACTTCCAGGTCATCGCGCCCGTCTATGACGGGGAGCTCGGCGTGGACAACCTCAACCGGGAACTTCGGGGCGTCCTGAACGACCAGGTCGCCAAGGCACGCCATGGGGTGGCGTGCGATGAAGCTTGGGAGCTTGCGGCCGAAAACGACGGCCTTGATAAGTCTGGGGCCGCAACCCCCACTTTACTGGCCCATATCGAGACTGTCACGGGAAAGCCAGTAGTCCCATCGAAGGAAATCTTCTCCAAGCTCACGTACGATGAGGTTCACTCCGTATGTCTGCTTATGAAGCCCGACATTTCGGACGAGCATCTCAAGACCGCCGGTTCTGTCCCGTTCGTCGGATCGAAGGACTCACCTCTGTTCTACGAGGGCGACAGGGTTATGATCATCCGGAACAACTATGAGAAGATGGTGTTCAATGGAGACGTGGGGAAAGTTCACCGGATCTCGCTGAAGGATAATGAGGTCGAGGTGAAGGTGTTCAACTGGCTTGACCAGGACTCCAAGACCACGCGGTGGACTGACAAGATATTCACTTTCACCGTGGAGGAGGCCAAGAGCATCCTCAAGGTCGCGTACGCCTGTACGGCCCATAAAGTCCAGGGTCAAGAGTTCGACTACGTCATCCTCCCGATGACGAGCGCCTACGGGATCATGCTGTACAAGAACCTCGTCTACACCGCCGTCACTCGCGCGAAGAAGAAGGTCTTCATCTTCGGTGATTCGAAGGCCTTTCTGTCTGCGACCAGGAACAATCGGGAGACCTCCCGGAATACCCTCCTCCACGAGTTCATCAGTCGCGAGCTCGTCGACCTTCGCGAGGAGAAGCAGTCCGCCTAATGGGTCTCGGTCCATTTCCTGGCTTCTTAGTACCAGCCGTGCCTCCGATGATGATCACCGAGCGGAGCGCGCTCTTCGAGCTTGACGTGGAACTTCACCACTGGCTCCACGGTCCGCATCGGATAGTCTGCTTTCGCGCACCGTGGGAGGGTAAAGACTGCTTCTTTCTTGCTCCGACGAAGCACCTGACCTATCCGATGACGATCCAGAAGCTCTTCGAACACTCGGTCCTCGTGCTTACAATGGCCGGCCGAAAGGTGGTGAAGGATCGGTACTTCGATGAGGATGGCGAAAGTCTCCTCGGGGCGGTCGAGGGCCTCCTTGATGTGGAATATGTGCACTCACTGTAATTTCGGTGATGTCCGAGATCCGCCTGCTTACCTCCTCTGACGAGCACCTTGCCGACCTGGCCCCCGGCTTCCGCAAGGACGACTACCGGGCTTCCATACTCAAGAAGCTCGAATGGCAGGGCGACATGGCGCGGAAGTTCAAGTCCGACGCCATCCTCCGGGGCGGCGACTTCTTCCACGTCAAGCCCGCCAACAAGACGACCATGCGGACGATGGCGATGGCCGCCCGGATCCACAGGAAATACCACTGTCCGACATACGCGGTCGCCGGCAACCACGACATGTCGAACAACGACCCCGGAAGTGTTCCGAGCCAGCCGCTCGGCGTCATGCTCGGCTCCGGGGTCTTTCTTCCGCTGAGGGACGAGACCTTCACCTCCGGCACCATGAAGCTTCGTGTGGTCGGCGTCGAGTACACCACCGACCTCGACGTGGATGGCCTCCACGACCTTATCCGCAAGAAGGACGAGACGTACACAGTCGCGTTCGTACACGCCCTCGCCTCCATGGCCCCAGAGGAGAAGATTCAGTCGTTCTTCAACGAGAGGATTTTCGACTACCGGGATCTCGTCTTCAACGGCTGTCCGGACGTTTATGTGTTCGGCCACTACCACAAAGACCAGGGCATCGTCGAGCATATGGGGACGAAGTTCGTAAACCTCGGCGCGATTTCCCGCGGGGCTCTCACGTTCGAGAACCTGGAGCGTCAGCCCAAGGTTTCGCTCATTAAGGCGAACTCTCAGGGGGTCTTCGTGGAAGAGCACGTTGTCCCGCACGAAGACGCCCTCGAGATATTTGACCTCGAGCGCAAAAAGCGCATGGATAAGGAGGTCCGCGACATAGACGACTTCATCGCCAGGATGAAGGCGGACGCCTCGTCCGGCGAGGATGACTCTCTGGAATCGCGCAAGAAGGAAATGGACAAGTATCCCGAACTTCGGGACACGATGTTCGAGCTCCTTGAGACCGCCGCCCATGGGTCCTTGGACGAGTAGGGTCTGACGTGTCGTCCTATGACCTCTACCTGAGCTACTCCGGAAGGAAGTCCTACTTCGTCTGCCCTAAGAAGTACGAGTTCATGTACGTCATCAAGCTGAAGGTTCTTCGGGATGCGAAGAACACGTTCCTCGGAACGTCCATAGGGAAGGTCTTCGAATGGTTCTACACCCGTTCGCTCTGGAAGTCCTCGGATCCGCTCAAGGCGTGCATGGACGTCGTCTCCGCGGCCGTTGATGAGACCCTTCGCGAAGAGAAGTTCGACGAGACCTCTGAACACGGGCTTCGCTCTGTCCTTGAGCTCGAGGTCAGGGCTCTGATCCCCGGGGGGCTTGAGACTATTCGGGCGAACGGATTCCTGACGCCCCTGTCGCGCGCGGAGGTGGACCTCACCACTTTTTGCCAGAGCGAGAAGCACGGGATGACGCTCAAGCTCGGCGGTCGAGCCGATTTCATCCATGGCAGGACTCGTGACGGGCTTTGGATTCTCGACGGGAAGGCCAGTAAGCACCGTGAGAAGTATGTTGACGCTGAACAGCTCATTTGGTACGGCGTCACGCATTATCTCAAGTACCATGTATTCCCGTCGAGGCTCGGCTTCATCTTCTGGAGCTTTCCCAGTGACTCCGTGGCGTGGATAGAGTTCGGTCCCGACGACATGCGTAAGTCCGTCGACCGGACGTTCGAAACCGCCAAGAAGGTACTCCTCAAGCAGTTCGAGGCCACCCCTACCTCCGAGTGCTATCGGTGCGACTATAGAGAGCACTGCGATGACGGGAAACGATGGATCGCCAACCGGAAAATCGAGTCCGGAGGGAAGATCACCTCTTCCGTGTTCGACCCGGAGATTGTAACCTAGGCTGGAGGAAACATGCCCAACGCCACTACGCCCATCACCGAGAAGGACATCGACCAGCTTGAGAACGACCTCAAGGTCCTTAAGCCCACTGCCGTGAAGCTCGGTAATGACCTCACGAAGGCCATCACCCACCGCGACATGCAGAAGAAGGAGATGAAGGAGATGTACCAGACCGTCCACAGCATCGTCCCGGACTGGAGCGGGGAGCCTGCGGACCTCGAGGCCATCATCCGAAAGGACTTCGAGGTGGCCCGGATTAAGGCGGACAATGCTAAGGAGGAGATCAAGGTCGCGAGTGACATCGTCGGACCCATTCTCAAAGAGCTAGAATAATGCCCAAGTTCCAGTTCGAGTCAGAGGACCTTCGACGAGGCTTCGGCATCGCGAAGCTCGTCAAGCCGCAGACCAAGGACTTTGTTCTGAAGTTCCATGGCGGGACACTGTCCATCATCTCTTACGATGCGCGCAAGTACGCGCGGGCTGAGGTCCGTTCTTTGAAGGCGGACGTGGCTGCGGACTATGTGTCCGACGAGTACTTCCTATCAGAGGACAGGAAGGCGCTTCTCGACACGAACATGGGTGAAGTCCACATCTCCATCACCGACAAGGGGATGAACATCAGGGCCCAGAGCGACAAGGAGGACAAGGAGAGGAAGGCTCTCATACGCAGGAGGCCTGAGAACTCTCGTCGTCCAAGCGTCCCCCGGCGCTTAGAGGTCTCGGAAGGCCTCCGCCTGAAGGCCTCCGTCCTTGAAGAGCTCCTGAAACACCTTTCCTGCTCAGCGCTCGTGAAGGAGACGAAGACGGAGGACGACATGCGCGTCAACCAAATTCACTTCTACGGCGAACATGGGTGCGCTGTTTCTAACGCCCGGTCGCACGCCACTGTCGTCAGGTACCCGGGACTCAATCTCGACTCGTCGGTTGTCTCGTCGGACGTTCCTCTGATCAAGGGCTTCTGCGCGAAGATGGGCGAAGAAGAGGTCCTGTTCGGACAGGACAAAGTCCACGTGTTCGTTCAGGACCCCAAGACCGGCAGCTGCGTTTTTTGCGCCCGCGTCAACGGCAAACGTCCGGAGTTCTCTTTCAACGGCCTCGACGAGGAGGACTTCTCCACGGAGGTGTCGGTCGACGGGGACGAGCTCAACACCAGCGTCTCATGGGCTGTGACCGCCGTCGAGGGAACATCTCGAATCACGTTCTCCACCAAGCCGTCCTCCGTCGACCCGAAGTGGACTCACGACCTTTTCCTTTTGGCCGACGGGGACGACGTGTCCAAGTTTCCCGTAAAGGTCGTGAAGGGGGCTGGGCTCCTGGCGGACTTCCACATCGGGTGTATGTCCGAGATTTCCCCGTACCTCTCACAGGGAAAGGCGATTCTCCGGTACGGGCATAAGGCGAACTCCACCCTTCTCGACATATCCATGTTTTCTGATGAGACGAAGGTCGGCGTCCGACACTTCGTCCGCAGCATGAAGGAAAGGGTCTAGTTGTGCAAGATCTTCTCGCGAACATGGAAGGCTTGAAGGAGAAAATCCGCCGGGCCCAGGCTTATCGTTCCATCATCAAAGCCCAGGCTTCGAAGCTGGAGGCTGAGGAGGCGGAGGCTCGACGGAAGGCTGATATATATCAGCGATGTTCGGAGATATGTAAAAAGTGGCTCGAGGACTCCCTCGAGAAGAACGTCACCTCCATGGCCGACCTGGCGACGATGGGCCTCCATCACGTCATCAAGGATCAGGACCTCAAGTTCAAGATCGTCCAGGAGGCGAAATATAATCGAATGGCGATGAAGTTCGTCCTCGAGGAGACCGACGCGAATGGGACCGTCGAGGGCGATCCGCTGAACTCGTACGGTGGGGGTGCCGCAGCCGTCATCTCCCTTGTCCTGCGGCTTGCCGTCATGTCCCGAATGAAGATGGGGAACCTTCTGCTTTTGGATGAGTCGATGTCCTGGATTGCCAACGCCTACGTCCCCAACGCTGCCTCGTTCATGCGCCACCTCGCGGAGAGGACGGGTGTGAACATCCTTATGGTTACGCACAACCCTGAATTTGTCGCCAACGCCCACACGGCCTATGAAGGACATAAAGACGGCAGCCTGAAGCTCAAGAAGGTCAGGACCTCGGAGCTGGCATGAAGACCCAGTCGGAGATAGAGAAAAGGCTTCAGAAGCTCCGAAAGAGGTACCGGCAGAAGTACGTTCAGGAGAGGGTCGGCCGCCGCCACCGGAACTGCCTGCACAACTACGAGCACGCTCCTCGCGGCGAATTCAAATACTCTCGCTCGCACGACGTGGAGCTCGCACCCCGACGTCAGACGACCCTCCTGGTCATCCAGCCAGACCTTCCTGTGCGCATATGCACATACGGATCGACGGGCAAGGACTGGAACGGCGACGTCTGCGATGCGGACGAGAAGGCGTCTGGGTGTCCGTGGTTCAAGGCCTCGCGCCTCGAGGAGGAGGTTGGCGCTGAATTCGACTCTCTGATGTCGGACGTGGAGTTCGTCTTCGACAACTACAGGGATGTCGCAACTCTTCAGTGGGTCCTTGATGTTCGCGTCATCACCGTGAGGCCATCCTTGGTCGAGCGGTTCTTGGCCCTGTTCAAGACCCGGAGCAAAGAACTCCCGGCGCCGAAAGACCCGGAGGTTCCGGAAGGGATTTGGGATGCTGATAATCAAGATCCTCGACCATGACCTTCACCGGGCGCGGGCTGGCTCTGCGTCCAAAATCCCGTTCTCCATCATGGTTCCCGACAACCGGAAGGTCCCAAGCAGGTTCCCCGTCCTTGTGAGCTCAACGCGCGGAAAATTCATCAGGAGGACGAAGCTTGTCGAGGGCGCCCATCCGTGCGGCATTTTTCCGCACGACTCGGACCGGCTTGATGACATCATCGGCCCCATGTTTGAGGCCGCCTACGAACTGTCGGTGGCGGAGAGGTGGAAGAACGTCCACAAGGCTGCCGCACAGGCCTTCGATCACGTTCAAAAGTCCAGCGGCACGACTGTCCAGCCGCACCTTTGCCTTGTCCCCCGCTCGTGGAGCGACGCGGTCTTGAAGAAATGGGGCGGCAAAAACCTCTCGATAGGCGAGGGTATCGAGACCTACAAAAAGACCTGTCGAGTGTACCGGTGCGGGACGACCATCCCGGTCTTCCTGTCCCGTCCTGACTTTGTCGGCCTCCTGACCCAGTTCGTCGGCGGCATGTCGAGCATACTTCTTCACGACATCGAGCGGGGCATGGCGTTCTGTCAACATGGAACTTCTCGAAAGGCTGACTGAGTGGGGGCAGGCCGGGCTTCAAGAGTCCGAGGAAGCGCGCTCATACCTTCAGGGCCGCGGAGCCTCTTCGGACCAGTGGATCCGCCATCGTCTTGGGTTCGCCAGAGGGGAGTTTGACCCCGACCCTTCCGACGACCCATTTCACTCTGAATCGTGCTTCGACAAGGACAAGCGCCATCTTCGATGTGACATATGCCGGTTCAGGCTGTGGTCGTCCGAGTGGGTTGAGGACGATGACGGAGGGAAGAAGCAGGTCGTCTGTGGCCGGATGCATGGGTCCGTCATGCTACCTTTGACGTCCTACTCCGGGGCCCTTGTCGGCGTTCAGACCCGCTCCATAACCGAGAAGGTGTTTGACAACTTCGTTCTGAACCGTCGCCCTGAGGGTTACGCTTTCGGACTCGGCACGTCCGTCCACCACATGTGGGGGACAGGCTCTGCCTGCATCGTGGAGAGCCCGTTCGATCAGATGCTCATGGAAAGGTTGGTCGTCCCCTGGACGCTGGCCCTCATCACCAGCTCTATCAACAGGGACCAGATGAACTTTTTGAAGCGCTTCATCAAGCGCGTCTACTGGTGTGGTGACCTCGACAAGGCCGGTCGGGACGGTCTCGAAAGCCTCATCAAGTATCACGGATCCGAGTTCGACATCGTCGACGTAAAATACCCTCGGTTGCAAGACAAGGACAAGGACCCCGGGGACTTCTGGCGCCGCGCTGGTGACAAGAAGTTTGCCGACCACTTTCGAAAGGCCATGATATGACCGTCGTACAGATTGCTGACAAGCGAGAGAAGGGTCCTGTGACCCGCGAGAAAAAGGAGAGGGCCGAGACCCCCAAGGAGGTCCTCTATGACGATTTCCCGTCTGGGGAGGAGGTCGCCCGCAAGCTCATCAAGCAGTACCACACGCACCTCGCCACCGCCGGGATCGTGTTCGCTTGCAGGGACAAGGCGCAGAAGAGGTCCGGAGTCCCGTCCCCTGGCTACGTCAAGAAGCTCTCTCCGGAGCTCCGTTACGCGTTCGCCGACAAGGTGAAGGGGGATGAGCTTCCGCACTTCTTGCTCGTGATTGCCCTCGAAGTCTGGAATGGAATGGCCCCCAACCAGCGCACGGCCGTCATCGACCACCTGCTCACCCGCATGGTCGGCGAGGAGGACGAGAAGAACGGTCAGATGAAGTGGAAGCTTCGTCCGCCCGAGGTGCAGGAGTTCGCTGAGGTCGCTGAGCGGAATGGCAAATGGAACCCGGAGCTTGAGCACATGGCCGACAGCCTTGAGGGTAAGTGACGGAGCCGTTTGACCTCGAGTATCGCCCGAAGCGCTTTGCCGACGTTCTCGGCAACGCGGGGGTGGTGAAGCTGCTTCTGAAGCGCAGCTCCACCGGCACCCTTGTCGGCCGGTCTATGATGTTCGGCGGCCCGAAGGGCTCCGGGAAGACATCGCTTGCCCGCATTGTCGCAAGGGCGGTCGTCTGTGATGCGCTTACGGACGGTGAACCGTGCAACAAGTGCGCAGGATGCCTTTCCATTGCCGACGGTTCGGCGGACAGCGTTGACGAGTTCGACGCCGCCACCCAGGGGACGGTCGACCGCATGCGGTCCATCGTGGAGGACCTTGAGTATGGGACGGTAAGCGGCAAGCCTCGGGTGATCGTCCTCGACGAGGCCCACCGTCTGTCGAAACAGTCGCAGGACGCTCTCTTGAAGTCCATGGAGGACCGTCGCATTGTCGTCATCCTCTGCACGACCGAGCCCCACTCCATTAAGACAGCCATTCGAAGCCGAGTGGAAGAATATCCTGTCGCTTACCCTCCGGAGCAAGAGCTGCTCGCCCGACTCGGGTTCGTTTGCTCACAGCACAAGATCGACTGCGAGCTCGACGCGCTGGAGTTGATCGTGAGCCTCAACGCTCGATGCCCCCGGACGAGCCTCACCACTCTCCAGTCGGCCGCGCTCACCGGTCCTGTCACCGTCGCGACGGTCAGGGAAATTACGAGATTCTCCTCCATGGAGGGCGTTGTCCGGGCTCTGACGGGGCTCCACACCGACCCGCGTGCGGCTTCAGTCGAGTTCGACTCGCTTTTCGATCAGGAAGGGCCTACCTGGGTCCGTGATCAGGTCGTGCTGGCTATCTCCAGCGCCATGCGCACGGCCTTCGGCGCCAAGCCGACACACCCTGTCCCGCCGGCGTTTTGGTCGGCCCGTGGTGACGGTTGGCTGGCCACGGCTCACGCTCTTTCCTTGCTGGAGAGGCCAAACCAGGCGGACATCGAGGCGGTCTTATACTCGGGGGTATCCGTTCCGGCTTCCGGAGTCGGCTCCGTCCCCGTGAAGTCGACGGAGCCGGCTTCCCATCCCCCGACATCCGTGAAGGCCGCCGTGAAGGTCGGAGACGCCACGGTAACCCCTCCGGAACTCCCGAAGCCGGCAGTCAGGTCTCCGGAACCCCTGAAGACCGTCCCGAAGGCTCCTCCGTCAGTCAAAGTCGTTCTCTCCCCTGAGACTGCCAGTCCGCGCGTTCTCGAAGTGGACGGGGTTCGGTTTTCCTCTGACGAGGTTCTTACATCCCTCGACAACAAGATAGAGCATGGCGGAGCGCCTCCTGGTCCGGAGCTCGGACCCGACATTCGGGTAGAGTTCGATTCGGAATCTCTTCCGATGACGGAGAAGGAGTTTGCGCGTGGCTTCCTTGAAAGGATCAGGACGTAAAACGCCCGCGAAGAAGGCGGTGAAACCGCTTGCCCCTCCTCCGGGACCTCCCCCGAAGTGGGTCGTCGTCCAGCTCTCCTCTCTCGGCGAGAGAGAGAAGAACATCGACATCATCAAGCGCGCCGTCAAGCAGATGCTCGGCGTCGTCGAAATGTTCATTCCGGCCGTCGTCCAGAAGGTCCGGAATGAATCCCATACTATGGTCTACATGGACGGATATGTCTTTATCCGCTTCCAGGAGGGTACGAACTACCTGAAGCTTCAGGATACGACCTATTTCAAGTCAGTCTTGTGCGCCTCTGCCGGCGGCGGGAGAAGGTCGTATTGCCTCCTTGACGACTTCGTCCTTGACGGTATGCGGGACGGTGTTAAGAATCTCCAGACGAAGTCCGAGTTCGAAAACGGTCAGGACGTGAAGATCACCAAGGGACATTTCAAGGGCCTCTGCGGCAAGGTCATGCTCGTCTATGAGGACGGCAAGAAGGTCCAGGTCCACGTTCCTCTCACATCGAAGCCCGTCCTCATCGAGTTTCCCCCAAACTTTCTCGAGAAGGCCGAAGTTTCCTGACTACTGGCCATAGGGTGTACTGTTTGCGATGAGGCAAGTCGGAGGAGGCGAGACGCAGCGGAACGTCCTCGTGGATGTGAACAACCTTCTCTACCGCGCATACTTCGCCTTCGTGAAGAGCCGAGAGGCTCCGGACAGCGGTCTCCGGCCTCTCGTCGCCCGGCTCCCCGACGGGAACGGCGGGTTCCTCGACATGGACACGGGGGTTATCCAGGGGAGTCTGCAGATACTCTCATCTTGGCTTTACGACATCAGTCGTCCGTCGAAGATCATCGCCTTCTTCGACGGTCTCCCGGCCCGCCGTACCGCTGTCTTTCCGGACTACAAGAAGCGCGACAAGGACGGCGTCAAGCAGAGCGTCCATATTGAATCTGGCGGGTCCATCATCCAGCTTCGCGACGGCACTAAGGTGAGCGGTCCTGTCTCGGTTCTCGCCCACGTTTTCCGCCTCATCGGCTGCGACGTCTACCATCATCCTGGCGAGGAGGCGGACGATCTCATCGCGACCTTCGTCCGGAAGAACCCGGATGCCGTCAACGTCATCATCTCGTCCGACAAGGACTTCTTCCAGCTCGTCGGCGGGAGGACCGTCGTATACCGTCCCGGCCCGGAAAAACCCCGCCTCCACGACGCCGAGCGCGTGGAGGACACCATGGAGAAGCGCTATAAGGTCCGCGTGAGGCCCTCCGAAATTCGGATGTTCAAGGCCCTCACCGGCGACTCTTCTGACGGAATCCCCGGCGTCCATGGGCTCCGGAAGAAGTCCGCCCATCCGATGTGCCGGTTTGCCTCCGTGGGTGAGGTTTACGACTCTGGGCTCCCTGGCTTCTCCAAGGGAGAGCAGGCGAAGGCCGTCGCCTGGCGCGCTCAGGTCGAGCTCAATTATCATCTCGTCGGCTTTTACGACCAGCTGGATCTGGCCTCTTGCCTTCAGCCAGAGAAGGCCGACTTCCCGCTTGCGGCGAAAATCCTGCGTGAGGATCTATCCCTCATTGACGTAGATCTACTCCCATTTCGTGTAGGTCGCCATTCAGTCAAACCGATCAGTTCGGTCCCGGACTGGCTTTCAGATGTTTAGCGTTCGTCCGGTAGCGTAACCTGCGGGTCACTCCGCAGGCTTCCAGCCAAGATACCAAGACGAATACTTCGACGCTCGACTGACTGGCTCCTTGCCGGTTGGATACCTATACGTAGACAGTCGTCTTGACCGCTGGAGGCCAAATGTCTACACATATCGCCCTGCAGGATCCGTCGAGCATGTCCGCTCGCTTCGGCAACGACCGACGGCTCGGATATGATGCCGACAACGACCCCGATCTTCACGACCTCATCCTCGGCCGGCTTCATCCGAAGGAGGAGGAAGAGCTCGTCCCCGAGGGGCAGAGCCTCAATTTTTCGGAGATCGAGCGCTTCCTGCCGCGAATACCGTCGCGCGAGGCCGACCTCATCCGGCTCTATTACCACAACAAGATGAAGCAAGAGCAGATCGCCAAGATCTTCTCTATCACGCAGGCGGCCGTCAGCTATCGGCTACACCGCGGGATCAAGAGAATCCAGTTCCTCTGCACAATCCCGGAGCTCGAGAAGGACGTTTTCGACCTTGAGCTTGGTCCAAAGTTCAACGATCAGGACCGTGAGATCCTCTGGCGCATGTATGAGACGACGTGCCAGTCGGAGATCGCCAAGCAGATGCGCCTGACGCAAGGTCGGGTCCGACACCGGTTCTTCCGCGCGCTCCAGAAGATCAACCAGCTCATCGCCGAAGAGGCTCGCGAGAAGCAAGTCCAGGCTCAGGTGCTCAAGAAGCAGGGAAAGAGCAAGGACGAAGTTGAGGCGGCCGAGCTCGAAGTCGAGCAGGCCATTGACAACTCCCGGTTCGGAAAATACTGGACCGTGTTCTTTGCCATATCGGACAAGCACTTCAACATCCTGCACGAAGTGTCTCTTCCGCAGTTCAAGGACCGCGGGGATGCTCAGATCATAACCATAGAGTGACGGAGCACGATTGGGAACCCCCTCCTGGGAACGGGAACATCTGGAAGTGCCGTCGGTGCGGCGGGTGCGTCACCTGCGACCGAATGCCTTCAGGTCACCCGAACTATTCCACGCCCTCCGGTCCCGGATATAGCTCCGTCCTCGGCGCTCTCGACCGAGACTGTGACATGGAGATCGTCATATCGGTGAACGAGTCACGCGTGCCAACCTCCCCGACCGGGCCTTTCGGTCCTCGCCTTTGACTTCTTGTTCCCGTGACAGGTGATGGCTACAGGCGTCCGCGGCGGCGGCTTTGACTTTGACGTTTGCTCGGTCGGCGGACTATGGCAATGGCGCGTCACGGCCAGCAACGTCCATGGCGCAGGTCAGCTTTACCAGGTCGAGGACATACGCACACCCTTCGGCTCGCTCTCGACGGTGGACATACCTATCCCCGGCGAGGTCGTCGCCGCGATGGCGGAGTCCCTTTCCACATTCCAACAGCAGCTTCAGCCGAAGATAGTCCTTACGGGCTCCTCCGCCTTCAACGTGACCGTGACCGAGGGCGACCCGGTCTTCGTCATCGGCTCTCTCGTGTTCATCAACGCCGGCGCCCTCGGATCCTTCATGACCACGGTCGGCTCACCGGACTCACCGTGGTTGGGCGTCGACCCTCCGTCCGTCGCCGGCATCGACAAGAACTCTTCGGGTTCCATGTCCGTTCGCGTGGACCCGCGTGTGCTCCTCGCCACAGCGTCCCCATATCTCGGGCATGTCGGCATTCAGGATAATGCCAGCCCTATGAACATGGTCACGGCTCCCGTCAACGTCATCGTCCTACCGCGCCCATCCATCAGCGTTGACTCTTCGACCGTCGGCCTGGCGTTCTACCTTGCCTCGATGGTCCCCGGCGGCGCCGCCTCGGTCACCGTCACGAACTCCGGCCCACTCGGCTCCTACCTCAGCTTCTCCCTCGCGAAGGTCCAGAACCAGAGCCCCTGGCTTGCGATCGCCCCCTTGTCCGGGAGCTCCGTCCCGTCCGGAGGGTCCGTGAACTTCACGTTCTCCGTGGTCTCGGATCAGGTCCCCAAGATTCCGGGCTCGTACACCGAGACTGTCCGGATAGCCTCCCCGAACGCCTCGAACAGTTTTCAACAGGTCGTGGTCACCCTTGTCGTGAACCCCTAGCCCTGCCATAAGCTGTTCATTGGGCCTCGTCAGGAGGAGAGACCATGTCCGGCCCTAAAATCGAAGACCTGCGCATATCCTCCAGCTCCATCGACGCTTTCTTTGCGCCTCAGCCGCGCGTGGCCTCCGGCGTCGTGGGCCGCGTCCGCATCGCCAGCCTCAGCCACCTGGCGGGCTTCCAGCACGTGTCCGAGGACACGCTCATCCGGCTTTCCCAGCAGGACTTCTGGAAACTCAACAAGGATGACCAAGGCTTCTACATTGAGCGCTTGGTTGAGGACGGGGAAGGCCCGGTAAAGGGCTGATCATGAACCCCAAGGACCTCGAGCGGATTGCGGGCAAGGTCGCCTCCGGCAAGTCCGGAACGGTGCGGACTGCCGGCAAGATTGAGTTCATCCGCGATCAGGGGCCTGTCCGACGCGACATTCGCGCCCCGGGATTCGAATGGTCGCCCGAGTCCTTCAACGACCTGGCCAAGATACTGTGGGCTGCCCAGAGGGCGCACAGCTACTCGATGGCCGCCCTCCGCATCTTTTCCAAGATGCCGTCGTCGAAGTTCAGCCCGGACGGACTCCTCGGAGGACGCGGGTATATTCAGTCGATCAAGGATATGCGCGGCCACCTCGGCCAGGCTTCCGAGATCCTCTCCTCGTTCACGGACACCGTCCATGACGAGATCAACGCCGACCACTGGAACCCGGCCGAGAGCAAGGGCGACGCGAGCGGCATTATCCACGACACCGAGACCACCAAGCAGAACCCTGAAGGGTTCGTCGACAATGAGCTGAAGCAGGTCCAGGGCCCTGGGGCTGAAATGGGTGAAGAGCTCGGGAACCCTGATCCGGACGACTATAACCCGGGCTTCGATCCGGACGCGCCTCCCGGCGCTGTGGATGAGGAGGATGTGGAGGACGACGACCCGGGCCAGTCCCAGACTGCCGCGGCCGAAGGAAGCTTTTGGCTCAAGGGTGAGTCCTACCTCTTCGGGAACGACGGCGCTCTGCAGGACCGTCCGGACTACGGGACGAAGTCGAAGAGGCCCGGCTCCAAGCTCCCTCAGGACGAGACCGACCAAAAGCAAGGGAAGACTGAAGCTGAGATGACGATGAACACCACGACTATGGACCGTGGGTCCTATGCGTCGGCGTTCAACCGCATGCTCAGGTCGCAGGAGGGCCGCACCGCCTCCAGCCGCACCGCCGACTCGTCTCTGCCGGTCGACACCCTTCCGGGTCCCCGCGTGGATCATATTGGCCCCGGCGAAGGGAACGAGGCCGGGCATTTCAACCATGAGAACGTATGGCCCTCCGATCATCCGAACGGAGAGGGTATGTCCTCGGGGACGAACGAGTCCGAACACCTATATGAGGACTGGGTGACGGACGGCAACACGGGGAACGACAATCCGACGGACGGGGACTCGTCCGTCCTCAACGTCTCCAGCGTGAAGCCGAAGGTCGCGCATTCGGGCTACTCGTGGCTTCCCGGGTCGCGGAACGAAAAGAACATGCCCTACTACGATAGGGACTTGACCCAAGAGGACATTGATTGGATGGTCGCCAACAGCGATCCCGACCCTGTCGACAAGGTGGTCAAGGAAAAGAAGACGTTCAACAACCTCTGGGAGGCGGACCTCATATGAGCTCCAGCCTTCCTTATGACACCGCCGTCGAGAAGACCGTCCAGCAGTTCGGTATCGGCCCGTACGACTCCGACGAGGACGGGGAGCACGGCGAGGACTCGAACAAGAGGGAGCCGAAGGGAAAGTCCCTGCCCGACGGCGGCGGAGGGTCCATAGACCTTCCCGAGACGATGCTCAGCTATCCGACGTCGCCAACGACGTTCGCGTCTGTCAGGTATGACGACCCGTTCGCCTTGTGGCTTGTTCGCGCCTCGCTCGGCTCCGCTGAGCTTCCCGGAGACGCCGACGTCCCTCCGCGCGGACACAAGAAGGACACCGTCCAGCAGACCGTCAACGATACTGTCCCTACCGTGTCGCAGTCGAAGCTCCCGAACGACGCCGACAACCCGTCAGCCCGGTCGGACTATTACGACCGCATGCGGCAGGGCCTCGAGCGCGCTCCCGACCCCAAGTCCTCGAGCCTGTGGGCCGACGAGGACTCCGGCGCGTACGCCTCGGAGTCCCTTCCCACTCCGGGCAAGAACGAGGTGGAGAGGGACAATTCTCTCGGCGCCCTCGGGAACGCCTGGTCTGGCCGTACGGTCGAAGACTCCTCGAACGAGGAAGGCTTCCCGTCGACCGACTATTCGGAGAACGTTGACTTTGACAGGAGTGACTTGGATGGAGGCGGAAGGGTCATGGCTTCAGTACAGCACAGAGTTTCCACCAGCATCGCCCTTGTTCAGGAGCTGACGGCGGCCTTCATCAAGAAGTGCGGCAAGAAGGATCTGACCCGGCGTCACGTCATGGCCTTTTTGAAGGAGGCCGGCAAAAGCTCATACTTCGCGTCGGACGTCATCCGGTGCCTCAAGCTCTCGCACGGCGTCTACGTAAAGGACGTCCTCGACGAGTTTCCGGTCGTGAAGACCGCGTCGGGCGGGCCGTCCATCGCCTCGACCAGGGATAAGCTCGTGGATCTCGAAATCCTCCACATGTCGGAGGTCGACACGGCCAAAGAGCTCCGCCGTTGCGCCGCAGCCCTGTCGGACGTCGTCGCGGTCACCGACCGTATGGCGGCGGACCCGACCAAGGACTACGACGACTACGCGCCTGCCGGCGGCCATGCCGAGGACAACTCGGCCCATGAGGCATACAAGGACTACCTGGAGGACTACAGCGGTGACGGTGAGCCCGTCAGTTTCGAGGAATTCCTGGAAGGGAAGCACTGAGCCATGGCTGAGAAGAAGCTGGACGCTTCCGGCGGGATGAACGATATTACGTCTCTGATGCACAATCAGGGGTTGGCCGACCTTTCATGGCTCGCGGTCGACGAGAAGGAATACCGGGCGTACGAGGCGCTTCCGAAGCAGAACCTCGACACGATTCCGGAGCTCCAGAAGGCCGTCTCCATGGCCGAGGGCGTGCCGCACGTGGTGCCGCTCCGTCCGCACACGATCGTCAACCGGAATCCGTCCGACACCCTCCCCGTCTCGGCGATCGACATCTCCGCCCCCATCCGCAACCGCGTGGCCCGGCTGATGATGGCCGGGCTCCCCCTGGAGGACCTCCCGAAGCGCCTGTCGCTGGAGTTCGCCCATGGCGACATCGTCCTCGCCAAGGATGCCATCCAGGATGTCCTTCGCGAACGCGGACTCCTCGGGAACGTCTACGTTGACGCCAAGCACTTCCCTCGCGCGGCCTCCGACCCCAAGGAGCGCAAGCTCGCCGCCCTTCTCGGGAAGGACGCCCTCTATGTTGTCGGCGGATGCGGCGGGACGCGCGGCTGTCCGTGCAGTCAGACCGGTTTCTGCTCTGTCTTCGGCGGCAAGCAGGTTGTCGCCGAGGTCCCGTGGGGTCCGAAGGTCGCCGCCCACTACGCTCCCCGCCTCGCCGCGGAGAAGCGCCCCATGGACTTCTCCGGCACTGCCGGATGGAAGGAGCGCATTCGGGCGGCCTTCCTGAACTCCCCCATCTCCCACGACCCTGACGGCGTCCAGCGGGTCCACACGACCCTCCCGGCTCCGGAGGTCAAGGTCACGAAGGCGGACATAGCGTCCTTCTGGGCGCGCCGTCAGGTTTCGTCCACCGCCGAGCCGGCGCCATCCCCTTCGTACATGAAGTACGCGAAGCGGATGATGGACGGCCACGACGACACGGCCATTCTCATCGCCTCCGGAAACCCCGAGCTCGCCTCCCTCGCTTCCGAGTATGGCCTTCTCGGCCATTCGTACGTCGACGTGGACGCCATCGGCGGGTGCCGTCAGGCCCTTGCCTTCATCAAGAAGGCCGGTTCCATCACCCCGGACTTTGCCGTCCGCCGCAACGCCTCGTGCGATCACTGCAAGTGCGCCGACGACGGCGCGTGCGCCGAGATCGGCAAGGTTGCCTTCATCGTCGACCGCCGCCCCCAGTTCGACATGCGCTCGTTCGCCCGCTCCCTTCTCAGGGGCGTCACGAAGGGCACGATCACCATCGAGCAGGCTCGCGTCGCGGCCTCCAACGTCAAGGCGAACGCTGCCAGGTCATGGCCGTCGTGGCGACCCGCCTCCTGGACGGTCCTCACGGCGAAGATGAACCTCTTCGTCCCGCCGAAGGCCGCCGCGGCCCCGTTCTCCGGCATCAGGGCGCCCGGCCACTTCGGGACGACCACCTCGGCTCTCGCCTCCCACATCGCCCCTCAGCTCAACGCCGAGGAGGTCCGGAGGTCCATCTCCCACCTCATGAACACCGGCCTCACCGGCCGTGCCCTCACCTCCGCCGTCCTCTCCAAGTACTCGAAGGAGGACCTGCAGAGCGTGGCCGACGTTGGGCGCCGCATTGCGGCCGAGGACGGGGTTCAGGGCGTCTACTTCATCGACCCCACCGCGTACTCCGACTACGGGCGTGGTTGTGAGGCCGGGGCGAAGGCCTTCCGCAAGAAGGAGGGGAGCGCGCCGTTCGTCCTCGTCGCCTCGGGCTGCACGGGCTGCATGCTCCAGACGGCCCCGGGCTGGTGTTCGAAGTACTCGAAGACCCTCATCCGCCAGGTTCCGACCCAGGTCCGGAAGGCGAGCGCGGAGGCCAAGCGACAGCTTCCCGTCCTCCAACCGACGGTGGAAAACCCCGTCGAAAAGTACGAGCTGTCGGCCGACATGGACGTGGGCCCCCAGGAGAAGCTGAACCTGGGCCCGGAGATCCACATTCAGGGTCACTCGGTCGGGGACTGAGTATGATCCTGTATGGACGACACTGAGGACGAGAGCAAGAAGGATGACCCGAAGGGCCGTCTGATAGTGTTCCCCGGAGGCAAGAGCGCCTCCACGCAGGAGCTCGGGACGGACTATGTCGTTGGCCAGGGAGGGACCGTCAACACCCCGGAGTTGGTCGACCCCGCCGCGGCCTCCAAAGAGCTCCGGGAGCGCGAGCAGTTCGTCAACGACCAGGTCCTCGTAAAGGCCATCGCCCGCCGGGCCTCCCCGGCGGATCTCATAGACGAGGTCCTCAAGGAGATATCGGAGGAACTCGCCCACCTCAAGTTCGAGCGTTCGAAGGCCGCCAGGGAGGGTAAGAACACGGCGAACTACAACATGTCCCGCATCGCCGCCCTCCGGCAGATAGCGGACGTGCTGATGAAGCGCCAGGAGAACGCTCGCGCCGAGCAGATTGACCTGAAGTCCCCCCGGCTCCAGGCCGTCCTGCGGCTTTGGATGGAGTTCGTATATAACAGCGCGCAGAAGGCGGGCGTCTCCGAGGCCGAGATCGACCTGATGTTCGGCCAGATGAAGGCCGACATGGTCGACTGGGAAAAGCGCGTTTTGGAAGTTCAATGAGATGAGTCATGCCCATTAAGGAAGTCGTTTACAAGAGTCAGCTGACGGGGACGGTCGACGACTTTCTTCGCAGTCGGCGAAAGAGTAAGACCGGCTCCGAGTTCCAGGATGATCGGGACGACTTTCTCAACATCATCGACTTCATTGATAAGTTCAAGCTGCTCCCGTACGGGCTCTTTCCCGTCCAGCGGTTCATCGTCAAGCTGTACTACAACATTCCGCTCGACGCGGTCAACAAGACCGTCAAGATAACCGACAAGTTCGGCATCAACGTCCTGCACGACTTCACCGAGGTCGAGTACCTCGACCATCTTTATGACAGCGGTCGGTGCAACATCCGCGTCCAGGACGGTCGGGAGCGGCGCGAGCTGATACTCGTTCTCGGCCGGCGCGCCGGCAAGAGTGAGCTCTCATCCATCTTCGCGGCCTACGAGCTCTATAAGCTCCTCTATCGCGGCTTCCCCCAGAGCTACTATGGGATGCCGTCGGCGTCCGAGATCCGCGTCCTTTGCGTCGCGAACGACAAGGAACAGGCTTCCATCGTCTTCGGCAACATGCAGGGGCACCTGGAGGCCGTCGACTACTTCAAGGAGTCGGTCGCCAACACAACCCAGACCTTCCTGAAGTTCCGGACGGAGCATGATAAGAAGAAATTCGGGAGGGATGGGAAGGCCAGCCTAGGCGCGATCTTCAAGAGCTCCATCGCCAAGGGCCTCCGTGGTCGCGGCGTCATCTGCGCCATTCTCGACGAGATCGCGTTCTTCGTCGACAACGGGAAGTCCTCTGCCGAGCGCGTCTACCGCGCTATATATCCGTCTCTCGCCCAGTTCTCTCCGAAGGACCCCAAGAACCGGCACATCCCCCTCGGACCTTCCGAGGGCCGGATGATCCTCATCTCATCGCCCGACGCCAAGGACGGGTTCTTCTTCCGCCAGTACCAGAAGGCGATGGCGAAGGACAAGGGTTCCGAGAACATGCTCGTTGTCCAGGCTCCGACCTGGGAGGTGAATCCGACCCTTTCGAAGGAGTACTACGACGTCGAGTACCACAAGGACCCGACTACCTTCATGACGGAGCACGGGGCGGAGTTCTCCGACCGCGTTCGTGGCTGGATTCAGGACGCCCGCGACTTGCTTGACTGCGTTGACGAGGACCTTCGGCCTACCGCGAGGGGCATACCCCGCGAGATCCACTTCGGAGGTGTCGACTTCGGAATCGTGAAGGACGGGACGGCCATCAATCTGACCCGTATTCGGGAAGGGAAGATAGAGCTAGCCTACCATGAGGTCTGGTATCCGAAGAAGCGATGGAAGGAGTCGAACCCTCACCTTGAGTCCCCTCTCGTCGACTACGCCCTTACCCTCCAGGACAGGAACCGTCTCGACATTGACGAGATAGCGAACTGGTTTTCGGCCCTGTCCAAGCGCTTCTTCATCCACAGAGGTGTGTTCGATCAATGGGCCGGCCCGGTGTTCGAACAGATTCTCCACAAGAAGGGCCTACATCAGTTTGAGATGCGGAACTTCTTCAACTCCGACTCCTCCAACATGTACCAGATCCTCCATCTGTACATGCTTAATCGACAGCTCCGCATCTACGATTGGCCTGTCTCCGGCCTCGATGCAAACGGTAAGCCGGCCATGCACTCCCCGCTGGTTAGGGAGCTTCTTGAGCTCCAGGCAGCGTCCGCCGGAAAGAACATCATCGTCGTGGAGGCTCCGAAGATCGCCGGGAAGCACGACGACTCGTCCGACGCCTTCGCCCGGTCCGTCCTCCTGGCCTCTGAGTACCTAAAGGACAACCCGTCGGCCCTCCGCGGCGGCAGCGTTTATGAGTCCATGGCCCACACTCGTCCGGCCGTCTACAATCAGCGCCAGTTCCAGCGCATGCGAGCCCGTATGGGACATGCTCCTCCTCGGGAGAGGACCGTTCCGGCCTCCCTGCGCCGTCGCTGAGCCTGTTATCGGTCCTCTGACGCGTGGACGACGAATCCGCCGTAAAGAAAACTGTCGCCTACAAGATCGTCCGCCAGATCGTCGACCATGTCTACGGTTCGGACGAGAAGGTGACCCCTGAAGAATTCCTGCACGTCTACCGTATATTCAACGGGGCGGGTGGCAGCTGGGAGGGCCTCATCGGAGGCGACATGAAGTCCGTGGCCATCCTCGAGGGCGCCGTCGACCGCTTCATCAAATGGCGGAACACCTTCCGAATAGCCTGCCGTGTGACCCGGACCTTCGGCGGTCAGTACCGTTCATCGTGACCGAGCCCGACACAGTCCCCTCCGGGGAACCCCCGAAGCAGGTCCCGACCTCAGCCCAGAAGAGGGCGGAGCGCGCTGCCGCCGACGCTCGGGATAGAGTCGTCCGCGAGGCTCAAGACGAGGTCACGGTCGCGTTCGACTCGCACGCAGAGCTTCGCCAATCCATTCAGTCGGCCGTTCAGTCCGTCGAGAAAGCCCTACAACAATGTCTGCTTCTGGATAGAAGGTGCTCTAGCCGTCTTGGGCGCCGGCTTTTCCTTGGGCGCCGGCTTTTCCTGAAGCCCACTCTCGGAGTTCTCGGCACCGCCTTGCACCATCTCAAGAAGGCCGGTTCGCAGATGGACGCGGCGTCCAGACTCAAGGATGGCGTCCTCGAAGAGGCGTCCGATCCTGAGCTGGACCATTGATGGGAAACGGCTTGAAAGATGCCCAAGAAGAAGGTAGGAGTCCAACCTAAGGCCAGCGGCAGTCTTCCCATAAAGCGGGTTGACGAGCAGGCTGTCCAAAAGAAGGGCCTGACCAAGCTCGAGAAAATGGCTCGTCGGGAGGCATCTCAGTCCATCCGCATAGCGGCCTTCTCATCGGATTTCGGCAACATGGGCGGCGGCTCCATCCGGAACGCTGACTCTTCGTTCTACAGCCCCCAGCTGTCGACGGACTTTCTTGAGCTCCCCCAGTCGGAGCGCGAGAAACGGGAGCTTTACCGCTTCTGGTATAACACGCACCCCATCGTCGGCGCGGCCATCGACTTCCACACCGACGTCCCCATGTCGAAGATCCGCCTATCCCTCCCGAAGGGATCGGACGTAAAGCGGAACAAGCAGATTCTCCACTTTTACACGAGGATGTGCGACCGGCTTCGGCTCTTCCAGACCCTCTATGATGGGACCCACGACTACTGGCTCCACGGCAACGTCTTCATCTTCGCCGAGGATCACGACCTGTCGGAGGACGTTCCGGAAGAGCTCATCGCCACGGAGGTCGAGGAGGAGATAGGGGAGGTCGACTACGCCGGCCGGGCCAAGAAGCGCACGGAAAAGCGCAAGGAGCTCAAGCCGGAGAGCGAGCGCGAGCAGAACATCCGCAAGTTCGTCCAGGAGAACTACCTTGGATGGGAGCGCCTTCAGATCCTCCCTCCTGAGCAGGTGAAGCTCGAGACGTTCCAGTACACGAACAAGACGCGCATGGAGCTGATTCCCTCTGAGAAGGATCGGCTCGTCGTCATGAAGGCTCAAGAAAACCAGGACCAAGAGGCGGTGAAGATCGCCGAGGACATCCCGGCCGAGATCCGTGACAACCTCCTGAACGGGCAGCCTATCCCGCTCAACACGAGCCCGTACGACGACTTCATGTGCTCGTCGTTCTGTTACCACCTCTCGCACAAGAAGAGCGCGTACGACGACCGGGGTATCTCCCTCCTTGAGCGATGTCTCCGGACCCTCCTCTATCAGGACAAGCTCCGACAGGCCCAGACCTCCATCGCCTCCCGCGCGATGACGCCGAAGCGCGTCGTATGGGGCGACAAGATGTCGGAGATCGACGTGGAAGCCCTTCGGGACCAGGTCGACCAGGCCCTCGTCGATCCTGACTTCACCGTCGTCACGAACTTCGAGGTCCACTGGGATGAGATCGGGTCCCGTGACCGCCTCCTCGACCTGTCGACCGAGTATGACATCACCAACAAGCTCCTTTTCATCGGCCTCCGTATTACCGAGTCGATGCTGACTGGCGAATCGACATACGCGGGTGAACGCATTCACCTCGACGTTATGAACACGATGTACCTGCTCTACCGCGAGACGATAGCGGAGTACGTCGAGAAGAGCCTCTTCGCGCCGGTGGCGGAAAAGAAGGGGTTCTGGGAGGAGGACGAGTTCGGCAACAAGGTCCTCCTCTACCCCAAGCTCCAGTTCACGCGCCTGGCCCTCCGCGACAATACGGAGCTCCAGGACTTTATGTTCAACCTCTACAGTAAGGGGTCTCTGCCGATCTCCTTCATCCTCGAGCTCTTGAACATCGACTCGGACGAGACGCTCGACCAGCTCAAGCGCGACATGTGGACGCCGAACGACGCGAACTTCAACGAGTTCCTCCGGGCCACCCTCACGAAGCTCGGTGACACGGCTGTGGAGGAGACAAACGTCATGGAGGTCGTGGCGAAGAACGCCGGCCTTGAGACGAAGAAGGACAAGGACAGCAGGTTCGGCGGCAAGGAAGAATGACCGTTCGCCCCTTGATGTCTTAGGTGCTTAGAATGTCCACGGACCTGTCCCCTGCCGAAAAGGATGATCGGGAAACCACCCGCCTTATCAACAAGAGGCCGGCCCCGAGCCGAAAGAACTGTTCCAAGCGCGGTCCGAAGCACGACAACCGCAGGCGGCGGATGAAGGACGGCCTGGATCCGGACTTGAAGGCCGCCGAGAAGGACCGGAAGGCCTCCTTGGAGGACATCGCCCTGAAGGTTGCGTTCGCGCCAAGGGGCGTACCGGACGATGAGCCGGACGACGACGTGAAGGCTGGCCCCGGGCGTCTTCTCACCCGCGCGGACTTGGGTCTTCCTCCCCGCGAGGTTGGAGCAGCTTCTTATGGAGCGTCCCGGACTGAGGACATGAGTTCCAAGACCGCCGCATATCACGGAGTTGTCCAGCAGGGCCACCCGTCCGGCCCCACGAACAGTGGGCACTCGCCGGACAAGCGGTACTTCGACAAGTCCTCGTACGACTCTATCATCGCTCACGCGAAGGAGTTGCTGAAGACAGACTGGCTCCAGTACGGCTGGGAGGGCGGGGCTGAGGACGCTCCCGTCCGTGCCGCCCTCGACCTGTCCATCCAGCTCGCCAATGACCACGCCTACCAGTCGAAGGTCGACGTGGAGACGTACAACATGCTTTTGGCCCGACTCTCGAAGTCGGACGTTGACCTGTTCTCGGACACCCTCGTCCCTGAGGGCGGAAAAGGAAAGAGGAGTGCTGCCGCCATGGACAAGAATCTTCAGAGCATGATCAGGGTCGCCAACGATCTTCGGCACTCAAACCCTCGTGCGGCCTTCGACATTCTGAAGAACGTCCAGGCAATCCGGGTGGCCCAGGTCCCCGTCGAGAGCCAGATCCAGCATCAGTCGCAGCAGGAGCAGGAGGCAGCCAAGTTCACATCTCCTCCCTCCACCACTCCTGGGAAGGGTTTCACCTTCGACGAGGACGACCAGACCGACGATTACGTCCGTCAGGATGGGAAGACGAACGCCGAGCACAAGGCTGAGAAGGCCAAGGGCGGCGGGGGCGGCGGCCAGACTTCCCAGCAGCAGCAGGGTCAGCAGGAGCAGCAGGGCGGACTGTCCAAGGGGCCGAACGTCAAGGACGTCAAGCACCAGCTCGACCTGTTCTCCAAGGCCCGCTCCGGCGAGGAGCTCATGGAGGTCCTCACCAAGCTCGCCGAGTCGGTGAAGACGGCCGGCTCTCGCGTCGCTACCTCCGCGATGGAGGAGCTCGCCCCGATCGCCGACATGTCGGACGACCAGATCAAGAAGCTCATCCAGATGGGCAAGCGCGACGTCACGAAGCTCGAAGACGTGATGAAGGGCTACGATGAGGCGAAGGCCCTCTCCCCCGAAGAGATCGAGGCCTTCGTCAAGGGGATGGACGACTTCATCAACGGAGTCGTCGCTGAGAGCGAGAAGGTCAAGACGGCCTCCGTCTCTGTCCCCATCTCCACGCTGCTCCGCGTCGCTTCCATATCTCCCGAGGCGAGGATGGTTATGATGCCCTTCCTCGTCGCCGCGAAGAAGAAGATCGACAAGGCCGCCAAGAAAAAGAAGAAGGCGCCCGCCAAGAAGAAGAAGGCGCCCGCCAAGAAAGACGCCCCGAAGGGTGGGAACCCCTTCGCCAAGGGAGGCCCCCTCTCCAAGGCGCCTGCCAAGGGCGGGAAGAAGGGCCCTCCGTCCAAGGGCAAAGCTCCGTTCGGCGGCAAGAAAGCCCCGCCGTTCGGAAAAAAGAAGGCCTCCATCGAGATCTCTTCCGAGGACGGCGTCTGGTAGCCGGCAACGGCTGATACGGTTTTCATACCCATCACTAAGCAAACCTGGAGTCTGACATGATCGACAAGAAAATTGCCAACAAGGTCCTGTCGACCCTCGACAACACCGCCAAGCGGCTCGAGGGTCTGAAGACCGCAGGAAAGATCGACCCCCGCATCGCGGACGGTCTCGTCCGCGAGATCGACGCGTACGCCGACCGCTTCCAGGTCGCCGCGTTCGGCGAGGATTCCCTTCGGAACTTCAAGGCCAAGGTCCTCAAGAAGGACGGCGACGAGAAGTACATGGACACCTTCGACAACCCGAACAAGGTGATCCAGTCCGACTCGGACGAGCCCTACATGCACAAGGCTCCGCCGTCCTTCAACTCGAAGGGCATCGACACCTACGACCAGGACCACACGACGACCGTCTCCGACCGCAAGGAGTATGACGTCCGCGATCTGAGCGAGATGTCTACCCAGAGCAAGCAGCCGTCATGGCCGGGCGGCTCCGCGGGCAAGAGCACCAAGCAGGGCGCCGTCGCTCCCCGCCCCCGTCCCGCGCCCAAGGCCGCGACTTCGAAGACCTGGGCCTGAGATCTCTCCTTACCCGAGAGGGACCATGCTCAGGAAGGCGTTCATAGACGATCAGCTTGCCGCAAGGCAGTTCAACACGGGCGAGACCGTGCGCAAGTCCGGATTGCGCGGCCTCCTGTTGAGCCCCTATGCCGGGCGCGTCCTCTATTCCAACGTCGACACGGGTATCGTCCAGGTCCAATGGCCGTGGGGCGCCGATCTTGAGTTCGCGACCGAGCTCGTCCATGATGTGTCGTTTACGCTCCGGCCTCCCTCCATGGACCAGAGCTATTCGACATGGGAGGGCTCTCGGAACATCAATGACTCCGGAAACGTCGAGTCAGATCAGGAATGGCGCAGTTCCCTTGCTTCCGAGATCGTCGTTGGATATGAGAGGCTGACTTCTCCCCTCTATCGTGCGGCCTGCAAGGCCATGCACGAGGGGCTCGACGAGGTCACCGCCTTCGTCACTGTCTCGAAGGAGATGGCAAGCGTGTTCGGGACCGACGCGGTCCGCAGGACGGTCGCCAACCTATACGAGACCGGCCGCCGGATGGCGATCTACTGGGTCGATCCGAAGCGCCAGTACCGCGTCACGCAGAAGGAAAAGAACAGTGGAGGCGTTCTCTCCTGTCCTCGCTGCCGCGGACTCCTCAAGCCGAGGACGTTCCGTCAGGGCAAGAAAGTCCTCCTCTGCAAGGGCTGCGGGTTCACCATCCATCCGAAGGACCTTCAGAAATGAGCACCCGGCACGTCGTCAACCTTCTTCGCATCGCCGCCAGCATCGAGGCGTCGGACCCCGTCCTTTCGCGCCAGCTCGAGCGCAGCGCTCTGGCGGTGATCAACCCCGGCGCCAAGAAGTTCGAGGAGCATGTCGGCGAGGTCGTTGAGGTCCTGAAGAACCTCAAGGCGGAGCTCGAGAAGGCGGATAAGCAGCTCGACACCGACGACGCGCAGGAGTTCGCGAAGTTCTTCGACGACGAAGCCAAGGCCGAGACCGAGGACCTCCGCCAAATGCTCAAGGTGTCGGCCGTACTCCTCCGCTATGCGGACGACACGGCCGGCGTCATGGACAAGGTCAAGGGGTTCTTCAAGAAGAAGAAGCCTGAGGCGGACGAGAAATCCGATGCGACGTACCAGATGGACGACTCCGAGATGGACGAGTTCGTCGAGGGGAAGCGCGACTGGTCCGAGCCGAGCGCGAAGGTCGAGAAGGAGTCCCGCGAGAACAAGGAGTTCTTCGAGGATGCCAAGGGCGTCCAGAGCCTGATTGACAAGGTCCGCGACAAGCCGTCGCGCAATATGGTCCGGACGATCATAGAGGACCTCGGCGGCCTCATCGAGCGCGGTACCAAGCTCATGAAGGGCGAGCGCAAGAAGGCGCCCGTCCTCGACGAGTCCGAGGGTAAGAAGGAGGCTCCCAAGAAGGACGGCGGCCCCGGAGTCCCGAAGGACTTCAACCTCGAGGGGACGGTCGACCACTACACGGACATGCTCAAGGAGGCCGCGGGTGACCCGAAGAAGCTCTCCAAGTACCTCAAGGAGTTCTTCAACGCCGTCAAGCCGGCCCTTGAGGAGGACCGTGCATCCCTGGCCGCCAAGCGCGCCAAGATCCTCCCCCTCCTCGTCCGGACCGCCAGTGCGAACCCCGGCGTCTGTCCCGTCCTCTTGCCCATCATCCGTCGCTGGACCGGCAAGTGAACCTTCTCCGCGTTGCCGCCCGCGTTGCCGCGGCACCAGCGGATCTCATGGTTCTCACTTTTGAGATGCCAGGCGACCAGGACTGGGACGCCGACCTTTGGGAGAGGCTCGGAGTCGGAGGCGACTGGGAGAACATCGGGAAGGCCTTCTACAACGCTGGTGCCACCGTGGACGACACGGAGGACATCACTGTTGAGTTCGATCCCAAGGATGAGCCGGCGGTCCGGGGAATCATCGACGACGCCAGGGCAGGGAAGTACGGTCCCGACGTTCAGGCGTACTGGTCGCAAGCTTCGGAAGTGTCTACCTAGTCAGAGGTCGTGGATCTCCTTCACGACGACCTCCATCTTCACGCGCTCCCAGACCTTGGCGACTTGCGACCCGGTCAGGTCGTTCAGCTTCACCGTCCCGGCCAACAGGTCCCGGAAGGTCCGCTCCAGCCTTAGGACGGCGGCGCTCTTGCGCTGTTTCCGGTGCGCACCCTCAATCCTCGTGCTGAGCCGCTGCGTCGTTTGTGCCTTCGATATGGCCGACGAGATTCTCGACCCGATGCGCTTTGCGGCCTCCATGAGCTCCCACTGCACCCCGTGCTTGTCCTTGGCGGCCCTCATGGAGCGGCTTTCGACGCCCACGATTCGTAGTACGGCGATCTCCAGCTTGGAGAGCTTCCCCTTCTTCGTCACCTGTTTGGTGTCGCCGTACTCAGTCAGCGCCACGGTCTCCTCTTTGCCGTCGAAAGACACCGTCACCCGCGGCCACAGGCCGGTCTTTGATGCCCCGCTTGAAAGCTTCTTCGCGGAGAAGACGACCTTCACGGAGGTCGGTTTGACCCGGGCCAGCCGGGTTCGAAGTTCTCCTGCGTCCATGCTCTCCGGTACATCGCCCGTGGTTCAGTTTACGGGAAGCCGTCGGTAGCGTGCCAGAACTTCTATGGCCGGGAAGATCCTGAGGACTACGGTTATCCATGGCCCGTAAGCATTTTGCCAAGTCAATCATCTCCCGTACGAACGTCCCGTTCGACGAGTGGATGGAGGTCATCCGCGGCCAGCACGAGGGCGCGGTCCCGAAGGACTACGTCCACCGGACGGCGAAGACGGTCCTCCGCAAGTGCGATCCCAAGCAGTATCTCCTGTCGCACGCCACCATCGTGGCGTCGGTCGACTGCTACGCTCCCCGCCGCGCCAAGACCGGGCGCCAGATGAACCGCGGCGTCCAGGTCGAGGTCCGATGGCCGGACTTCCGTATCAAGCCCGAGTGCCTCGACATCATCAACAATAACGGTGACGCCTGGGAGCGCTCTCTCCTTCTTTCGAGCTACCGGACCTTCATCGGTGCTCCGAACTACCTGGAGCATATCCAGCTTCCGGAGCTCTCGAAGGGCTTCATCGTCGACGCCATCGCGCGCGACCTCGGCAAGAGCTGCTATATCGACATTCTCGTCGCGACCGACCGCAAGCACAAGACGCTGGTCCAGGACATCCTGTCCGGGAAGATCGGCGCGATGTCCATGGGCTGCATCTCCCTCTTCACGACCTGCACCAAGTGCGGGAACGTGGCGGGCGACGACTCTCAGCTCTGCCCCTGCGTCCAGTACGACGGCAAGCGCTCCGCGTTCACTGACGACGACGGGATCAGCACGATCGTGGCCGAGATCATCGGCCACGTCTCCATCCCCAACTCCAACCAGTTCATCGAGGCCTCCTGGGTCCGTCAGCCCGCTTTCGTCGGAGCCCAGAGGCGCAACTTCCTCAACGCTGACGAGAACGGCGCCGTGGCCGCTCAGCTCCAGAAGTCCAACGAGGTTTACGAGGTCCGCAAGCTCGTCCCTGAGATGGACGGTATGAAGAAGGCGGCGGGCCGGAACCTCTTGGCCCAGCAGGGGGACGAGCCCGCGGACGAGCCCGCGGACGAGCCGCCGGCTGATGCCGGCGGTGATGAAGAGTCACAGTCGGCCCCTGGTGGACTTGATGACGAGCCTGCGGACGCTGGTGACGACGAGGCATCTGATGCCAAATCCGACTCTGGCGGCAAACCCGATGCTCCCCCGAAGGCGAAGATCGACGAGCTTGTCGAGAAGGCTCAGGAGATGTTGCTCGAGACCCTCGTGAAGGGTCTCGGCGAGAAGCTCCAGCCGAAGGCGGAGGACGTCGGATCGGTCTCAATGCCGATCAACAAGAACGAGAACCTCGTCCGCTCTTCGCTGCAGGCCTCAAAGTCTGCAGAATTCCAGAAGAAGCTTCGATCCGCCTTCGGACGCAGTCCGGAGATGGTGGAGTGGGCCACCCGCGCATGGAACATAGTCCACGTTGGTGGCGTCGACGCCATCCGCCAAGCCGGTATGAAGCCGCACGACCTCATAATCCTTTCATGGATTGAGGATCGGTTGAAGGGAAGGCAGTACTCTGCGTCCCTCTACAAGCTCGCAATGCGAATTGGTCCTATCACCTCGTTCCCCAGCGAAAAGTCGTTCCTTTCGGCTTGCAGTATGCGGATCGGGAGGAGCCTGGACGATAGCGAGCGTGAGTTTCTGCGGTGGAAGGGAAAAATCTCTGCCATCGCTCAGTTTTAGGGCTCTGATAACCAATCGACACGTAGGAGGCTATTGCACCATGCGCACGCGTTCCACCTGGACCAAGCCGGAAGGCAGCGAGACGCCCCGCCAGGCGGCGACGCAGCGTCACGCCGACATCTACACGATGAACCAAGAACACCCGCAGCCGGCGGCGACCGACTACGAGTCGGGTGACCCGGACTCCTGGGCGGAAACGCCCACGACGAACAAGAACGTCGAGCAGGAGTACGAGGGTGACCACGTCAAGCGCAACGAGCTCGGCTTCGGCGAGTTCCGCGACGACACGTGGAAGCACAAGGACGTCGAGAAGTGGAATGACGGCAAGAAGTACGACAACAAGACCGCGGCGGAGCGCAAGGCTTCCGCGGTCGAGCGCGTCGCACGGGCCATCCTCCGCACGGCCGACGACGAGCTCGTCCGCGAGACCGCCATCGACCTGATGGGGCTCCCCGACCAGGTCGTCATCGCGACGCTCAAGCGGATGGACAAGATCTCGCCCGACGCCCTCGCGCCCACCGCCAAGCACCGCCGCGCGTACGCCTGCACCAAGCTTGCGGCCCGCCTCCTTGGCGAGGTTGCGACCGAGCAGTCCGTCGAGCGGCTCGCCACGACCTTCATGACGGTGGACGACCCGACCCTCCGGTCGATCCTCCAGACCGTCGCCTCCGCCCAGGCCGCCGCGAACAAGCGTGTGGCCCAGGAAGAGGAGCAGGAAGAGGAGGGTAAGACCTCCCAGCAGACCGTCCAGGCCCAGGAGCAGGAAGAGGAGCAGGAGGGTAAGACCTCCCAGCAGACCGTCCAGGCCCAGGAAGAGGAGCAGGAAGAGGAGGGCGCGAAGACCTCCCAGGAAGAGGAGCAGGAAGAGGGTCACACTTCCGAGGAGCAGCAGGAGGCACACGGCCTCACTCCCCAGGAGATGGGCGCGCTCGACCAGATGCTCCACAGTGAGATGGGCGAATGCGCCCCCGACGCCGGAGCCCCCGCGGGTGATGCGGACTTGATGTCCATCTTCACTCCGCCGGCCGCCGCGGTGCCGATGCCCGCCATGCCGATGCCCGCCATGCCGATGGCCTCGGACCAGGGCGGGATGCCGGAGGTCTCGTTCGACGACGACGACGACGACGCGGGCGCGGTCAACCTCGCCTCTGTCGCTGACCTCTTCTCGGACGACCCCGAGGTCCAGGCTCAACGCCAGATCCGCGCCGCCCATCACGAGCAGGTCCAGCGCGTTGCGCAGGGCTACCAGGGCATCGGCCGCACGGCCTCTGCCGGCGGAGCCAAGAAGGTCGGCAAGGTCCAGCCCTCGAAGCCGACCCCGTCTCAGCAGCTCGAATCCCTCTGGGATCGGCCCTGAACAAGCTTCCCTAAGGACCTTACCTGAAAGGGGAGGTCCTCAGGATAAGAGATACGTATAGAGGATACAACACAAACCCCCAGAATCTCGAAGAACGGATCAGAAGCACGGCAGGAAGAACGAATGGTGGACGGGCTCGCGGAGGCAACTCCGGACTGAACCCACGCCCCGAGGGACGACTGAAGTGACTGACGACACCGGCTGAAGGGAGACAGGAGATCACAATGGGCATTGGTGGACAAGCTTCAGGCGATTTTCGCCTCAGCCAAGGCGCCCTGCGTGTCCTCTACTCGCTGATCAAGGACACGATCCCTGTCCTCGCAGCGGATGGATTCACGCAGAGCAATCCGAACGTCGTCACAACGACGGCAAACAAGTCGACCACGATTCCCGTGAATGTCAAGAAGGGCATTCTCGGAGGTTCGGTCGCTTTCACCCGTCCTGACGTCGGTGCAAACACCGTCGGCGGCGCGGTTCTCGTGGCCACAGCGTACGTGGCGAAGACCCGGCCCCTCGGCCTCTTCCTCAACGACGCGGCGGGCAACGCGTTCGAGAACACCCCCGCGGTGGCCTCGGGCAAGGGTCCCTTCCTCCGCGGCGGGGCGTGCGGCACGAAGCTGTACGAGACGCAGATCCAGATCGGTGCCAGCACTGCGCTGGCGTACTCGATCGGCGACCGTCTCTACGCGTCGGTCAACGGCTACCTCACCAACCGGTGGCAGGACTCCTACGAGGCCCAGTGGATCACTGCGGCTGCCGTCGGTGGCGCCACGTCGAGCGGTAACGCCGCTGAATACGATATCACCTGCATGGGTATCGTCCTCTCGCCTCCCGACGCCAACAACGCAGAGCTCTTCATCGAGCTCTACCTCTGATAGGGAAAGGAACAGAACACCATGAATCCCTACGGAGTACAGGTCGTCGACAACACCATCAAAGAGCGGATGGTGGATTCCCTCATCGGCACGTCGAAGGGTCGCAAGATCCTCGCCGCCTCGATGATCCAGCCGCTGCGTGACCGCCGCGACTACTCGAGCGTGGGACGCAAGACGTTCCTCGTCGAGCAACTTCCGGATGGAGCCCAGTCCATCTATGACAAGGACCCCGATGTCGTCGCGTACGTCATCGGCGAGGAGGGCGAGAGCATCACGGCGGTGGCCAAGCCGCGTCGCGTGCACTTCCCTCTCTTCGAGATCGCAGCCCTGCCCAAGGCACCCCTCACGCAGATCAAGGAGCGTCGCTACGACCTCCTGAAGCGCATGCAGGACCTCGGGAAGGCGCAGATCCAGGCTGCCGAGGACGACCGCGTCTTCAGCATCATGGACGCGATCGCGGTCAACGGCTTCGACTCGATCCCCGGCGGGACGAACCCGGACATTCCGGTCGTCGCCCCGATCTCGCCCGCCATCCTGGCGGACGCGTTCGCCGAGATCGAGCGCCACGACCTCCGAGTGGCCCGTGTCTACATGAACGCGACGGACTACGCGGACATCCGCAAGTTCGGCCGCGACGTGCTGGACATCGAGTCGCAGGCGACTCTCTGGAAGACGGGCATGATGGCGACGGGCTGGAACGCCCAGTTCATCGTCAGCCGCCTCGTCCCCGCGGGCGTCGTCTACTGCTGCTGCGAGCCCGAGCACTTCGGTCGGATCCCGGTCCGCACGGAGCTCACGGTCCTCAGCGCGGACAACCCGGAGGAGCGCACGATCGGCTTCTCGATGTTCGAGAACCTCGGCATCGGCGCCTACAACCCGAAGGGCCTCGTCCGCCTCATCGTCACCCGCTGACGCTGAGCTGACAGCCTAACGGCCTTCTCGGCCCTGGCAGCCTTCGCGGCAGCCGGGGCCGAGTCGTATTCAGAGGGCGTGGACCCGCTCTACCGTTTCGACGTCGCACGGCTTGACGCCCTGCTTGCGCCACGTGGCCGTCCTGACCTTCCCGCTGCAACGGGCCGAAATCTCCGCCCCGCACGTCCGGCAGGCGTACTTCTGGTCGTAGCGCATGCGCCCGTCCACACCAGGAACCTGTACCGGGTCGCCCCTTCGCTCCCAGCAGTGCTTCCATGCGCCCTTCGGTTCCATGTCCGACCGTACGGTTCCGGGAGAGGTGGTTTACATGGTGAAGAAGAAGGACACAGTCAAGGTTGCCCGGGACGCGCGGGACGGGAAGTTCGTCACGAAGGATCAGCTGAAGAAGCGGCCAGCCTCGACGATCTCTCAGACGGTCAAGAAGCCGAAGAAGTCCGCCAAGAAATAGCCGTCCGGGCCTTACAGGCCGGAGACTACGACGACGGCGGCCCACTCCCGAACTTCGCTGGGCCACTCCGCGTTGGAGGCTAGGACCATCTCGGCCTCGACGGGTCCCATCCTCGCCTTCCAGGTCTCCCAGTGAGAGTGCTCGACGACTCCCGCCCTGTGGGCGTCGAGCATCATCGCCGGCAGTCCGTGCTCGGCCAGCAGCCTCAGGGCGTCCGCGTCCTTCTCCCCCTCCAGGATCCTGTCCAGGACCTCCAGGACGACGGTCATTCGGGGCTCCCTGCCCTTCATCCGCTCGATGCGGACGAGCTGGGATAGAGGAAGCTTGGACTGTTTGTCGGAGCTCACTTGTGATGGACCTTCATCGCATTGCTACGCGCGTGTCCCGGAGGTTTACGGCCGCCGTCCCGGAGTCCCTCCACGCCTACCAGGACGTGATGAAGGTCCTGACGGCCATCCGGACGCACGGCGCCGACCTGGTCGACCTCGTGCACGACTCCAACCTCGCCGGACCGGCCCTTGAGGGCGCTGAGGCCGCCATCCAGGCCTTCACCGTGGACTGGGGCCCGAAGGCGCAGGAGATGGAGTCGGCCGCGAAGGACCTGAAGATGAAGGTCGGGGATCAGGTCGTCCAGAGCCGCGGCAGGGGCTCCGACACCATGCGGAGTGCTCCCCGCATCCCCGGTTGAGTCTATGGACCTTCTTCGAATAGCCGCGCGCGTCGCAGTCACCGCCGGCCGCACCCTCGACTTCGTCGTCGACGAAGGTTACAGGAGGAAGGCCGAGCAGGCCGTGATGGAACTAGTGGATGTTTATTCCACCTGGCATGCCTCCCTGTACGGTGAGGCCAAGGACCAAGCCGGGAATTTCCTTGAGGGGCGCAACGCGTATGCGACTGCCGACGAGGCGTACGAGCAGACGACCGGCGAGTCTATCCAGTTCCCGCGGGATGGTGACGGCGACGAGGGCGTCATCCACGAGGGCGAACATCTGCTAATGGATAGCGACTGGCTGATACGCAATGTTGGCGGTGATCAGACTACCAAGAATCTGGCGGATGCCTTCCTCGACGAGGTCGCCATCTCCCGTCTTTCTCTGAGTGACCATATATCGTCGACGCGGCGTATAGCCGAGGGCCTCATCACCCTGATGGAATCCCGGAAGCTCTTGAAGAAGCACGACGTGCAAGGCTTCTTCGACGTCGTCGAAAGCGTCTCGCCGGGGCATTCAGAGCGCAAAAAGGCATGGAGTTCGGCCGTACGCCGTACTAGGGGGTCGAAGGGCTCCGGCCTTTTCGACGTCGCCCAGCAGTTCACGGAGGGCCTCATGTCCACCCTTTCTGTCGAGAGGGACCCGATCTCCCAGGAGGTCGAGGAGATAATGCGCAAGTTCTACTCTCGCATTTTCGTCATCTCCCGCAGGAACCTGAAGGCGGTGAAGGACTTCATCCGGGAGAAAGAGTCAGACCCCGCCTGGAAGGCTGCCAACGAATCCGGTGTGGACGCTGAGGTTCGTCGGCTGGTCGAAGATGGATTTACGGAGGAGGAGGCTCGGAGCAGTCTTAGGTAGTCGCCTGAAGCTTTCATGGCCCGTGGTGACATGGGTTCAGCATGTCCGAGCATGGGCGCCGCCTGCGACTGCGGTCATCAGTGCAACTGCAAGTGCGGCTGCAATGCCCTCCAGTCCTGTCAGTGTGGCCCTGGATGCAAGTGCGGCTGCCCCTGCGCCAACAAGGACGTTCCGATGAACCCTGACCGCCTCGCCTCACAGCTCCGCGCCATCGCGGACGGCATCGACCGCGCCGAGAGCCCTGACCGCAGGAAAGTCTACTCCGCCGTCCGGAACGTCCTCACCTCCGTCACAGGCCGCCTTCACGTCCGTCGGGCCGCGGTCCAGACGCCCGGAATCATGGCGAAGAAACCTCAGATCGACGAGGCCGTCCTTGCGCTCGTCCTCGATCAGCTCGAGGTGGACGACACCCGGGTCGGAGAGCTTGTGGCCGTGGAGGACTTCGTGGCCCAGGCCGTCTTCGACGCCACCTCCACTCTCTGTGAGGCGCTGGCCGACCTCGAGACCGAGTACGGTTACGGCTTCGAGTGGACGGAGGGCGGGGAGCCGCCTCCCGAGGAGGACGAGGTCCCCGCGGTGGGCAAGGCCCCCGAGGCCGCTCCCGAGCCCCCGGTCGAGGACTGATGTCGTCCAGGACGGCAATTCCGATCACGCCCGACGACCAGCTCAAGGGCATGGAGGGCGGGAAGGTGGAGAGCGAAGAGGTCCGGACCATGGCCACGGCCATCCGGAAGGTCCAGGCGACGTTCTCCGACCTGCTCGCCCACCAGCAGGCCGTCGACGCGTCGCTGAAGGGTGAGTTCGGAAAGAAGAACGCTCGCATTGTGCGGGACATCACGGAGTTGATCCTCGACATACAGGCGGAGGGGCGCGAGCTTCTGCACGTCGTAAGGCCGCCCGTCAGGGCGTCCTTTGACCTCGATGCTATCGCCGCCCGCGTGGTGGCCAGGAAGCCCGGTTCGTAAGTCGGGCGAGCCGTCCTGTACGTTGTGGCCTAATGGCCAAGTTCTCAGAGCTCCCCCTCCACACCTTCGGTCACTCCGTCCAGATGGCCGGCGCCGTCTACGTCGGCGGAGGACGTTCATTCCTCTTCGTGTTTCCTGACGACGTCCTTGAGGGGGACCTGGAGACCGTCCCTATGTCCCTCGACGATTGGAAGGAGCTCGTCCGGCAGACCGACATGCTCGACATGGAGCTGCTCGTCAAGCAGCCGGACGGTTCCGTCAAAAAGGCCATCTATCGCAAGAGCGAGCGCCAGGTCGACCAGAACGTCACCTGGACCGTCTTCCGGCGCGACGGGTACGCCTGCCGGTATTGCGGCAAGAACGACGTTCCGCTGACCGTCGACCACCTGATCTTGCATCACGAGGGAGGTCCGAGCGTCGAGGCGAACCTCCTGAGCGCCTGCCGCAAGTGCAACAAGATCCGGGGTGATATTCAGTACGCTGACTGGCTTGCTCACCCATTCTACGTTGAGCGGGCTAAGGGCCTCAGTCCGGCCGTCCGTGAGCAGAACCTCGCGATGGCCGCCGGGCTCGACAAGGTTCACCGTGTGAAGGTCAAGACGCGATGAACGTCGGTCCTAAAGGCTCGACGGGGCCTCAAGGCGCACAGGGGCCGGAGTATACGGTCTCCTCGTTCAAAATGTCCGTGAGCAGGGATGAGCTCGGGCTTCCGCCAAGGACGGCCGCGGTCATGGACGCGGAGAAGAAGGTCGTCGACTTCTTCAGCGCTGCCAATAAGACCCGGCGTGGCCTCGATGCTGAGTGCCCCGTTTGTCAGGCCGCCGTGATCGTGCGGCTCCGCGGCCGGGATGGTCGTGCCTTCCTCGGGTGCTCTCGATACCCCCAGTGCTCAGGGTCGATTGACGTCCCTGACCAGGCCCAGAACGAGGCCAAGAACTGGGAGCGCCAATCTATGGCCTCTGGCCGCACTGCTTCGATGCTCCCAAACAAGCACATGGAGACGCATTACTCGGACGAGGTTGACGATGAGGACATTGACGAGGCTCTTGGGAGGGGCATGCCCCCGGGACGTTTGATCGAGGTCTCGGGTAAGTCTTTCTCGTGGAAGGACGGGGTCTTCCACACCTTCAAGGCCGTCAAGGACATCACGATCGGCGGCAGGGTCAAAATTCGCAGCCGCGACGAGTTCTACTTCGACGGGAAGACCCTCCTCCGGAGTCCCGACGAAGAAAACTTTCTCCCGGAGATGAAAGGGCTCCTCCACACGGAGTGGGTTAGCTACCTGGGCGTGTCGGAGGTTCGGGAGATTGAGGCGTATAGGGCGAGAGTCAAAAAGATGGAGAAGGAGAAGATGATGAAGGAAGCGGCAGATCAGGCGGATGTGGGAGTTCCCGACAACGGAATCCGGGCGAGGCTCGCGCGCAGCGCCAAGAAGGCGCCGTACCGCATGGCGCGCATGCGAGCCCTGACGACCGGGAAGAAGGCCCACCTGGCCGTCGCTAAATCCCGCGTCAAGCCGGCCGCGTATGACATGATCGAGGCCTTCCTCGACACGGACGCCGGACAGGGCGCGGTCATCGGCCTGATTGGCCTGGCCGGCCCGATGACGCCGAAGCTCGGCAAGAACAAACACGTCCAGGCTCTGTCGGAGGAGTTCCTCGACGAGGGCGTCGCCAAGGGCTTCAACCAGGTCCTGTCTCTCGTCGCCATGATCGTGGAGCCGGCCCTGCAGAGCGCCATAGCCGAGATGCCCGGAGTGGAGGCCATTGCCGACAAGGTTGTTCCGAAGCGCCGCAAGAAGCGCGTGGCGACCTCGGTTCCGGAGGCCCGCGTCGGCACGCGGGACACCCGTTCCGAAGGCGAGGACGAAGAGGAGGAGGTTCGCCCCAAGAACGCCCTCCGTGCCATCCCCTCTCGGTGACTAAGGCTCTCATCGCCGCGCAAGGACGCCGTATGAGCCTTTCGACATGTCGGACCGAATAGGTAGGCAGGTGGACCTACGCCGCATAGCCGCGCGGGTCGCGGCCGGAGCTCCGTCCTGGGCAAGGTGGTTCCACGTCTCGCCGTGGGACCTGGGTAGGACGACAGTTCTTGTTCCGAGAGTCCCTGAAGGGCTGAAGAAAGCCCGATCGGGGGAGGACTGCACGACTCCGAGAGTTTGCCTGGCTCCGACGGTGAAGGCCGCGCTAGGAGCGCGGACCGGGGAGGCTGACCGGGCGTACGCGGACAGCGAGGACGGTTTCTACATCTACGCGACTGGGGATATCGCCATAACGATGCCAGAGAGGACGCCCGACCTCGAACCTGGGGACGTATGGGACTGGGATGCGTGGGCGACGGAGCACGGGGTTGACCCCGGATCACAGAAGGACTACGAGCAGGCCGTCGAAGGATACCTGCCTGATACTGAGACAGGAGAAGGGTGGTCGACCGCTCCTGTCCGGATGACGAAGGTCGGGATGGTGAGGGGCAGCGACGGGAGCCGGGTGATGTGGAACGTTCCGAAGGGCGTGGACGAGGACGACGACACCCGGGAAGAACGTCCGAAGAACGTCCTCCGTGCCATCCCCTCTCGGTGACCCGTAACGTCCGGCATGGCGGACAAAGACCAGCTCCGGCGTCGAAACACGCGGCTGAAGGAGGAGGCTCAGAAGTACCGGGACGCGCTCCTTCAGATTAGGCAGTGGGACTGCCTAAACCCTCCGCGCCCGGACCTTCTTTCGGACCTTCCGTGGCTCAAGAAGATCGTGGACGACGCCCTGTCCGGTCCGAGCGCGCTCTAGCAACCGTTCCACGTGAAGCCGTGCAGGAAGCCATGCCATCCAGTCACGGCGATCGAGCCCGCGCCGGCCGCGCACGTGTAGCCGTTCTTGTCGACATGAAGGTTTCCGGCCTCCGGAGTTCCCGTTCGAATCCAGCAGCGATGGGTCTTCTCCTCCCTCATCGTGCAGTTGTTCGCACGCGCGTCGATGTCCCACGTGCTCCCGTTCGGGACTATGGACCACAGGTGCTTCCCGTCGCAGTTCTCCCAGTATGGACACTCTCCCGGGTCGTGCCAGTCCATCCAGTAAACATCTCCCGGCTCTGGCTCCCCTGACGGGTTATCATATAGCCTTGTGACGGCCACTTGCCTCTGGAGATAGACGTTCGGCGACTCTTGCGGGACCGGTGCTCCGCAGTGCGCGCACGCGGTGGGCCACCTTTCCTCCGGATAGTCCTCGACCTTCCCGAAGGCGAACCAATTGTCCATCTCAGGCTTTTCCCCGAGCTGGGTGTACGCGTTGTGGAACCCGGGCTTTCCCGTCCCGTACGTGTTCGGGCACGCGTTCAGGTAAGTCGTCTTCGCATGACCATCCGGGTGGTCTGCGCACGGCTGAACCTCGCCGAGCGTTACACTGTCCCAATAGATGCGGAGCTTCCCGCGGATCCCGACCTGCCTGATGAACCTCGCGCGCATGCCGCCACCTCCGTAGATCCCAGACTACAACAAGTACAATCGGCATGAGCAAGCGCCACAACCGGGCCAAGGCGACCGGCAGCGTCGCCGGACCGCTCCCTCCGGCGGCGAAAAGGGTCCTCGGAGGCTTCCCCGAGGATCACCCTGGCGGCGTGCTCCCGCCCTACCACAAGGTCGCTAAGGCCCTCTCCGAAGGCGCTAGGACCTCCGACGAGATTCAGCGCGCCACTGGGCTTTCTGCGGACGTCGTGG
>Ga0315283_10000155_pt1 | contig 43364 bp, 30 predicted proteins | sample YL17G09_0_MG_FD_204541 | JGI IMG/M metagenome (GOLD analysis project Ga0315283, IMG submission 204541) | Sediment microbial communities from Yellowstone Lake, YNP, Wyoming, USA - YL17G09_0 | ecosystem: Environmental > Aquatic > Freshwater > Lake > Sediment | place: USA: Wyoming | collected...
GGCCTGGTGGCGTCCAGTTCGGGCGGCTCAATTTCAAACTGCTATTCAACGGGCAATGCCCTTGTAGTTTCTGCTTCGTCATCTGACGATGTCGGTGCCGGCGGATTGGTCGGATTAAAAAATAATGGTAATGTACGCAATTGCTATTCAGCCGGGACTGTTGCCTGCGATTCTAATTCTGATTCTAATTACTATGTCGGCGGGTTTGCCGGCTCGGATGTAAACGGTGTGATTCTCGGATGTTTCTGGGATATCGAAGCAAGCGATTGTAATGTAAGTGCCGGCGGAACCGGCAAAACCACCGCCCAAATGAAAACACGTTCCACTTTTACTTCAACAGGCTGGGATTTTGCAGATGTTTGGCGCATCGGCGAAAATCAGACTTACCCGTTTTTACGCGGATATCCATTAGGCGATTTGAACTATGACGGAATTGTGAATTTTGTTGATTATGCTGTATTCGCCGACAACTGGTTAAAATAAAAATATTAGAGAAATACAAAGTCAGGAGAACTTAATTATGTTTAAATATTGGAAAGTTTCAGCGGCGGTCCTAATTCTCTGTTTGTTTTCATCAGTTTATGCCTATTCCGGCGGCTCTGGCACAGAGGTCAGCCCATACAGAATAGCCTCTGTCTCCGACTGGAATAACCTGATGGCCACTACATCAGACTGGAATAAACATTTTATCCTGACGGCCGATGTAAATCTGTCGGCTATCGCACTAACGCCGATAGGGAATGGAACAACCAAATTTACCGGCGTATTCAACGGCAACAATCATATCATCCGCAACGCTAAAATAAATATAGGCGATAATGATTTTGTCGGTATTTTTGGCTGTGTCAGCGACGCGCAAATTAGTAATTTAGGCGTCATAGATGTTAATATAAGCGGCCATTCTTATATCGGCGGACTTGTCGGATATAACCGGCAAAGTGTTATCAATGCCTGCTATGTAACAGGTAAAGTTAAAGGGTCTCTCGGCATCGGCGGACTGGTTGGTATTAATTTCGGCAGTACGATATCGGATTGTTACGCTGCAAGTTCAGTCATCGGCAATACAGATGTCGGCGGGCTGGCTGGTTTAAGCAGTGCATCTGATATTACGGATTGTTACTCAACAGGCCCGGTAAGCGGAAGCAGCAATACCGGCGGTTTTGCGGGATACCAGGCGGAAGGAAATATTGAGGCCTGTTTCTGGGATATTGAAACGTCCGGCCAAATGACAAGTGCCGCCGGAGAGGGCAAAACTACAATTGAAATGATGTTGCTTAATACATTTACATCGGCAGGATGGGATTTTGTTAATGTTTGGGACATTGGCGAAGGTCAGACTTATCCATTCCTGCGCAAGTACCACGGCAGCGATTTGAATAATGATGGTTTTGTGGATTTCGCCGACCTTAACTTATTCGTCGGCAACTGGCTTGAGGCGATTTAAAGTGAAAATTTTAAAAATAGCAAATAATGTCATTGCGAGCCTTTCTCTCTTGTGCAGTCCTTTAAGGAGAACGAAGTTTACCCGCCTTGGCGGGCAATCTCAATTTTTAACAATTTTCATCATAATTCTTTTTTCATTTTCATTGGCATCTGCCTATTCCGGCGGCACAGGTGAACCTAATTCCCCATATCAGATTGGTACAGTGCCCGATTGGCAAACATTGATGACTACCACTGCCGATTGGAATAAGCAATTTATCTTGATAGCCGATGTAAATTTACAGGGTGTTGCATTAACGCCTGTCGGCAACCCTACCAATCAATTTACCGGCATATTTGAGGGCAACGGCCATGTGATATCAAATATGACTATCAATACAAACGAGAATAAGTATATTGGTCTTTTTGGCTACACAGACCAGAACAGCATTATAAGAAATCTTGGTATTAAAGATGTTAATGTTGTCGGAAAGGACTATGTCGGCGGGTTGGTGGGACTCAACTACGGCAGTATCAACAATTGTTATTCAACCGGTGTCGTGAGCGGTTATTACCAAGTCGGTGGTCTGGTAGGAAGCAATGGCGGCATTATCAGCGATTGTTATTCGATGGGTGCGGTTAGTAGCGATTATTGGGTTGGCGGTCTGGTGGGAGAAAACTCCGGCAGTATCAGCGATTGCTATTCGACAGGTTCGGTAAGCGGCAATGGGAGAGTTGGCGGCCTGGTGGGATTCAATGGCGGCAGTATCAACAATTGTTATTCGATGGGCGCGGTCAGCGGTGACGAGGATGTCGGCGGGCTAGTGGGGCAAAATTGCTCTGGCAGCATCGTTAATTGCTATTCGACAGGTTCGGTCAGCGGTGAATCTGGAATCGGCGGGCTGGTGGGACTTATTAACTATGGTAGTATCACCAATTGCTATTCGACTGATGCGGTCAACGGTTCATCCAGAGTTGGTGGTCTGGTGGGATACAAGATCGGCGGCGGCAATACTTTAGGCAGTTTTTGGGATACGCAGACATCCGGCCAGATGACCAGTGCTGGCGGGACAGGCAAGACAACCGAACAGATGCAGGATATCAACACGTTTCTGAACATCGGCTGGGATTTTATAAATGAAACGGCCAACGGTACCTGCAATTACTGGCAGATGCCGGCCGGAGGCGGTTATCTTGTTCTTTCGACCTTCAATGGCTATATTCCTCCTGAACCTTCCGGTAGCGGGACAGAAAATGACCCTTATGTTATCACCGACGCCAATGATTTGGGGACGATGTGGTATCGGCCGACGTCTTACTATAAACTATCCAATGATATTGACCTTGCAGGGATTGAGTGGTCAACGGCTGTGGTGCCAGTATTGAGCGGGGCGTTGGATGGAAACGGTTTTTGCATTGAAAATCTTTCCATCATCAGTGGAGCCTCTAATCTGGGACTATTTGGCTGGATTAGCTCTGGCGGCGAGGTTAAGAATCTTGGTCTTGAAAACTGTGCGGTTAGCGGTGATTCTGATATCGGCGGGCTGGTGGGGTACAACGAGGGAACTATCAGCAACTGTAGTTCGATGGGTTCGGTCAGCGGTGATTATGAGGTTGGCGGTCTGGTGGGAGAAAACTACGGCGGCAGTATCAGCAATTGCTATTCGACAGGTGCGGTTAGCGGTGGCAATGTTGTCGGCGGTCTGGTGGGATGGAACTATGACGGCAGTATCAGCAATTGCTATTCGACGGGTGCTGTCAGCGGTTCTTCGGGTGTCGGTGGGCTGGTGGGACTCAATTACGATACTATCAGCGATTGTTATTCGACAGGCGCGGTCAGCGGTTCTTCGGGTGTCGTCGGTGGGCTGGTTGGACTCAATTCCGATACTATCAGCGATTGTTATTCGACAGGCGCGGTCAGTGGTTCTTCCAATGTCGGTGGGCTGGTGGGAGACAACGGCAACGGCAGTATCAGTAATTGCTATTCGACGGGTGTGGTAATTGGTTCCTCCTATCATGTAGGCGGTCTGGTGGGAATCAATAATGGCGGCGGCATTATCAACAATTGTTATTCGACGGGTGTGGTCAGTGGTACTTCGTCTGTAGGCGGTCTGGTGGGAGAGTACTTCGGCGACGACCCCGGCGGCAGCAGTATCAGCAACTGCTATTCAACAGGTGAGGTCAGCGGGACTTCCGAGGTCGGCGGGCTGGTGGGAAGCAACTGGGGCAGTATCATCAATTGCTATTCGACAGGCGCAGTCGTGGGGGACAGCAATGTCGGTGGTTTAGTAGGAAGTAATCTCTATGGCGGCAGCACCAGCATATCTTTCTGGGATATAAAAACTTCAGGAAATACAACCAGTGCAGGTGGGACAGGCAAGACCACTGCTGAAATGAAAACACGTTCTACGTTTACTGATGCAGGTTGGGATTTTATTGATACATGGAACGTCGGCGAAAATCAGACTTATCCATTCTTTCGCACAGGGCCGTTAGGCGATTTGAACTATGACGGAATTGTAAATTTTCTGGATTATGCCTTATTTGCAGACAACTGGCTTAAAGTCAATTAAACAAGCAGGACAGAAATAGATGGCAGGCGTTAAATTGGGGTTTGTAATTTTCGATTTTTAATTATAGACTGTTCATCAAGTATGATTCATAACGAACCCAAAAGACGATTGCCCCAGTGGCTGAAAAGGCCTTTACCTGCGGGAGATAACTTCAATAACACAAGCTCAACTATTAGTCAGCTTGGCATTGAGACAATCTGCACCAACGCCAATTGCCCCAATAAAGGCGAGTGTTGGTCTCGCGGCACCGCAACCGTTCTTATCCTCGGCAATATATGCACACGAAACTGCAAATTCTGCTCCGTCGCCAATGGAAAGCCTTTGCCGCCGGACAAAACCGAACCCCAGCGAATCGCCGAACTGGTAAAACAATTAAAAATCAAATATCTCGTCATCACTTCTGTTACAAGAGATGATTTGCCTGATGGCGGTGCATCGCAATTTAGAGATGTCATAAATACTGTGCGCCAGTTGGTTAGCCCCGCCAACACCTTGGCGGGGTCAGTAAAATTCGAGCTTCTTGTGCCGGATTTTTGCCGTAAGGCATCCCCAAGCGGAATAAACTGTCAGCAAAAAGCTCTTGAAATCCTTTCAGACGCCCTGCCGTTTGTTTTCGGGCATAACATTGAGACCGTGCCGAGACTTTACAAAATCGCAAGAAGCGGCGCAGATTTTCAGGCATCTCTAAAACTTCTTGAAATGGCAAAAAAACTTCTGCCCGATACTCCGACAAAATCCTCAATTATGCTCGGCCTTGGCGAAACAGACGATGAAATCGAACAAGTCTTAAAAGATTTGCGAAACGTAAACTGTGACCGCCTGGCAATAGGCCAGTATTTGAAACCTTCTAAACAATCGCTTGAGGTTGTCGAATACATCAGGCCGGAGAAATTCGACTACTGGGCCGGCCGGGCAAAACAGCTTGGTTTCGATTGGGTTATGTCTTCGCCGTTTACGCGAAGCAGTTATTACGCCGAAACATAGGGTAAAAAGAAGATAGCGGAGCTTTACTTTTGCCTTTTATTTTTCCCCTTTTTATTCTATAATACCCCCGAAAAATGAATAACATAGATGAACAAAAAAACCATAAAGCCAAAGCGGACGAACAGGACCTGCTGCATCGTTATGTCGCCGGCGACAAGGATGCCTTTCAGGAAATCGTAACTCGATATAAAGACCCGCTTTATGCGTTTTTAAGAAGATTTCTCAATCAGCAGCAGCTTGTGGAAGACGCCTTTCAGGAAACGTTTTTGCAGCTCTACAGGAGCAGAAAAACCTTCGAGAAAGACAAGCCCCTGCGGCCATGGCTTTTCACAATCGCCGCAAACAAGGCAAGGGACACCCTGCGAAAACAGCAAAGACAGGACACTATTTCTATCGGTACTATGGCAGAACCTGCAGACCTCAATATTGACGATGTCGTAAATTCCTTAAAGTCTTACGACATAACACCTTATGACGAAACCGCCAAAACCGAACAGGCCGAAAAAGTCCGCCGGATTATCGAAAATATGCCTGGAAATCTTCGCGAAATTCTCCTTTTAGCCTATTTTGAACAATTTTCTTACAAACAAATGGCTGACATTTTGAGTATACCAATAGGGACGGTGAAGAGCCGGCTGCATACAGCCATAGTGCATTTTACCAAAAAATGGAAATCGACTACAACAGACGGAATGATTTGATGGATACGCTTAACAAAGAACAGCGGGATATACTGCTCGATTATTATTTCGAATGTGCAGACCAGCAGGAATCCGACATTGCAAAAGAGCTTTTGGAAAATCATCAGGGTGCGATAGAGTTTTACAACAGGCTTCATCATTCGCTTTCTTCCCTTGAGCATCTCGACCACCAAACCTGCGCAAGTTGTCCTGACCATCTCGTTGAAAAAACTCTTCAGCAGCTCTATTCGCATCATCATGCTTCATCCGGCTCGGAACGTCTCGAAAAATTACTGCAGGCTGAAAATGAAAAGTTAGTTACAAAACGGCCGAGCTTCTGGCGAAGTCTTGCCGATGCCGCCGCCGTTGCCGCAGGCGTAATAATATTTTCCGGCTTATTCGTACCTGTAACAAGGTCTATGCGGGCACAGGCCTGGCAGACCGCCTGCGAAGCGAATCTTTCGAAAGTCGCCCAGGGCGTAACACAATACGCCGGCGAACATCAGAATTTTCTTCCCGCAGTTACCACAAAGGCCGGTAATCCATGGTGGAAGGTCGGCTCAACCGGACCGGAAAACCAGTCAAATACAAGACACGTCTGGCTGCTCGTAAAACAGAATTACATCCAGCCGGAAGTGTTTACCTGTCCCGGAGGCAGTAATAAAAAGCAAATAAAACTGGATCGGGCGCAAATCGCAGGTCTTTCTGATTTTCCAAACAGACGCTATATCACTTACAGCTTTAGACTCATCTGCGAGCCTAATAAGGCCGTCTATCCGAAAAGTTCAACGCCGCTGATGTCTGATACCAACCCCATTTTTGAAGCCTGCCTTAAAAACCCAAATGGCCTCTCTAAAACCGAATTTGACCCTGTTACGTTAAGCGAAAAACTGTTAAGAGTTAACAGCAGCAGTCATCGCAGCAGAGGCCAAAACGTTATGTTCAGCGATGGAGCGGTTAAATTCCTTTCCGGCAGAGTTATCGACCAGAACGACGATATCTTCACGGTAAAAGACCTTAACACATACCGCGGAACAGAAAGGCCGGTCTGCGCAACAGACGTTTTCTTAGTACCGTAACGGGACTGGTTCTATTTCTTCTTAGCCCTGTTTTTTTTGTCGGCCCACAACCCCAATCTGTTTTCTTTCGCCTGTTTCTCTAAAGTATAGAAATAGTTCATAAACTGGAACGGCTCGTATATATAGTTATAAGCGTAACCTTCCCTGATGAGTTTAGCATTGACTAAAGTGCCGTCTTCCAAAAAAACATATCTTAGAAGCCTGTTATATTTATCTCGGTCCGACTGCATCGGGTCGGGGATTAAATATATCGACTGATTTTCGAGGAGATGCCTGGTATATTGAGCCGCTTCGGGACCAAAGTAATCCTGTTTGGTATTATGAGAATTCGCTATTTCAGGAGTATCTATCCCAATCAGCCTTACAGTTTCAGTTTCTCCTCCGATATCGACCCTGATAGTATCGCCGTCAATTATTGTCACAACCCGGCAAAGAGTCGGGGCTTTTTTAACAGATGCGGGATTGAGAGATAAAATTTTGATTTGACAGGGGTCAGCCAGAATAATCTCCGGCCGGCTCTGATAAGATTGTATCAGGCCGGTGATTTCCACAATTTTTTGTTCATATTGTTTCGGATTGGAAAATTTAGACGCGTCTGAACCAAAAATCACGGCGCCAAACGGACAGATTTTATAATCGGGACAGAAATTCAGAAATGTAACGCCCTTTTGTGAAGTGTAAATGTGGTCTATTTTTCCTGTTACGCAGGCATATTCTCCCACATGATCTGAAGCTTTAGTATAATCAATGCTATTGGCACAATGCTGCTGCGATTCGGCAGTTTCCGATAACTGCAGCGACAGCGGCTGAATATCATTTTCGTTCTGCGGTTCGACCGGCCCCGGCCTGTTTGACAGCCAGATTGAGCCGGCTATTATAAATGCCGCTAAAACGATAGTTATGTGTATTTTATTCTTCTCTAAAAAAGCTCTCATACAATTTCTTTCGCTAATTAATCCTCCCAATTTTAACCGCGAAAAGACATAAAAACAGCAAAAAAAGAATAAAAATCAAGCTGAAAAATGTGGGAACCTCACCGCCGTATTTTCATTTCCCGGCAGCTTCCTTAGATTCTCGTAATTTTTTGTCATCGAATCCCTTGAGATGCCAGAAAAGAGTATCCGGTGTCGGTCTGGCCTGGAGTACCGTCCTGCGTAACTGATTGAGCCGAGTTGCATCGGTTTTTGTGAATTGTTTATCGCTAACAGTAATCTCCATACTTACACCGCCGCAAGCCATAGGAAAAAGTACATACTGATAAAGAAATGAACCCTGATTAAGCTGTTCTTCGACCTGCTTGAAATTGGCCAGTCCCGGCAGAGAATCCGGCATAGGAGAATCCGCCTGACAGACGTATTCCTTCAGATAAAAATGAAGATTGAGGTTTGCCCGGTCAGCCGCATCACATAATCGCATAGCCTGAAGAACCGCATTAAGCCTGAAAATGTTCTCCAAATCAGCGTATTCCGGCACCTGCATGGCCGCCTGCTGAAAATTCTCGGACAACTGCTGAGCAAAAAGACCTGCCTGCGAGTCATCCTGACTATAATCGTCGCTTAACGTCCCATCCGCAGCCATTCTTTGCTTCTCAGTTAAAACCACAACTGAACATTTCTCCAGACATACTATTTCGTCGGCTTGCTGATAGGCAGGCTCATCTTTGCCGATATGAAACCAAAATCGCGACATAGACATACCAAGAGCAGGAATCTGTCCTGTACTATTTAGACTTTTTTTGGCATCATCAATTACAATATCAAGACAGGAACGAATTGGAGGAATTTCAACCAGGCCCTGCGAAAGTTTTTTCATATGATAATCTGCATCAATCATTATATGCGCATGACGAGAATTCCGGGGAACGCCGCCGACAACAACAGTTTGAGGCCCCCAGGCATCCTGAAGCTTTCTAAAAAATTCGTGCATTTGCTCTACGCTTGTTACCGTCCCTGCGCCGGAAGCAAGCTGGTTTAGATTCATTATATCCTGCGGACGAGGATCCAGCGAACAATAGGGATAAGATTCCCCCTGCCATATATTCCGTATACTTACAGCTAAATCATCCAAACGAAGCGCAGGCCAATTAGGCACAGACCGTCCGATGAGAATTATGTCGTGATTATTCGAGTCAATCACAAATCCTTCCAGCCAGCCGATACCGGCAAGTTTCATAACCTTATCGCTCAACGGCTTTTTTGCAGCTTCAATCGATAAAACACGCATTGAAAGACAAATTTTCTCTTTGCTGCCTGAAGGATGAATCCGGGCCGATTCTCCCGCAACGGCATTTGCTGAAAAAGAAAGAAGCCAGACCAGCATTAATAAAAGATTTGTGTAAATCTTGAAAGTTGTATTCATAACCCGTTTTTCTCCTTTGCACTATAATGATTTAAACATTTGAAAATTGTAATTCACCGATTATATACCATCAAACCTTAAAAACTAACCCAAAAAATAATTAGCTTAAAGAATCCTTTTTTGTTAGAATTTCTGTTTTAAACCTTTATGCTGCATAGGTTAAACTTATAATTGGACTATAGTTATGGCAGATAAATTATCTAAGATTTATTTTCGCCTTAAAAATGTTTTTATTAACTATTCTGGAGGAAATAACATGAGGGCTTTTATTCTAAGTCTTATTCTCGTTCTATCCTCGACTGTTTACAGCCAAGTCAAAATCCTTTTTCCACCAAGGCATTGGGAAATAACACTTAATGTAAATAATTTTGAGCCATTTGATGTTCTTACCGAAAGAGCAATTTTGGGAGGCCGCATAGCCGATGACTTTGTCATCAGTGTTCTTGTCGAGCAAGTCAAGCCAGGTACGCCTGCTTCAGAGGTGCGAGAGAAATACGGCTTACGCTCATTAGCATTTGGACAAAAAGAAACCAAACGCATTTTTGATTTGAACGACATTGCCGTTCTTGCTTTCCATCATAAAGCTGACACGCCAATGACACGAATGAAAGATTATAACGAGTCTGAGAGGAAATTTATAGAAGAGGCCGCTAAAGACCGCTGGAGTTATCACGGCTACGTCGTAAAAGAGGATGCTGCTTTCGATATCCACCTTTCCTTTGATATGACTGCGGCAAGAAAGGTCCAGGCGGAACAAATCTTAAGGTCGTTTAAAATAAATGAAACAAACGAATTAAAAGACATTGCACCTGTCGGCAGAATGTTGGAGAACGACGACCCAAACATTTTAAGTGCCGGGCTGGTTTTCGCTGCCAAATATCCGAAAAATAGCGATATCTATTACATTCTCGGAGAATATTGTTTCAGGAAGAAAGATTATTCAAAAGCCGCGGAGTTCTATCTCAAAGCCCTGGAAAATCATAAATCCCAGCCGCTTCTTTCTCCTGACGTACTCTGGCTGTGCTACGATGGCTTAGGCCTGTCATACGGCCATCAAAAACAATACGAAAAGTCTTTAGTCTATTTTGAAAAAGGCTGCGAAATGGCACGTCACCTTGATGATAAGCATCTCGCATCTTCAACTTACAGTCTTGCCTGTATATATGCCGAGACGAATGATGTTCAAAAAAGTCTCAAATTCTTAAAGGAAAGCATTTTACTCAATCGATCTAATAAAGCCGAGGCCAAAAATGACAGTTCATTCGAAAAACTAAAGGATAACCCGGAATTCAAAAAACTTGTGGGTAAGTAAACGTTCAGAACAGGTTTTGCCTTTAAAATTTTTAATTTTTCTTTTCGTCCTGGCTTTGTTAAAATCATTTCTTTAAGTCTTTGCGAATAAATAGTATAACTACACACTTGGACAATAGTTATGGCAGAAGAATTATCAAAGGTATATGAACCGAACCAGATAGAACGCCTTGCCGATGAAATCTGGCTCAAAGGCAATTACTTTCATACAGAACCTCCCGCCAAAGGGGGAAGAAAGTCCCCTGCTTATACAATCGTAATCCCCCCGCCGAATGTTACTGGCGCACTGCACTTAGGTCACGCAATCGATAATACTCTTCAGGATGTCCTTATTCGATTCAAACGTATGCAGGGCTTCAATACACTTTGGCTGCCCGGCACTGACCATGCGGGAATCGCGACGCAATCGGTCGTTGAAAAAAATCTCAAGGCCCAAACCGGCCAAACACGCCACGACGTCGGACGCGAGAAACTCGTCGAATTGATTTGGGACTGGAAAAAACAGTACGGCAACAAAATACTCGAACAGCTGAAAAGAATCGGAGCAAGCTGCGACTGGGAAAGAACACGCTTTACACTTGACGATATGTGCGCAAAGGCCGTTCGGCACACTTTCGTAAATCTATTTAAAAAAGGATTGATTTACCGGGGCAAAAGACTTGTCAACTGGGACGCGATTCTGCAAACGGCTGTTTCAGACGATGAAGTAGTTCATAAAACAGTTCAGGGCAATTTCTGGTATATACATTATCCGCTTGTTGACGGAAGCGGTTCCGTAACGGTTGCGACAACCCGGCCGGAGACAATGCTCGGCGATACAGCCGTTGCGGTAAATCCGAAAGATAAACGGGCAAAGCAATTCGTCGGCAAAAAAGTTCATCTGCCGCTCACCGACAGGCAGATTCCTATTATCGCTGACGATTATGTAAAGCTCGGCGAAGGCACAGGTTTTTTGAAGGTAACTCCCGCTCACGACCCGAACGACTACGAAATCGGGCAGCGAAACAAACTTGAAATGATAAACATATTAACGCCTGACGGTAAAATAAACGAAAACGGCGGAAAATACGCCGGCCTCGACAGATTCAAGGCTCGAAAAGTTATCGTTGAAGACTTAAAGGCTCTGGGCTTGCTCGAAAAAGTCGAGCCGCACGAGCATGAAGTCGGCCATTCCGACCGCAGCGGCGATATAATTGAGCCTTATCTTTCCGATCAGTGGTTTGTGAGCGTTAAGCCTTTGGCCAAAGAAGCGATTAAAGCGGTCGAGAGCGGCAAAATTAAATTCCATCCTGAACGATTTGCCAGAACTTATCTCGACTGGCTGTATGGGATTCGCGACTGGTGCATCAGCAGGCAGCTTTGGTGGGGACATCGGATTCCAATCTGGTACTGCCAGAATTGCGGGCATAACAATACAGGCATCGAAGACCCGACACAATGCGAAAAATGCAAATCGAAAGATTTGCAGCAGGACCCCGATGTTCTCGATACATGGTTTTCATCTGCGCTTTGGCCGCATAGCACACTTGGCTGGCCGGAGCAGACGGAAGAACTGAAATTCTACTACCCGACCAATACGCTGGTTACCGCACGGGATATTATCACGCTGTGGGTTTCGCGTATGGTTATGATGGGTCTGGAAAATATGGGCGAAGTACCATTCAACGATGTCTTTATTCATCCGACAATTCTCGACGGCAACGGCGAAAGAATGAGTAAGAGCAAAGGCAACGGCATAGACCCTATCGACATTATCGAGACTTATGGCGCCGATGCTATGCGATTCAGCCTTTGCCAAATGACAACCGAAAGCCAGGATTTGAAACTGCCGGTAACAAAAGATGCCGAGGGCAAAAACATAAGCGAAAAATTCGATATCGGCAGAAACTTCTGCAATAAACTATGGAACGCATCGAGATTCGCGATGATGAACCTCGAAGGCATAGATTTCGACGCTTTCGACGCGAAGAAAATGACAATCACGGATAAATGGATTCTGTCGAGACTGGCTGCGACCGTAAAAGAAGTCACGGCGATGCTCGATGATTTCAAGGTGAGCGAGCCGCTGATGTCGATTTACCGTTTCTTCTGGAACGATTTGTGCGACTGGTACCTTGAATGGTCCAAGGCAAGATTGAGAGACGAAACCGGCAAGGCCGCCGCACAGAATATTCTCGCCTTTGTGCTGGATATGACGCTTCGGCTGCTTCATCCGTTTGTGCCGTTTATAACGGAAGGCATATTCCAGAAGCTTAATGAAATCGCGCCGAAAAGAGGGCTTAAAGGTCTTATAGAACTTAAATCGGCAGATGCGCTGATTATCGCCGACTGGCCGAAGGATTTAGATGATTTTATTGAGCCGGAAATTGAAAGCCGGATAACGACTGTGCAGGATATTGTTCGGGCGATACGTGAAATCAGGAATAAATACACTGTACCGCCGAGTAAAAAGCTGACAGCCTCTGCAAACGCACCGGAAGAAATTTCAAAAATTATCAATGATAACGCCGATTTAATATGCGACCGGGCAGGACTTGATAAATTTATCGCATCTCCGAAGGAAACAAAGCCGGACAATGCCGCCGCCGCGGTGGTCGAACAGATTCAGATATTTGTTCAGGGTCTGATTGACGCTGATGCGGAAAGAAAGAGGCTTGAAAAGCAAAAAGAGGAAATCCTTGCCGGCGTGAAATCAAACCAGGCGAAATTAGGCAATGAAAACTTTATAGCGAGAGCGAAACCGGAAGTTGTCGAGCAGACCAAACAGAGACTTGCCGAATTGACCCAGCAGCTTGATGCGATAGAGAAAAATTTGGAGGAATTAAAGTAGTATTAAAGATTGAAAATTGAAGATTTAAGATTGTACGTCAATCGATTATCAGGTTCGTTTCGGCTATCTTTTATAGGAGTAGAATAAATTATGGCTTTTTCACTGTTTTCGTCACTTGCAAAAAAAACGCCTGAAGAGCAATTCTGGGTATGGTTCCAGAAAAATGAAGATATGCTCTTTAATTTTGAAAGGGATCGAGACCGCACGTTCAGCAAACTCAGGACAACTTTGAAAAAGGTGCATCCAGACTTGACCTTTGAGTTTGGGCCGGATAAGAATGGGACATGTGAATTCGTTATCAGTGCCGATGGAATAAAGGATGCATTTGCATCGGTTGAGTCTCTGTATGCGGCCGCACCAAAACTTGCCCGATGGAAGTTTATCAAGTTTCGTCCGCGTCGGCCGGCAATGATAATCCAGATTAACGACATCAAACTGGGGCCAGAAGATATTGAAGTCGCTGTTGAAGCCGATGGGGATAAAGCTGGTTTCACTGTCTTTGTCAAAGGTTATGATGAATCCCGGAAGGATATCTTCCTGCAAGCTGCCTTTATTATGCTGGACCAGTCTATTGGGGAGTACGATATGGTGACTAAAGTCGGATTTATTGATTTCAAACCTTATGATGAAGTATCAACATTCAAAAGGCACAACCTGGACCACTTACCCCAAATGTTTGACGAGTTTATGGCAAGATAGCATGGTTAATACTTCGCATACAAAGAGCGCAGAATTGACGGATATAATAAAAAATAGAAATATATGGATTCGCGATGTCGCGGGAATGACAACATTATGGAAATCAAAGTAGAACTGTCCCGAATAATAATCGACGAGACCAGCGAGCAGCAGGTTATCGTCCTTAAGGAAAAAAACGGCGTGCGCACCCTGCCGATAGTAATCGGCATAGTTGAAATAATGGCTATCGACCGAAGGCTGAAAGGCATAACAACTATCAGGCCTTTGACGCACGATTTGCTGGGCAATGTAATCGAGTCGCTGGGCGCCAATATTGAAAAGGTCGTGGTAAGCGACCTGAAAAACCATACCTATTACGCGACAATTCACCTTAGCGTCAACGGCAAAAAAGTGGAAGTTGATTCACGGCCCAGCGACGCAATCGCAATAGCCGCCTCATCGGATGTGCCGCTTTACGTGGCCGAACATGTATTTGAAAAGATATAAGATAAAATCAGAAATTCGAATATCGAAATCCTCCATAGTCCTGGGGACTCCTTGCGGAGGACGCCTTACGGCGGAAACAATATCGAATTACCAAAATACGAATGTCCAAAACTGTTTTGAGCATTTGAAAATTTGAATTTTGAATTTGTTTCGAATTTAGAGTTTCGTGCTTCGAATTTTTATTCCTGTTGCGGTTTGGGGGAGAAAATTGTCGTCAGGATTAAAAGACATACCGCCGCAGTAAGCATCGAATCGGCGAGATTAAACGCGGGGAAATGCCAATCCTTGTAATAAAAATCCAAAAAGTCGCGTACACTGCCGTCGTTGAAAATTCTGTCATATAAATTGCCGCAGATGCCTGCCGCGAATAAACCGAGCGCAAGAACAACAACCATCTGCAGTTTTCTGCCGAACAGAAAAATAGAAAAGACCACGATAATCGCTGTAATTGAAAGAACTATCAGGGTCATAGTTTTGCCGGCGGCCATACCCCACGCGGCGCCGCGGTTCTCAACGAGCACAAATTGAAAAAAACCTTTAATAATATCGTACCGCTGGGGAGCCAGAGAAATGAGCCAATTGAAGATTGCGGATTTGGTCCATAAATCCGCGGCAAGACCGATTATAAAAACAGGCCAGAATAATAAATGTGCCGAAGGAACGCTTAATTCCCTGCTTAAGATGCAGGAGTGGCTGCATTTGTCAGAAATTTCCGCCAAACCGCACCTCTATTTTACATATTTTCTGTATAATTTCAGGAGATTGTCCTGCGAAGGATTCAAATCAAGCGATTTGCTCCAGTGGGCAAGCGCCTGCTTTTTATAATCGTTCGCATCAGGATTATCGAAACTTTTCATTACCCGGTATTTCATCATATAGGCAACGCCGATGCCCTTGTGTGCCCGCCAGTCGCCGGGACTTATCTCGACGGCTTTTTCATATTTCTGCGCGGCAAGGTCAACTTCCCGCAGCTTAAGATATACGTAGCCAAGATGCCTGAAGGCAAGTGCGTTGTCCGGCTCCATCGAAACAACTGATTCGAGCAGTTTCTTGGCTTCCTCAAGTCTTGACGTCTGTATATATGCCGTGGCGAGTGAAAACATTATATTCGGGTCATTGGCATCGAGTTCGAGAGCTTTTTTGTACGATTCGACAGCCAATTCATTATCTTTTCGAGCGGTGTATATATCGCCCATCAGCTTTTCGATTTCGCTATCGGTCGGATCAAGGTCATTAGCGGATTTGCCGAACTGAAGCGCCGATTCATAATCGCCGATTTTGTAATAAGCGTCCGCTGCGCCGCACAGGGCTGAAGTATTCTGCGAGTCAAGAGAACAGGCCTTTGCGTAAGCCTTTGCCGCCGAGGTGTAATCGTCCATCAGCCGATACGCCCTGCCAAGATTGCAAAAATCGTCGAACGACCATGGATTAAGTTCTGTCGCCTTTTGATAAGCCTCTGCGCCTTGGGGGTACATACTCTGCTGAAGGTAAATATTTCCCATAAGCGAATAGGCAAGGGCAAAATCCGGATTCTGCGCCACCGCCTGCTGCAATTTCATTATCGCCTGGTCCGGTTCGTTTGTCTCACTAAGTGTTATCGCATCGACATAGAGGGTAACCGATTTGTTTTTGTCCTCTTTTTTCTGCGCTTCCTGGCAGCCAGAAAAAATGACGGCACAAATCCCCAAAGAAACCAGCCTTATAGCAACAAACTTGAGCTTTTCAGGCATGTACAAATCCTTTCATAAGCTACTTATCCTGTCAGAATTAAACCCGATGCGGAAATTATACCAAAGTAAGAGTCGCTGTCAAAAGGTTTTAAGAAAACTTACCGGCTAAAGTTTATCTTGCAAAACGCACCTTTTAAGGATATAAATTTGTTTAATAACAAGCAGTTACGTTAAACTGGACAAAATTGAAAAATCAGGGAAAAACATGAGATACAGCAAGGCTTTAATCCCGACTGTTAAAGAAGTTCCGTCAGATGCTGAGATTTCGAGCCATCAGTTAATGCTTCGCGCAGGTTTGATGCGGAAACTTGCCAGCGGGACATATACTTATCTGCCGCTCGGCTGGCGAACATTGAAAAAGGTTATAAATATCGTCCGCCAGGAAATGGACAAAAGCGGCGCTCAGGAAATCCTGATGCCCGCCGTTCAGCCGATGGAACTGTGGCAGCAGACCGGCCGGAACATCGACTACGGCCCGACGATGGCGCACTTTACCGACAGGCACGGCAGAGAAAATGTCCTTGCCCCCACCGCCGAAGAAGTCGTTACGAACCTTGCCGCCGGAGAGATAAATTCCTACAAACAGATGCCGGTCAATCTCTATCAAATCAGCTTTAAGTTCAGAGATGAATTCAGGCCGCGGTTCGGCGTATTGCGAAGCCGTGAATTTATTATGAAGGATTCTTATAGTTTTCATTTTGACAACGAAAGTCTCGACCAGACTTACAAAGTAATGTATGAAACATATAAAAAAATATTCTCACGATGCGGCCTGAAGTATGTAATTGTCGAGGCCGAGTCGGGCGAAATGGGCGGCAGCGGCTCTCATCAGTTCACAATCCCCTGTGATTCCGGCGAAGACGTTATTGTCCAGACTGAAGACGGCAGTTACGCAGCAAATATTGAAAAAGCGCCGGTTGACCCCCTGCCCGCGAAAACAGGAAATAAAAATCACAAACCGGTTGAGGAAATCCACACGCCAAACCGGAAAACCATTGATGAAATCTGCGATTTTCTAAAAGCAGACGCCAAAGAGCTTATAAAAACACTCGTTTACAAGTCAGGAACCGAATTAGTCCTTGCCCTTGTCAGGGGAGATTTTGAAATCAATCCGGAAAAATTGCGATGCGCCGTCGGCAAATCCATCGAGCTTGCGGATGAAGAGACAATTAAAAATCTGACCGGCGCCGAAGTCGGTTTCGCAGGCCCTGTCGGAATTACTCCAAAAATCAACAAACTTATTATAGACCATTCAGTACTTACAATCGAAGCCGGCATAACGGGTGCCAATAAAACAGACTATCATATAAGGAATGTCGTACCCGGCCGTGAGTTCCCGCTCGAAGGCAAAAACGTAATAATCGCCGACATACGAAACGCCGTCGAAAGCGATACATATAAAGGCAAAAAACTAATCTTCAAAAGAGGCATCGAAGTCGGACAGGTATTCAAACTCGGCACAAAATACAGCGCAAAGCTCGGTGCAAAATTCCTCGATAAGGACAGCACCGAAAAGCCCTGCATAATGGGCTGTTACGGCATCGGCATAAACAGGATTGTCGCTTCCGCCATTGAAATATCTCACGATAGCGACGGTATTATCTGGCCGATAAGTATCGCGCCTTTTGAGGTCATTATCACACCGGCCGGCAACGCGGAAGAAATATCCGCTGCCGCTGAAAAAATTTATAACGAACTTACTGACGCCGGCGTTGAGGTATTGCTTGACGACAGGGATGCCCGCGGCGGCGTCAAATTCAAGGATGCCGACCTTATCGGAATACCTATTCGAATAACAATCGTAGCCAAATCCCTCGCTGAAAATAACGCGGAAATAAAACTCCGCCGCGAAAAAGAAATAACAAAAGTCCCGCTTGGACAGGTAAAGGAAAAGATATTACTATTGATTGAGAAACTCAAAGCCGAACTAAATGTGGACGCTTAAAAAACCTGACCCGGTAAAACTGATTATCGGCATACTCGGCTGCGATGCCGATGCCGTTGATGTCGCTGTTGATATGATTAAGGCCCGGTTCGGCCCCTGCGACATCGAGAGCCAGGCATGGCCGTTCAGGCACACGGAATATTACGCCAATGAGATGGGCAAAGAGATTGTGAAAAAATTTGTAACGGTTGAAAAGCTGATTGCTCCGGATAAGCTGGCCGCAATCAAGCATACGACAAATAAAATGGAAGCGAAACTTGCCGCAGTACTTGATAACGATCTGAGTCGGCCTGTCAATCTCGACCCCGGCTATATCGAGCCGTCGAAGCTGGTGCTGGCCAGTACGAAAAATTTTTCGCATCGGATTTATATCGGCAAAAAGATATGGGCCGAAGTAACGCTTATTTACAGTAAAGGTCGGTGGACGTCATTTGAATATACGTTTCCCGACCATAAAGAAGATAGATATTATGACTTTTTCAGTCAGGTCAGAGATAAACTTGTTCAGCAATTAAGGGAGTAATCCTATGGAAGAATCACTTGGCGTATTTTCCATACTTTGTTTTCTGGCGGCGTTTGTCACATCTATATTGTTGACGCTTGCCGCGAAAAGGATTGCCATTAGGGTCGGGCTGCTGGCTCACCCAAAAAGCGATCGTTTTAACAAAAAAATCATTCCGATGGGCGGCGGCATCGGTATATTTCTTACGATTACGCTTGCCTGTCTGGCTATACTTGTCCTTATTAGAATACTTGTCTACGATGGCACAACAGAGGTTTTCGGCAGGGACTTCGCGCTTTACATCCAGGGCTTCGCGGATAAATCAATACAGTTATGGATAACAATCGCCTGTGCATCCGTATTGTTTCTGCTCGGCCTGTGGGACGACATAAAAAATCTCAAACCTCTGCCTAAATTGCTGGTGGAATTTGCCGTTGCTTTTGCCGCGGCATACTGGGCGGATGTCAGGGTTGAGCTTTTTATCGAAAGCAGAATAATCACTTCTATTCTAAGCTCTTTCTGGATTGTGCTTCTTATCAATGTCTTTAACTTTCTCGATAATATGGACGGCGCCAGCGCAGGCATGGCTGTAATTATCTCCATGTTTCTGTTTGTCATCGCGTCTCTTTCAGGTCAGGCCTTTGTTGCCGGCCTTTCAATAATTGTCGCCGGCACACTAATAGGCTTTCTCGTATTCAATTTTCATCCCGCTTCAATATTTATGGGTGACGCCGGTTCGCTGGTCGTAGGATTTTTCATAGCTCTTCTTACGCTCAAAACAACATATTATCACCAGTCGGACGAAAATCCGTGGTACACTGTTCTGGCGCCTCTTGTTATAACGGCGATTCCTCTTTACGATTTCATTAGTGTAACCGTTCTGCGAATCAGCCAGGGCAAAAGCCCGTTCATCGGCGACACTCAGCATTTCTCCCACAGGCTTAAAAAACTCGGTATGACTGAGTTCCAGACCGTTCTGACGCTTTATCTTGCCACCATCACCACGGGTCTGGGTGCCATAGTGCTGACCAGGGCTGCCTGGCCTTATGGGCTGCTCGTCTTCCTGCAGACCATAATGGTTCTTGAAATCATTATTCTCCTCGAATCCACAGGTAAAAATGACAATAAATAAACAAGTTAAAAAAGACCTCGCCGCAGGGGTACTTTTTATTCTTTTTCTCTGTATAATTGCCTTGCGATTGAGTTTCACTGAAAATTCCGCTATAGAATCCTTCAGCCTTGAAGGCATTTTTTATGACAACTTCCTGAGTATATGTATTTCCTGCATTCTGCTTTTATCCTCTGTTATATGGTTTGTCGTTTTATCACAGGGCCGCAATCGCAGTTATAAGCATACCGGCATTGAATGCGGAGCGTTTTTGTTTGTCATCGCTGCTGTCATAAGTACATACTTTGCCTCAAACCGAAGAGCCGCGATGAACGATTCGCTCACAATTCTGGCCGTCATTATTTCGGCAATCGCCCTGGTTCAGCTTCTGGACTGTGAAACAAGAAGAAGAACTCTGCTTTTTGTTATTATCGCTATGGGCGTTGCGAATGTCTATCAGTGCCTCGATCAGTTTGTCAGCGCCAACAAGATGATGATTGAACAATATAAGGCAGAACCAGAATATCAACTTGAAAGACTCGGCATAGAGTCCGGTTCGTTCCAGCAGATGCTCTACGAGCACAGGCTCTATTCCAGGGACGTCAAAGGTTTCTTCTCAACCAGCAACAGCGCAGGATGTTTCTTCAATCTGGCCATATTTTCCGCCCTGGCCGTCTTCGGCCCGGGCTTCAAACAGTTCAGAAAAAAACCTTTAAAAATTATCCTGCCGATAGTAATATTGCTTGTCCTCTTTTTCGGTCTTTTGCTAACTGCCAGCAAAGGAGCTTTACTGTCATTTATCCTCGCTTCTTTTATTTTGCTGATTTCGAGCGGGTTCGCGCAATTTCTCAAAACTCATAAAATTTTCGTCTTTTCCGCGGCAGTCGCTGTTTCCATCGCGGCAGTTCTCGTTATCATCTCTTACGGTCTTAAACATAATACACTTCCCGGCGGCAATTCGATGCTCGTCAGGTGGCAGTACTGGACCGCCTCGGCCGCGATGATTGCGGACCACTTTTTCACAGGAATAGGCGGCAACAATTTCGGCTCGTTCTATACGCATTACAAAATTCCTGAAGGACTGGAAACTGTCCGCGACCCTCATTGTTTTGTATTAAGTATCCTGAGCGGTTACGGCATAATCGGTCTTGCGGGATTCTGCTGCGCTCTTTTCGTGCCGATTATCAGGGCGCTGAAAAATCCTGAAATTAAACCGGTTACAGATAAAAATGACATTTCTGCAACAGTACGCCTCTGCGGCATATCTGTTGTTCTGGTTTTTCTTTTTCTGCGGCCCCTTGCCGTCAGAGCCGAACTTACCGCTGATATCGCCGTCGCCATTTATATTTTTGCCGTGATGTATGCTGCGCCCGCGTTTCTCTTCGGCACAACTTTATGGCTCTGCGTAAGAAGCAGGGAAAGTTACGATGATTTTTCAATATGGACCGCACCTGTGCTTTGTGGAATATTCGCTGTACTGCTCCACAACCTCATCGACTTCGCGATTTTTGAACCCGGCATTATGACGGCCCTTTGGGCATCTCTGGCAATAGTCGCTTCGCAATCGCCGAATTCTCACACCGCTGAAGTTAAAAATCATTCGCCGCTGAAAACGACGGCTTCCGTAGTTTTTGTCGCGGCTTTGGCTGCCGCTTTGTTGTGGTTTTATATAATACCTGTTGGAAAAACGGCCGTAAAAATGGAAACTGCAAAGACGCTTTCAGCATACGGCGAATTCAAAGAAGCTTCGGTAATACTTGACTCGGCCATTGCCGATGACCGATTCAATCCTGCTCCGCCGACCCTCAAAGGTATGATGTTTTTGTACAGTTTTAATGTTAACCCATCACCAAATCAGGAAACACTGCTCGATACTGAAAAAGCCTTTCAGACCGCTATCCAAAGAGACCCGGCAAATTTCAAATATTATGAAAACCTGGCTGAAGTTTATCAAAAACTGGCTGAGGCTTCGCCGCCGCAGCATCTTGCGTGGTTTGAAAAAGCCTTCGAATCGCTCAACCGTGCCGTCAGCCTTTATCCAGCCTCGGCGGAACTGCATTTGACTCTTGCCACTGTCGCGCAGCAGCTTAACAAAATTGATATTGCCATCGAGCATTATACCCAGGCCGTAGCCATCGAGGATTCTTACAGGGAACAATTTAAAATTATGTATCCCGGCAAGGAAGTCTTCAGCAGAATTGGAGAAGTAAATTATAAATTCGCAAAAGAAAGACTTGAACAACTGACCCGGAATAAGGAAAATAAGAATTAAGGTAAACTCTAAGAATACACCTTGTCATTGCGAGCGTAGCGAAGCAATCTCGTTTTTGAAGCAATCTTCAAATACAGTTAATATGGAGCAAAATATGAAGATAACGGCAATCTCTATACTATTACTTTTAGTCACAATCTGTGCTGCCAAGCCTGATATGTCGAAATCGGTAGTTATGATTCAGATTGTAAAGCAGCCTTTTGATTATACAACCCCGTGGAAACAAACCTCTATCGCCCAGGGCGTAGGCTCAGGTTTTATAATCGCAGGCAATAGGATTCTAACCAACGCTCACAACGTATCGGACATCAGGTATATCATCCTCAAAAAGGAGAACGTCGCGAAAAAATATCCCGCGACCGTCGAATTTATCGGCCACGACTGCGACCTGGCGATAGTTAAGCCGACTGACTTTTCTTTCTTTGAAAACACTCAGCCGCTTAGCTTCGGCACCCTGCCGCAGGTCAACAGCACAGTATCGACCTATGGCTTTCCTATGGGCGGCACGCATATCAGCGTTACCGAAGGCGTTATTTCCCGCATCCAGACCGATGCCTATGTTCACACCGGCGCCGATGCGCATCTGGTCGTCCAGACCGATGCCGCGATAAACCCCGGCAATAGCGGCGGCCCCGTGGTACTCGACGGCAACGTCGTCGGCGTTGCCTTTCAGGGAATGATGCAGGCCGACAACATCGGCTATATGATACCGACTACGGTAATTGAGCACTTTCTGCTTGACGTAAACGACGGCAAATATGATGGATTCGGTTCACTGGGCATAATGCTCTTCGCAGGCCTTCATAACGAAAGCTACAAAGATTATCTAAAGCTGCCCGCGGATACTCAGGGCATCGTCGTAACCTCGGTAATGCTTAACAGTTCCGCCGAAAATGTTTTGCAGATAAACGACTGTATAACACAAATCGATAATTACGACGTGGATAACGATGGTATGATTACGATTTACGGCCAGAAATATCATCTCTCTGAAGTCGTGGAAACAAAGCAAATCGGCCAGTCTGTAAACCTGACATTTTGGCGCAGCGGTCAAAAGCAAACCGCACAGTTGCGCGTTCAGCTTAACCGTCCTGTTTTTGAGATTGCGAGGCTTTACGACAATCCTCCGCCTTATGTTTGCTTCGCCGGACTTACATTCGTTACCGCAAATAGAAACTTTCTTGAGACATGGGGCAAAAGCTGGATTAGCGATATTCCGCATACGCTCAGATATCTTATGAGCGATTCTCCGCAGCTCAACAAAGACCGGCTTCGGAAAGAATATGTCGTGCTTGCCGAAATCCTGCCGGACCAGATGAACGCTTACGCCGATGAGTTTATAAATAAACCGCTGGAAACTATTAATGATACCCCTGTACGCAGCATTAGCGACGTCCGCAAGGCTTTCGAAAACAAGGACTGCGAATTTTATATCCTCAAGTTTATGAATTCTGAAAAACCACTGCTGATGGATGCCCGCCAGGCTCATCAGCAAAACGATGCTATTTTGAAAAAATATAATGTTCCATCCTGGGCATTCACGGAGAACCAATTATGAAAAAAATCATAAACATTATTGCTTTTATCCTTCTTTTACCGTTTCCGGTTTTCGCCGGCGATACCGACATCAGCGAAACGATGAAAAATTCCATCGTTTATCTTCAGATATCATATTACGGCTACGAGCAGTATCAGCCGTGGAAGAACAGGGACCTTACCGAAGGTTTCGGCGTTGGCTGCGCCGTCGCGGGCAATCAGGTAATAACCACTGCGTATAATGTCGCCAACGCGGCTTTTATCAGGGTAAAGAAAGCCGACCGTAACGACTACATCCAGGCGAAAATAACAGTTATTGATTACGAATGCAATCTCGCTCTGATTGAACTGGACTCAAACTCGCTGGGCAAACCTCTTGTCCCGCTTATCTTCAGCGAAAAATATAAAAAAGGAGCAGGCGTTAATTTCTACTGGCTCTCAGTAGGCAGCCAGATGTACAGCGGCAGAGGTTTCCTCGACAGAGCCGCGGTTGATTCTTCTACAATTTCATTTTCTCAAATACTTACTTTCGTAGCCGCCGGAATATCCGACAGCACCGCTTCCGGACAATTATACTGCCTCGATAACAAACCGCTCGGCATCGCCTCATGGTCAAACGAAAATAAAGAGGCCGGCATTATTCCCGCAAAGGTTATTAACCGCTTTTTAGCGGATGTAAAAGACGGAACATATAACGGCATAGGTTCCGTGGGTTTTGAGGTATCCAGACTTCTCGAACCGGCAATGAGAAAATATCTCAAAATGCCTGATGACCTTCAAAACGGCATTTATATCTCAGACATTTATACAATCGGTACCGGCAGCGATATCCTCAAGTCCGGCGATGTGCTGCTTTCCATCGACGGTTTCGAGCTTAACCCCTACGGCAGATTCAAACATCCTCAATTCGATATAATCTCTTTCGACTACCTGATTACCAATAAGACTGCCGGCGAGAAAATCTCCTTTGAAATCTGGCGCGATGGTAAAAAACAATTGATTGAAACCCTTGTCAAAAACTTTGACGTATCCCGAATGCTCGTCCCCTGGTACGAACTCGACCGTCAGCCGGAATATATAATCATCGGCGGCTGTATTTTCCAGAAGCTTACAAAAAGTTATCTGGCCGGAAGAGGCGGCGATTGGCAGGGAAAGGTTGAGCCGCACATTTATAATTATCTGCTCAACGAGGCTTTTAAACCGACCGGCGAGCGGAAAGAGATTATTGTTTTAAGTTATTGTTTGCCTGCCAATATAAATCTCGGCTATCACAACTTAAGTCAGTTTGTTGTTGACAGTATTAACGGAATGAAAATTCGTTCGATGAAGGATATTCCTGTTGCCCTTGCGCTCAACCCGCAGGCAAAATATGATGTGATAGAATTTGAGATGGAACAGCCCGCTATTGTACTGGACAGAAGTCAGCTAAACTCAGCCGGCCTTGAGATAGCTAAAAATTATGGTATAGACAAGCTTTCCAATATTAATCCTTAAATATTTAGTTTAGCCGCCGGTCTTACCGGCGGTTCGTCGTTTTCGGTTAGCCCTGCCAACATTTATCCGCCGCAGGTGGACGATGGCAGGGTCGTCATTGCGAGCCCCTTAGGGGCGTGGTAATCTCATTGTTTACCCCGTGAGATGCCGCTTCGGCTATCTCATCGGGGTCATTCCCGCATAATTCGTAGGGTGGGCTTTAGCCCACGCCGTCATTGCTATTTTGGCTTATTCGGGGTTTCGGGCTTGGCTGCGCCGATGCGGGTAGCGTTTGCTTCCCTGTCGCCGAAATCGCTGCGGAAGACGCCCTTTATCGAGTCGCCCTCGACCGTTCCATCGTAGGTTGATGTAAATTCCATCTGGCCCATTTTGCTGGTCCGTGTAAAGGTCAGTTTGCCGGCATTGAACTTCACGTTCGAAATGGTGCTTTCGCCTCTTTGCGAAACCAAATTGCCTGAAAGTGAGTTGTCGGCATTTTTGGTAATAGTCAGCTTATCCACCATTTCTCTCGCGGGCACCGTGATAGTAATCTGCCAGGTTCCCACAATCGCATCGGCGCCTGATTTTGCCTGGCCCTGCGAGGTTCCTGCAATTATTGATTCGCCAAATTGACTATTGCCTTTGCCTGTTAATTTAGTGCCTTCGAGGGTTGCCTCGTATGTTGTTTTCATCTGTTGGCCGCCGAAATCGCTCGTCTGGACGAATTTGAGCAGGTCCTTCTCGAAAGTAATATCCGACAGGGTGCTTTCGCCGAATTCTGCCGACCAGGTTCCTTCAAGTTTGCCTTCGGCGTTTTTAGTAATCGTCATTGTCGCCGACCACGACATTGGCTCTAAATGGCTCTTGAACTCCCAAACGCCTTCGATTCCTTCCGCTGCGGTAACGAGTTGAGCCGACATAATACAGATAATCACAAAACCTGCTGCTGCTATTCTTTTCTTCATAATTTAATTCTCCTTAAAAGCCTCTATTTTTTTGAGTCTCACTATACTGACGTTGCCCATATAATTATGCAATATTATTAAAATCTTCCTTGATATGCAATAATATTCCCCGGCTATCTGCCAGGCCGGCCGTGGCAATCCACGTTTCATTTAGCCCCTTGATTTTCATCCGCCTCAGGCGGATATCAAGAGGTTTTTCTTTTGATTGGTTAACTTATAGGGGCGATAGTGCTGGGAGTTTCAAAATTGGTTAGCCCCCACCCCTGTGGTGGGGGGTTTCTTTATTATTGTTTAACCACCCCAATATTTATCCGCCTGTGGTGGACTTGTCCGCCCAGAATTAATTTCGCGCCCGTGTTTTTTGAAATCTTAAATCTCAAGGCAACCTCTAAAAATGTCATTGCGAGGAGCAAAGTGACGAAGCAATCTCAGTTATTGCCTTAAAAACGAGACTGCTTCGCCCCAAAGGGGCTCGCAATGACAAACTGAATTTTTAGAGGTTGCCTCAAATTTTAAATCGTAAATTACAAGCTCCCACAACTTCCAAAACTCTCACCGTAAAAAGCTCCCCGCAAACGAAAAATTACCGCTGCAAAAAATCTCAAGGTATCTATGCTTGTATGCAGTATATCGTCGAGATGGCCTAGCCACTGCATACAAGCATAGTGAAAAAACTGTTACAGCCAATTTCGCTATACGCTATACACTCCATTCGCTTCCCGCTTCACGAGATGCGTTTCACGAAATTTGTGCCTTAGTGGCAAATTTCAGCTCAATTTTGAGACTTTTTGGAATTCTTCAGATTATATTGTATACTTTAAATATGCAGCGGGTAATCCCTGTGGTGGGTGACGTGAGTACTGGCTTCCGGAAGTTGGTCTCATATGACATTGGCACCATAGGCGCCGCTTTTTTTGTGCGCTCTAATTCCTCCGCCTCCGGCGGCTTCTTTGTCTGTAATCTGCCATCTATAATCTTATAATCTTTCTGCCTTCGCTGAAGCGAAGCGGAAGCCCCCGAATCTTCAGGAATTTTATTCCTTGAAAATAAAATTCAGAGGGGGTGCATTTGTGGCTATTAAAATCAATGTAATCAGCGTAACTTGTCCGCCATAGCTCGTAGCGACGGCGGATCAGTGATTAAATAATTTGTGCCGGAGACGGCAGTTTTCAAGACTGTTTTTTGTCCTGTTTCCCGTTTGCAGCATTGTGATTATCTTTAACATAATTGAATGTATCAGGCGAAACTACGCCGCCGGAAATAATCATTTTAAATCCATCCTCAATGCTTATATCGGTATGGGCCACATCATCAACAGGAATAATCTCGAAAAAACCTGTCGTTGGATTCGGTGTTGTAGGTATAAATACCTTGCAGAATTTTCCCCCCTCAGGGTCTGTTATATAACCGGTCAAAAAACCGACTGCTTTCATTCCGGGCCTTGGAAATTCCACTAAAACAACCGATTTGAACACTGTTCGGTCTGGTAGTGACATCGCCTTCATAACCTGTTTGCTTGAGCCGTAGATTGTTCGAACTATCGGTATTTTCATAAACAGTTTTTCGCCAATCGCTATAAAACGCCTGCCGATAACAAACTGTCCGATTGCACCGACAAAATACAGCAGTAAAACAAGCAATATTACTGATATAGTTGCCACAGCGATACGCTGGTAAGTATCGGAAACAGGACTGGTAATAATCAGTTTCGCAATCGGGGGCAAAATTTTGCTCACTACCGGCTGCAGAAGGCCGGCCATTGCTTTAAAAAGCCATTGAATAATCAGCAGGCTGACTACAAACGGCACGGCTATAAGCACTCCTGAAATCAGGTTTTTGCGAATATTAATTTTTATTTCCTTGTTCAGCTTTTGTTCGTATCTTTCAGTCATTTGTTTGTCCTAAAAACTCCCTTTTAATAAATTTATATGCGATTCGCCTGCTGTTGTCAAATATTAAGGCAACCTCTTTCCAAAAAACGGGCTTTGTGTCGTTATTTTTAGTCGATACGCTCGCCGATAAATAACCAGCCTTCGTTCCTTGAAGGTTTCGTGACCGAATCCCAAAAATATAATGTTTGTTTTGCAGGAAAGATTTCTACAAGACCAATTTGCCGGTAGTGAGAGGATACATATTGGTCTGCCCAGTCAAGGATTAATTTTACCGAATTCGGCCTGGGTATCCAGGAATCAAAGCACTTTACAATTACAATAAATCTCGGCTTATTAGCTTCTATCTGACTAATCATTTCCCGCTGCATATCGGCGGCATAAGGTTGCGGCTCCATAAGCGGATAAGTATAGATATAGGCGGTGGCAGAACGCCGCTGTGAATAGAAAAATATCTGCGGTTCGGAACCCAATACTGCTATTTGGTCCTCCTTATTGGAATGATTCTTTATGAAATTTCCTATCTCCTGGGCCTCCGGAAAAGGAAAGATGCCGAAGGTATATCTTGAAAGAATAATTGGGTCGGATTCCAAAAGACAATCTCTCTGGCTGTAAAAACTCTGAAGCCATATAACCAAAATAACTAAAATTGAAATAAAGGAAGTTTTGGCGGCTGACTTTATATTTCGACCAAGCAACTTTTGAATTTCAACAACGCCTGCACCGGCCAATATTGTAAGCACCGGCAAAAAAAGAACGAAATAGTGGGGACGGAAATAAAAACTGGGACAAACAGACAGGAAGGAGAATATTAAAAAACCGGTAAGAAATACGCTTTGTTTGCGAATCTCCTTATTCCAGAAAATACTCAAAAGGCCCAATAAAGCCGATAACCAGACAAACCAGGCTGACGGAACTATTCCCCCGAGGGTCTCATTAAGATATTCAAGACCTGTCGCAAAAGGAACTATGCTCACATAGTGTCTGGCATAGTTGAATGTCCAGAACCAGAACTTTTCAAATACCCCGCAACGCCATAAAATCAAACAGGTAATCAAAAATGGCAGGAGGACAGAAAACGAATAGATTGCAATCACCGATGCCAGTTTCTTCCAAATTATCGGCTTTTGACAAACCTGCTTCCAAAACAGGAACAAAAAACCGAAAAGTATAAATCCCGCCCCGTGCTGCTTCATCATAAAAGAGATGCCAAGCAGTAATCCGCCTGCCGTGAGGGAAAAATATTTTCTCGAATCGGCAAAATTCATCAAAAGGATTATTCCCGCCATCGCGAAAAGAACGACAAAATTCTCCGCGTTAGCCGTTGCCTGAATGGTATTGCTTATTGAGGTAATTGCGAAAAAAACTGCCGTTGCAACACCAGCAATTGGCCCGAAGAGTTTTTTAGTCATAAAAAAGAGTAATAAGATTGTTGCCGTGTTGATAAACAGTACGGCAAGATGGATACCGGACTGGGTCTGCCCGAAAACTGCTAAAATCATCGCATATGCGGCATAAATACCCGGCATTTTCATATTATAAGCCAAAGAATATGGCGGAACGCCCTGGAGCATTAGCTGCCCTGCGTAAGCGTATTCGCCTTCATCACGTTCCAGGGGCATATTAAGGGTACGAATCCGGATAATGACTGTAACGGCAACGAGTACTGCAAAAACCATTATCAGGCAGACATTAAGTAAGGGGGTTTTAGGATTTGATGTTTTTTGAATACCGGATAACATTTCTTTCTCGTTTCTTATCATTGCATTAAGGATACTATTATTGCATTTTAAACGCAATAAGTTATACTGTCAAATATGCTTGAGAAGGAAATAAAAAACAATCAAAATAAAAAATTCATTATCACGATACTTGTTTTAGCCGGTATAAGAGTTTTCGTTTTTAACGCGGCTTTCCCTATATTCAATAATGTTGATGAAAAAGCCCATTTGGATACGGTTTATAAATACTCCGGAGGCCGCATCCCCGCAAAAGGCATAGAAAACTACGACAGTGAAATCCTCGAATTAATTATTTTATACGGCACCCCAGAATATCTATCCTATACGCCTTTAAGCAAAAAAACAGTTCCTCCATGGAGATATGATGATATAAAAGAATCACAAAAATTCCAAGACTTTCTCGATGCGGCTCGTAGCTCGATAAATCACGAAACAGGTTCTTTTCCGGTATATTATCTGTACGCGGGACAGTGTTGGAATTTGGGCAAATTAATAGGATTGAATGAAGGGAATTTGATTTACTTCTTAAGATTTTTGAACATTCCTGTGTTCATTGCAATGGTTTGGATTGCTTATCTGGCAGGCAAAATTTTGTTTCCGAATAACAACCTCCAGCAAAAAGGTTTGCCGATAATGGTGGCGTTTTTCCCGCAGGACGTGTTTTATTCCATAAGTAATGATACTATCTCCCCCCTGCTGTTTTCGCTGTCTTTTTTTATGCTTATGAAAATACTATTCGAGGAAAAATCTTTAACCTTTTATTTCTTCACAGCGGCGGTAGTAGCCGTAACTTTTTTGAACAAAATAACAAACATTACAATGCTGGCGTTATTGGGGCCGGTAATCATCTTGAAGTTTCGGCAGATAATTACCGAAAGAAAGTTAAAAGAAAATATTCTTAGGCTGCTTGTCCTGTTTGGAGTATCTATAATTCCTCTTTGCCTCTGGATGATAAGAAACCACATTGTGTTAGGTGATATAACCGGCGACGCAGCCAAAGTTGACTTTTTAGGATGGAAAACCAGACCGTTCTCGCAAATTTGGCATCACCCGATTTTCAGTTTCAGTGGTTCTGCGTTTTTTCTTGGCGAGTTAACAAAAACCTTTTGGCGGGGTGAATTTGTATGGCATTTAAAAAGAATATCATCGAATTTCTTTGATTTGTTATATGTAATCTCAACTGGCGTTTTTTTATTGGTATCTCTGGTCTTTTTATTTAGGAACAAGCAAAAGCGGGAGTGTACGATTTTGGGGATCAGTTTTGTTTTAATTGTCGTATCGGTTATGATGTTAGCTGTTTTATCTGTACGTTATGACTATGGAAATTGTTGGTATCCTTCGCAGGAATCGCCTTATTTCACGTCAGGCAGGCTGATAGTAACGGCATTGGTGCCGTTTCTCATTTTATATCTGGATGGCTTGGAAAAAGTACTGACATTGTTAAAGTTCAGGTTTAATCCGTTAATATTGGTTGTTATTATAGTGGTTGCGATAACGTTTTCGGAGATAGCATTAAGTTGGAAGGTCTTTGCCAGTCCTTACAACTGGTTTCATCTCATCTATTAATACGATTTTTCTTAGAGGGTCTTTGCCGGTTCTTGTAACTGGTTTTATTTCATCCATTAATACGATTTTTCTCGGAAGGTTGAGAACGATATTAAACAGGCGGCGGTGGGATTCGAACCCACGGATATTGGTTTTGCAAACCAACGCCTTAGGCCACTTGGCTACGCCGCCGAAAAATAAATCCGAAGCACAAAAATCGAAATCCAAATCAGCAAAATCCCAATATTCTTATTTTGCATTTAATTCAAGTTTCGATATTCGATATCCGGATTTATTTAAAAAATGGGCCGGGTTGGAATCGAACCAACGTAGGCTTGCGCCAACGGGTTTACAGCCCGTCCCCTTTGGCCGCTCGGGCACCGACCCATTTTATTATCTTCGTCAATCAGTCGCAGTGGCGTAAGCCATCTTCCGATTGCGAAACTCGTTTTTCGACGGCGAAACTCCGCCAAGTGGCAGGTTTTGGCTGTCGTGTTCCGGGAAATATAAATTCGCAAGTCTTGCAATAGCAATAGGTTACGCTATCGTCTTTATACCATATTAAATTTACCACTAAACGGCTTTTCTCAAGCTAAGCCTGCGAAAAGAGTTATATTAACAAAAAAAAAGAGATTTGCAAGAGCCAATAGGCAGATTACAGAGGGCAGATTATAGATTACAGATAAAGGAGCCGCTGAAGGCGGGCAAGTTTCGCGGATTACACGGACCCGCCTACGGCGGGCAAGTTTACACGGTTTTTCACCACGAAGCCGCGAAGGACACGAAGGACGCACGAAGGATTGCTTCAACTAAGCAGTTCTGCGAACTGCTTAAATTCAAATTTCTAACCTCTTTGGCAAACAAGCTTTCCCCTCGCAGTTTCTTTGCAGAAACTAAACGCTGGGGTGTGTACCACGAGGTTTCAAAATCTGAATTTTTCTACGGCTATGCCAAGAAAGTTGAAGCAATTATACCCCCCGATCACGGTCGAGGGCAGGCTCAAAGCAAACGTAAAACGGTTTCGATGGCGCAAGCCCGACTAAGGCAGACGGATAAAAGTTGAAGCAAATTAGACGCCGGTCGCTGGTTTTTAGTATTGGGTATGCGGACAATTTTAGTTGACCCGCCAAAGGCGGGTAAAGTCACGCCAGAGGCGGATAAACCCCGCACCTATTTACGGCAGAGCCTAATATGTGCGGGACAAGTTTTTTCGTTGACCCGCCAGAGGCGGGTAAATTTCCCAACAGCCCCAACATCTCCTATTTCCCCTATTTCTGCTTTATTGCCCTGATAATAATTGGGCATTAGATTTTTTCCTATGACCTCTGTTGCTGTATTGGCTTAACTTGGCTTCAATGGCCCGGACGAGGGCATCAAATGAACTTCTCCTGTTCTCATTAAGAGAAACTGTTGGATTATGCTCTACCACCTCGGCAACTTTATTTTTTAATTCTTGCTTTACACGATCGTTCCAATCCTTGCCCTGTTGTACAAATACATCATGCATTCTATCTGACCATTTCTTTGCTGAATGGAATTTTGGTGTGTCCAATGTAATTCCATATATATTCTCTATGATCTTCTTGTATATATTGGAATCGTAAAGGTCTTCAATCTCGGCCTCTATCATTCCTTCGCAAGTTGAGAAATTTACATCTGCATCAGTCATAATTCCTTCTATTCTTGCTTTATCGAAGGACTCTTTACCACACTTATCATGATCCAAAAAACAATGGATGAGACATAGAGCGTCAGTTATCAAGCTGGCTTTGTATGATAGGTTTGTTCCTCCATCCAATGTTTCAATCGCAAGAGTCTGGTTGTCAAACGCTGATTTAATTTTAGCCGATGCGTGGAAAAGAAGAGCCTTCATGGCAACCTTATCTTCATGGCCTTCAACAAGCAAAACTAATTCTGCATGGCGGAGGTTGTCGGATGCACGAACACCAAGAATATTTCGAATGTCTTCAACTTTTGTTGCTGGTTGCGCTCTCTGATTGTTAACTATAATATTGCTGGAGATATTCATCTTGTCTACAAACAATGGACAGTGTGTTGTGACGACTACTTGGTGTTTCTCACTTAGTTCATTTAACACGGCGCGGAGTTCGTGAATTGCTGACGGATGAAGATGTGACTCTGGTTCTTCGATGGCGACAACAAGATTTTTACCACTTGCCCCACGCTCAGATGCGTGTCGCATTATTGCGAGCGCAGCAAGACTTTGAACTCCATCTCCTTTGTATTCCAGAAGGGTGGGCGTACCATCATCAACTTCTATCTCGCAAGATCTGCGCATGGCTCTATATCGTTCTTCTGGAGATATTCCAACGCGAACATTGGAAACAGCTGGCAAAAACTTTACGAGGGTATCTTTTATAGTTTTTGAGAGAAGCTCTAGTACTGGTTCTTGAATCTTTGCCACTCTCTCAAGTGCTTTTATATAATCGGGATTATCCTCGACTTTAGAAAGCTCACGCTCTACCATGTTCTCTACGACTCTCTGTGCCGACTCGGCTGTTCGTATGGCAGGAATATGAGTAAAATCAATATGTTCTGAAATAAAAGTGCATACTTCTTCCTGTTTGGCTGTCAAGGCCTTCCCGCCTTTCCCCTGTTTTAGAACCCTAATCTTCATCTCGCCTTTCGAACTGAAAGATATCCGTAAAGGAAGTGTTCCGGTTACATTACTTTTGATTTTTTTCCAGAACTCGGACCTTTCGTCATCCGACAAATCAAACTCCAATATAATTAAAGACTCCCCATTGGGTTGTTCTTTCTGAAGCTGTATCGGAAAATCCCTATTCCAATCATAATGGCGCTGACGCCAAGACGATCTTGTTCCTATGGATAAACGCCTCCCCATTGTGAATACATCCATCGCAATAACTAATGCTCGAAGAATGTTAGATTTTCCTTCATTGTTTGGACCCACTAAGATAGCCTTATTTCCCACCTTAATCTTGTGGGCCTTAGTTATACTTCTATATTTTTCAACAGTGAAGGCAACAAGTTTCATCTCAGAAATCTCATTTCATAATTTCTTCTTTTTTGTTTCCCAATTCTACCCATCCTCATTTAAACTATAGATTATAGTTATTCCGAACCCAGAATCAACACCTTTTTTTGGAGAAATTTAAGAGAAAACCCGCCGGATAAACTTAAGGGCTAAATAACTCGAGGATTTCACCGCCGCACCTATTCATTTTACCGCAGCAATATCAGAAACAATTGAACCCCGCCGCAACGTGCCGCGGGATTAAATATTTAATAGGTGCGGGATAAAGAAAAACCCGCCGGACAAGCCGGCGGGCTTTTGGAAATTGGAATAAACACTCCCAGCGCTATCGCTTGGGCTCTGATATTTTACCATTTTCCAGTCTTTTTCGTCGAAGGTTTTGGTAAACCCTGCAAAACCGCTGTGGATTTCTTCAAGTCAGAATCCGGCAATTCATAATCGGTCAACTTACCACTCAAATAAGCATCATAACCACTCAAATCCATCAGGCCATGGCCACTATAACTAAACAATATCACCTTTTCCTTGCCTTCTTCTTTTGCCTTGTTGGCCTCGTCAATAGCGGCGGCAATAGCGTGGCTGGTCTCAGGAGCACAAATAAAGCCCTCAGTCTTCGCCCAAATCATAGCTGACTCATAACATTTTAACTGATGATATGCCCTTGGCTTTAAGAGACCCTCGACAATGGCCTGGCAAACGAGCGGAGCCATACCGTGATAACGCAGGCCGCCGGCGTGTATCGGCTCAGGCATAAAAGCATGGCCGAGCGTGTACATCGCCAAAAGCGGAGTCATACAGGCAGTATCGCCATGGTCATAAGCAAATTCGCCGCGAGTCATCGACGGACAGGCCTTCGGCTCGACAGGAATAATCTCAATGTTTGCGCCGTTTATTTTGTCCTGCACAAACGGGAATGACAGGCCTGCGAAATTACTTCCGCCGCCTGCGCAGCCGATAACGACGTCAGGCTTATCAATGCCAATCATCTTAAGCTGTTTTTTCGCTTCAAGACCGATGATGGTCTGATGCAGCATTACGTGGTTAAGAACGCTGCCGAGCGAATAACGCGTCTTGCCTTCTTTGTCGCTGACGGCTTCCTCAATCGCTTCGGAAATCGCGATGCCGAGCGAGCCGGGAGTATTGGGCATTTCCTTAAGGATTTTGCGGCCGAAGTTGGTCTCGTTGCTCGGGCTCGCGACGCAATTTCCGCCCCAGACCTGCATCATAATTTTTCGGAAAGGCTTCTGGTCGAAACTGATTCGAACCATATAAATCTTGCATTCGAGGCCGAACTGATTGCAGGCATAAGCAAGAGCCGAACCCCATTGGCCGGCGCCTGTCTCTGTTGTGATTTTCTTTATGCCGGCGACTTTATTATAATAAGCCTGCGGGACAGCGGTATTAGGCTTGTGACTGCCGGGCGGGCTGGTACTTTCGTCCTTGTAGAAAATTTTGGCGGGCGTTTTGAGATATTTTTCGAGAAGAACGGCCCTGCGAAGAGGAGCCGGCCGCCATTGATACAGAATATCGAGCACTTCACCGGGGATATCAATCCACCGCTGAGTGCTGACTTCCTGCTCGATAATGTTCATCGGGAAAACGGGGGCCAACATTTCGGGCGTGATAGGCTTGCCATCGGGGCCAAGAGGCGGCTGAAGCGGACTGGGCAAATCGGCAGCAAGATTGTACCACTGTTTCGGGATGTCTTTTTCGCTAAGCAGTATTTTTCTATCCATCAACTATCTCCTTAATTTATACAAGAGTAAAAAAGTCTACTTTTTGCAATCCAATATTATAATATAGTAATAAAAAGGCCTTAAATCAATGAAAAAGTTGGTAGTTAAATGACGGTTTCAAACCCTACCCCCTGTGTCCGAATAGTCAAAAGCGCGCAATAAAAAACTTGCGCAAATGTGAAAAATAAGATTTTTTCAAAATTTTTATCACCAAACCCTGCAAGCACTTATAAATTTCACCCTGAAAAATTTTGCGAAAAGTTCGTCAAAAGCGCGCAAGTTTTCAGGTAATACGGAGGGACGTATATATATATCAAAAATCAAACATTAAAAATAAAAATGACATATTAAAAATCAAAAATTTCAAACGACGAACCCCCGGCACAGGTCCGGGGGCTAACCTAAAAAAATGACAACAAACAAAAAACAATTTGATTATGTAATAAGAAAAGTGGCGGGGAGAGATGTTAAACTCGACGCGGATAGTTTCTGTCTATCCAGAATATTAAACTCAACACTGATAATCAGTAAGGCAGGACAAGTATTTGCACGCAATCGAAAAACCAGAAAGACAACCGCCCTTGCACGAATAATCGTCAAAGCAAAGAAAGGACAAGTCGTCGACCATATAAACAGAAACCCACTGGATAACCGCAGAAGCAATCTTAGAATCGTTACACACCGACAAAATATGCTTAACCGCATTCTGAAAAGCTCGACAGGCTTTGTCGGAGTAAGCATAAGAAGAAAGAAAATAAAAAATAAGCCGATTTACTGCGCGGCATATCATACTGAAAACGGACGGCGATGCTTCTACAGCCCATTTACGCCTAACGGACTGATACTGGCGGCGATGGCGAGAGATAAATTCATTATCGAAAACGGAGATGCCGAATACGCACCGTTGAACTTTACAATATTTAAAAAAGAACCGTTTAAGACATTCCTGTTAGAGAGCGATTTGTGCGAAATGAGGGACGCCCCCCGGCACAGGTTCGGGGGCTAACCGAAATTATATTTAGACCTTCATTCCAAAATAATTTTGGGCGTTGTTGAAGCAAATATCTTCGACCATTTGGCCGAGAAGTTTGGTATCCTTCGGCACAAGGCCGGCTTCGGTGTCATTGCCGAGAATATTACATAAAATCCTGCGGAAATATTCGTGGCGAGGATATGAAAGAATACTCCTCGAATCTGTGAGCATACCGACAAATCTGCTCAAAAGACCGAGATTCGAAAGAACGTTAATTTGTTTTTCCATTCCGTCCTTCTGGTCGAGGAACCACCAGGCTGAACCGAGCTGCATTTTGCCGGGAATAGAACCATTCTGGAAATTGCCGAGCATCGCGGCTAAAAGTTCATTGTCGCGAGGATTGAGATTGTAAATAATAGTCTTGGGCAGTTTATTCTGCGAGTCGAGCCTGTCGAGAAATTTCGCCAGCGGTTTTGCGATTTCAAAATCGCCGATGGAGTCGAAACCAGTATCAGGGCCGAGCGTCTTAAACAACCTGCTGTTGTTATTCCGCAGAGCGCCAAGATGAAGCTGCTGGGTCCAGCCTTTTTCGGCGTCCATAATGCCGAATTCATACATCATAGCCGATTTGAATTTCAGCATTTCGCCAGTATCGAGTTTTTTGCCGTGACGAATCTTATCAAATATTTTTTTGATTTCACTGCCGGTGTAATCTTCGGCAAAAGCGGTTTCAAGTCCGTGGTCGCTTAATCGGCAGTTATTGGCGTGGAAGAAATCATGTCTTTTCCTTATCGCCGCAAGATAGCTGTCGAAATTTTTTATTTCCATATCGGCGGCGGCCTGGAGTTTATCTATCCATTCGTTCAAAGCTTCGATATTCTCAACGGCCATTCCCTTATCCGGCCGCCAGGTTGGATAAACCTTCACTTCAAAGCCGTCAGTAGCGATTTTCCTGTGATGGCGAAGGTCGTCTGTCGGGTCGTCGGTAGTGCAGAGGAGCTTTACGTTCATCTGACGCATAATTCCGCGGGTGCTGAATTTGGGCGATTTCAAAAGCTCATTGCATTTATCATAAATTTCTTTAGCTGTTTGCGGACAAAGCAATTTATCACTGATTCCGAAAGGCCTTTTTAATTCCATATGCGTCCAGTGATAGAGCGGATTGCGGAGGCAGAAGGGAACAGTCTTTGCCCACATCTGGAATTTTTCCCAATCAGTCGCATTACCTGTGCAGTAACGCTCATCGACGCCATTGGTTCTCATCGCCCGCCATTTGTAATGGTCGCCATAGAGCCATGCCTGCGTTATATTTTCGAACCTCGCATCGTCGGCAATCTGCTTTACGGGTATATGACAGTGATAATCATAAATGGGCATCTTCGCCGCATATTCGTGATAAAGATGCCTTGCGGTTTCAGTCTGCAAAAGAAAATAGTCATTGATAAATTCTGAAGCCATTTTTTCACTTTTACTCCTGTCGCTTTCGCTCCAGGCTCTGTTACCCCGCGCTAACGCTTGGGGCTCTATTACCTGATTATTATTTCAGTCCTAATGCTTTGCGAAGTTTGCCCGTCATATCAGTTTTTTCCCAGGTGAAATTCTCGCCTGTCCTGCCGAAATGGCCGTGATATGAAGTCGCCGCATAAATCGGGCGTCTGAGGTTCAGATGGTCAATAATTCCCTTTGGAGTAAGCGGGAAAACTTTTCTTACTGCCTTTTGCAGGTCGCTTTCGCTGACCTTTGCGGTGCCCTGCGTGTCAATATGAACCGATACAGGCTCGGCAACGCCAATGGCGTAAGAAACCTGAATTTCACAGACATCGGCAAGTCCTGCCGCGACGATATTTTTCGCTATATATCTTCCCATATAGCTTGCAGAACGGTCAACCTTCGACGGGTCTTTTCCGCTGAACGCGCCGCCGCCATGATGTCCGCTGCCGCCATAACTATCAACGATAATTTTCCTGCCGGTCAGTCCGCAATCGCCTTTCGGGCCGCCGATAACAAACCTGCCGGTAGGATTGATGTGAAAGATAATATTCTTATCAACCATTTTCTTCGGCAGCACAGGCAGGATAACCTTCTTAATTATCTCGCTGCGGAGTTTATTATATTTTATATCCGGCGAATGCTGAGTAGAAACGATAACAGTGTGAATCCTGTAAGGTTTTCCGTTTCGGTATTCGACTGTTACCTGACTTTTGCCATCGGGGCGCAGCCACGGCAGTTTTTTGCTTTGGCGCATCTTCGCAAGTCTTTCGACAAGCAATTGAGCCAGCTGTATGGGCATAGGCATAAGCTGAGGGGTTTCTTTGCAGGCGAAACCAAACATAATACCCTGGTCGCCGGCACCCTGCTCCTTGTGAAGGCCCTGACCTTCGGTTACACCCTGCGAAATATCGGGGCTTTGCGTGCCAAGTCCTACAAGGACGGCACAATTATCATAATCGAAACCCATTTCAGGTTCCGTGTAGCCTATTTCCTTTATTGTCTGGCGAACAACCGCCGGCACATCTACTACCGCTTTCGAAGTGATTTCACCTGCCACCATAACCATACCTGTCTTTACAAGCGTCTCACAGGCAACCCTGCTGTTTGGGTCCTGAGCAAGATGCGCATCAAGAATGGCATCTGATATATGGTCTGCGACCTTATCAGGATGCCCCATCGTTACAGACTCGCTTGTGAACAGATAATTATCGTTGCTGCAATTTAAATTGTTACAATTTCTTTTCTTTGACATATCTTACCTTTTCCTTATTCTGTTAGTTGTTCATTAAGCTGCCAGTTGTACTTTATATATTCAATTGAATATTGGTGTCGTTTAAGGAAATTCGCGTTAGGCTCCGAGATAAAATCCTTTACGAAGTTAAGTATCGCTCTGTCGACGGGCTGGTGTTCTCTGAAAAGCTTATTGGTTCCATATTGTTTAAAAAACGCGTCCTCATGCCATTTATACATTTTGAATATCGGCGAAATATAAACTACATTGTTGGTCTCATCAATCCGCAGAGCTTCAGGGCGGCTAAAATAATTCCGCATCTGTTCGTCAAGCTGTTTTTCGAGTACTTTTCCTATATAAGGTTCCGCTTTAAGCGGAGCGCTTCCCATAGTACCATAACTGACGGCGAAACAAACCCTGGACTCTTCGAACCTTCCGAGAAGAACATCTCTTTCGATTTCATCAAGTGTATATTGTATTCCCATTATCATGAAATATGTTCCGTCTCTTAGCCCACTGATGTGCATAACACTGTTGGCAGGATAAAAAAGCAGCATAAACCTTGAAGGTTTTACAGGATAATTGTCAATAATTCCCTTGAGGGTGCAAATGTTATAGGCATTTATCCAGAACGCTATTTTTTCATTTCTCGACCAAGTGATATACACTTCCGGTTTGAGATTGGCAAATTTTCCAATCGCATCATTTAATTCAAGCCGAAACCGCCTCAATTTGGAGTAATTTACAAGCCCCTGCTGATTCACATACCCTTTTAAAATCCCGGCAAAACCAAGATTGAACGCATCACCACCGATATAGCCGTTGGGCGTATTCGGTCCTTCAACTTCGGCAGCACTCAAAAGTTCACCACCGTTATTGGCATCGCTGTTAGGTTCTGATTTTACAGCTTCGCTTTTGGCCGGCGTGTTTACATCGCTTTTTTGCTGCGTAATCGCTGCCGCATCCCGGCAATACCAAGGGCTGCAAATAACAGTTATGAACAATATTATAATCAACCTAAAATTTTTCATATCTTCCCAGCTATAAAACCCATAATTCTACTTTATAATCCAAAGATTTGAGCAATGAATTCTAATGATTTCGGCTAAGATTACCAGCCAAAAGTTGTTTATGTGGGTAATAAGCTCGCTAATCCGGAAATAACCTTGACAGAATCGACTGTTTTGTTTACTTTTTTAGATGTTAATTTTACCTATTTTCAATTTTTTTCGGGATTTACGAACTATGCGTGTAAATTACATTATTTTCTGCGGATTGGTTTTATTATCAGTTTTATGCCCTGTTTATGCCGTCAATACCGCAAAAATAGACGTAATCAGAAACAAAGAGATATTAGCCGAAGCCGATACGGCTGTTATAGAGGAGTTTTTAAGGGATGTTTTTTCGGAATTTATCGCAAAAAACGACTTTTCAGATATTGCATCTCTGCGGACCACGATTATAAGCAAAAGCACCTCAGTGCCTGAAAGCGGTCAGATTCAGTATGGGCCGCGGTTCTTCACAGCCGCCCAAAAAGAAATATCCAGTACTTTCAAAGCTATAAACGCCCTGCCTGAAAGCTATCGTAAGACCCTTCTGACAACCAACTTATTGATTATAGTCAATGACCTTGCCAATATGGAAATAGCTAAAATGGCCCTTGATTATCTTCAAAGCACCGATGTCATAGTTCGATATTGGGCGGTAAATAGTCTTAGTAATTCCAATATTATTCGCCAGCTTAACGATACACCGGAAGAAAACCGCCGTTTGGCACAAGAATTTACCCAGCGGCTTGTGGCAGTCGTAAAAACAGAGCAATCCGGCGATATCCTCATCCTTCTGGCCCAGTTCGCTTCAGGGATAAAACAACCTGCGGCAAATGACATACTGACGGCAATAGCACAGAATAGGATAGACCTCTATCTGGCATGGAAGGCGAATGATGAAATGACTGATATGTCGATACTAAAGGCTTTGGCGGACAGAACTCAAATCGATGCCGACAGCAGCCGAGCGATGGCTAAAAATTTCGCTATTCTTTATTCGCTTGTGATACAAAAGTATATACTTGCCGAGCAGAGTCTTACCGAGACAAGCCGGAGCAACCTTGTTTCGGTAATTACACAGTCTGAAAAACTTTTGAGCCGTTTTATTCCTGACTGGCAGGGTTCGTTAAAAAGAGGGATTGAAAAAGGCGGCGGCGCAGCGCTGCTTGCCGAGGCAGATTCACTTTTTGGTTCCGTAAGTGCCGCAGGAAAATTGCCGGCAGCGGCAGGTTTTGATTATGGCAAAAACGCCGATGGCTCTACCAAGACGGCCCCGCCGACATTATCCAAACCGCCTCAAGCGGAAAAAAAGGCTGAAAAGCCAGCAGATGTAAATGATGTAAATAAACCATCATAAATACCAGACAGACAATGGAGGTTTGTCCTGATGAATGGCCGTTCGACCTTGAAAATATTTTTTTTCTTTCTCCTGCTAATCATCATAATATTTTTACAACAGCTATTCAGTAAAAAATTAAATTCTCCGAAAAAAACAGACCCCAACGATACCGTTCTATATAGCACGCACAGCGCAAAAGTCAGGGGTCTCGACCCCGGCGATATCGGCGACGTAACATCTGCCATCATCGCCAGCCAAATGATTGAATGCCTCTATCAATACCACTATCTCAAAAGACCGTATCAAGTTGTTCCATGCCTGGCTGAAAATATGCCGACGGTGAGCGGCGATGGGCTTGTCTATACAATAAAGATAAAAAAAGGCGTGCTGTTTACAGACGATAAATGCTTCAAAGACGGCAAAGGCAGAGAACTAAAGGCGGGAGATTTTGTTTTCGCATGGAAGAGAATCGCGGATATTAAATACCTGAGTAAAAACTGGTGGATTTTCGACAATAAAATTATCGGCCTTGATGAATTCAGGCAATATTCAAAGACCTGTAAAATATCGGCGGATGTAGATTACAATACGCCAGTCGAGGGTCTGCAAACGCCTGACGATTGGACGCTGATAATAAAATTAAAAAAGCCGTGGCCGCAGATTGTCGACCTGCTGGCCCATCTGCCGACGGCGCCAATGGCGAAAGAGGCCGTCGATTATTACAGGAAAGACATTATAAACCACCCTGTCGGAACGGGACCATATAAACTGAAACTCTGGCATAAAGGCAGTTATATTGAAATGGTTAAAAATCCGACTTTCAGAAACGAATTTTATCCGTCTGAAGGCGAACCAAACGACGCAAAAAACGGTCTTCTCGCCGATGCGGGCAAAAAACTTCCGCTGACAAACAGATTGGTAACTGTTCTTATACAGGAAGACCCGCCGCAATGGTTTTTATTTTTGCAGGGCAAAATAGACGTCTCTGGCATACCGAAAGACAATTTTTCCGAGGCTATCGACCTCAGCCGGCAACTCACGCCGGAAATGCAGGCAAGAAATATCAAACTGCTGACTTTCCGCGACCCAAGCACCTACTGGTTCGGGTTCAATATGGAAGACGAGGTTCTCGGCAAAAATCTGCCGCTGCGTATGGCTTTAAGCTGTGCGGTTGACAGGGACAAATATATCGAATTATTCACCAACAACCGCAGCGAACCGGCTTACGGCTTTATTCCGCCATTGATGAGCTGTTACAATCCAGACATCAGGAATATAGCGCAAACTTCATATAACGTGCAAAAGGCCAGAAAACTCGTAAAGGAAGCCGAACAAATCTATGGCTCTAAACTGCCGAGGCTGGTACTGTCAATGCCGGGGACAGATATTATTTTCAG
>Ga0315283_10000156_pt1 | contig 43353 bp, 24 predicted proteins | sample YL17G09_0_MG_FD_204541 | JGI IMG/M metagenome (GOLD analysis project Ga0315283, IMG submission 204541) | Sediment microbial communities from Yellowstone Lake, YNP, Wyoming, USA - YL17G09_0 | ecosystem: Environmental > Aquatic > Freshwater > Lake > Sediment | place: USA: Wyoming | collected...
GCTGAGGCCGTCCGGCGTCTCGGGGTCGACCGTGAGCTGCGAGACGGGTTTGCCGGTGTCGACCTTGAACTCCTGCGTCTTCTTGAGCTCGGTGTTGCCCAGCGGGTCGATGGAGTAGTAGTAGAGCTTGTTCGTGCCCTCGGGCGCCTGCAGCGGACCCGTGCAGTTTTTCTCGACTATATTGTCCCAGGAATAGCGGGATACAGCGCCCTGTTCCGAGGAGAGGGTGATGGATGGCGTGGAATTGTAGAAGCCGTAGCGGCCGTTGGGCGATGCCGGATCCGCCGTGAGCTTCGTCACGGGCGGGGTGGTATCGACCTTGATGGTAATGGAGCGCGCTAGCTCTACATTGCCGGCGAAGTCCACCGCATGATAGTAGAGCGTGTGCTCCCCCTCGGGCGCCTTGAACGATGCCGCATAGCTGCTGTCGTTGGCGCTGTCCCAGTGGTAGTAGCTGGTCGCCTTGGGCTCGTTGACAAGGATGGTGATGTCCGGTTTCGTGGTGTACCAGCCGCCGGGAGCGTTGGGCAAGGCCGGCGATACAGATAACGTTGTCACGGGCGGCTTGTGGTCCTCCGCCGTCGCGGAGATGGTGTATGTGCCCGTGGCTGTGGATGCGCTGACTATCGCCACTGCGGACGAATAGTTCACTCCCATACCCGCGATGGAGAGCGTCCCGTCCTTCACGCCGTTGAGGCTCATCTTCTCGACAGCGGAAGGGGTGCCGCTCCTGCCTATCTTTCCGACATAGACCTCCAGGGGCGCAGTGTCGGAGCCGTTGAAGGTCAGCGCGAGGTCCTCGCCGTTGGTGGAGAACCTGAAGTAGTCCGCGGCCCAGCGGTTCACGCCGGTCGGCAACGAATATGGATAGCTGTTCACCCACGTGGCTTCCGGGCTGATGATCATTTCCTTGTAGCCGTACACGGCCGCGATGGTCCGGTTGTTGACGCCGTTGGCGACGGTCCAGTCGCGGAACACCGTCGTGAAATCCTTCCCCGTGCCTCCCAGCCTGTTAGTGAAGCCCTGCCCGCCGTTGGCGCTGTCCCCGACGAGCGAATTGATGGTGGCCGCCCCGCCGTACAGGTCGTAGAAGTAGTTCAGGAAGGCGTACGCAGAGCCGTAATCGTAGCCGTTGTTGTCGAACTGCGTAAGGTCGTTGTCCGTCTGCATCTCGAAGGAGTATAGGTGCGAACCCAGCGTGGAGGCGTTGGAGCCGAAGCAGACGCGGATGGCAAGGTCGGAGCAGCCCTCGTTGACCCAGAGGTCCTCGTTCCAGTCCCGGCTGTTGTGGATGCAGTGCTGGAACTCGTGGGCGATTATCTCGTCGGCCCAGGACATGTCCGCGCTGTCCTGGTAGAGGTCGTTGTTGCCGGAGTAGTAGCCGCCGACCCCTCCGAGACCGTCGCCGAAGTTGTAGATGGCGATGTCTATGGACCCGTAGCCGCTGGAGCCGAACGTGGCCGTGTCGTTGACCCAGATGATGGTGTCGAAGGTGTTGGCGAGGTTCTGGAGCGTGGTGTCGTTGGGCGGGTTGGCGAGGTTGGAATCTATGTAGATCTTGCAATAGGTCCCCGTGACTTTGAGCACCCAGGCCCGTCCCGAGGCTCCTCCTTCGCCGCCGCTCCCGTCGCCGAAATATTCTGGATGGTATTCGTAGAAGTAGGGGGTGCCGTCGAGCGGGACCTCCCGCCCGTCGGAAGAGTATGAACGGGGGAGCCCTTCCCCCCATTCCGTCAGCGACGGAATTGGGGACGAGGGCTGGAAAGCGGTACCAATGGGTATCCCGCCAATGGTTACCAATGCACAAATGAGCGGGACCAACCTATTAATGGTAACCAATCAGACACCCCTGTGCTATTACATAAATTATTAAGGTATAAATAGTTATTGGAAAAGATGCTGAGGTACATGCACCGCATCCCCAAGAATCATCCGAGATACGTTTCGCTCGTCATCCGCGACAGGATGGTGAGCGGGCTAGAGCGCGGGCTTGCGGTCCCGCAAGGTTTGCTGGCGCACGGCCGCGGCGAGGCCTTCGACTATCTCATCGGCGAGAGGACGCAGCCCGAGGCTCGGGCCGCAATAAGGGCGGCCGCCGCGAGCCTTCTCGTTGCGAAGAGGCCCGTGATATCGGTCAACGGCAACGCCGCATCCCTGGTCGCTAAGGAGATGGTCCAGCTGGCCAGGGCCATCCCGGGCGCCGTGCTCGAGGTGAACCTGTTCCATCGCACGGAGAAGCGCGCCGCCAAGATCGCGTCCGAGCTGAAGCGCTCCGGTGCCGTGAATGTCCTTGGCCCGAACCCGGATTCGAGGCTCGATGGGCTCACATCCCCGAGGGGGAAATGTTTCCGGAACGGCATGTTTGGCGCGGATGTCGTTTTCGTTCCGCTCGAAGACGGTGACCGGGCGACAGCCCTCAAAAAGGCCGGCAAGCTGGTCATAGCCATCGACCTGAACCCTCTCTCAAGGACGGCGCGCGCCGCCGGCATCACGATAGTCGACAACATCGTGCGCGCCCTCCCCGCCCTCGTGAAGGAGGCCCGCTCGCTCCGGAAGATGGCGCGCCGGAAGCTGGAGCGGCTCGCCCGCTCCTTCGACAACGACGCCAACCTGAAAAAGGCCGTGGAGCGCATGCTCGGAAGGCTCAGGTTATTGGCCCGCGGCAGCCGGCCGCTGGCGCTGGGCCGGTGATTTGACAATCCTCTGACGGATTCTTTTTGCTCAGAGCTTTCGCCTGAGGTTGAGCATGTCTCCCTTGTCGAAGCCCATCCTGTCGAAGAAGCTGAGGAGCTTGCCGTCGCGCCAGTTCACGAGCGTGTAAACGGTGTCGATGTCAAGCATCTTCATGTTCGTCACGAGCTCTTCCATGAGCGATTTCGCCACACCCATGCGCTGGTAATCCGGGTCCACCCCTATCGTGTCCACCCAGCCGCAGTTGTCCGGCACGCCGTATTCCCACCACGATGCGTCGCCGATTATGAACCCCACGACCTTGCCGTCCGCCTCGGCAACCAATGGCGCGAGCGGCGAATCCCTCTTGGTCTTCTCCAGCTTTGTCTCCCAGTATTCACGTCTCTCCTTGCCGAGGACCTTCTTGTCTATCCCTACTATGGATGCGAGGTCCTTGGGCTTCATCACACGGATCCTGATCTCCTTGACTCCCAAACCATCACCGCATTTGCTATCCGCTTGAGAACAAATAGCTTTTTCCGGCAGGCAATGAGTTCGCGGGAACCCAGCTGCCGTCAGGCCTGGGGCGGCGGGGGCATCTGCGGCACACGGGGCGGGGGTGGCGACCTCTTCCATCTTCTCCCCAGCCACAGGCCCACGAACAGGGCCACCGGTATGCCCGCCGCGGCAAGCAATGGAGAGACGTTCGTCTGCGACATCCCTGCCTCCGGGACCACGACCTTCATGTAGATGGTGTCCGTGGCGGACCGGTCGTCCACGACCAGCAGGTTGACGTTGTAAGTGCCCGGTCTGTACTTGTGCGCAACCGCCTTGCCGGTGGCATTGGAGCCGTCCCCGAAGTTCCACCTGTATTCGGCGACCTTGCCGTCCGCGTCCGAGCTGTCCGTTCCGTCGAACAGTACGGGCTCAGAGGAATCCCTGAGGCTCAGGACGCGCATGCGTGCCGTCGGGCCCCGGTTCTCCACGACGACCGTGAGCGATGTCGTGGACGTGGCGCCCGCGTTGTCCGTGACCGTGAGTTTGACGGTGAACGCCTCCGCCCGGGAGAACTGGTGCGAGGCGTTCGGGGATGAGGAATACGTCCCGTCGCCGAAATCCCAGAAGAAGGTCTGGATGCTTCCATCGGGGTCGGAGGAATTGGTAGAGGCGAAGTTGACCCTGTCGCCTGTGAGGACCCGCGAGCGGTCCGCGGCCGCGATGGCCTTCGGGCCCACGTTCTTCACGACCACGATGCCGTCGCGGTAGGCGGTCATGTCCTCGGCATCCGCGCATGTGAGCGTGACGATGTACGTTCCCGCAGTGGAATACCTGTGCGTGGCATTCTTCTCCGTTGAATTGGAGCCGTCCCCGAACTCCCAGAGCCAGCTCTTTATGGTGCCGTCGGGGTCGCTGGCCAGCGAAACGAACCTGAACTCGGTGCGGAAGTCCCCGAAGCGCGGTATCACCTGGAAATCCACCACGGGCGGTATGCCCTTCACGGAGATGGGCAGCGTTGCGGATGCGGTGGCATTCTCGTCGTCCGTGACTGTGAGCGTGACCGTGTACTCGCCCGACATGTCGTAGAGGTGCCACGGCGCCCTCTCCGTCGAGTTGGAGCCGTCACCGAACTCCCACTGGTAGCCGATGATGCTTCCGTCCGGGTCCATGGAACCGGTGCTGTCGAAACCTATGTAGTCGTGGATGGAGGCGCTGCTGGTGGTGGCCCATACAAAGGGCCTCGGCGCCCTGTTCAGGACCGTTATCATCAGCGGCTCGCTCCAGCGGCTCACCTCGTTGTTGACGTGCTTCACCATAAGCCTCGCGTCGTAGGTGCCGCTCCGGTTGTAGGCGTGCGCTGACCATGAGTTGACGACCCATCCCGAATCGGAACCGTCGCCGTAATCGTAGAAGTACTGCGATATGTTCTCTCCGGAGGTATTGCCGTATAGCGAGACCCTGGCCCCGGTCTCCCCCTGGACCTCATCGGCTGTAAGGCGTGCATCCAGGCGGTCCCAGGCAAGCGAATCGAATGTGAGAATGAGCCGGCCCATGGATGTGGATGAGACCGTCAAAAAGAACGTGACCTGCGCCGGGAACTGCGGCCCTGTGACGTTACGGAGCAGCATGTTGAGCGCGTTCTTGAGAGCGCCGCTCTTGCCTATGTCCACGAAGCTGGCGAACTCTCCGTAGTAATTGATGGGCTGGGTGCCATTCACGCCGGCGGCGGAGAACTTGAGCTGGACGTTGTTCGGATAGGCTGAGTAGCCGCTGCCCTTGACATGCAGCACCACCAAGTCCGTCTGAATGACATTGTAGATGTCCCCATCCGAGTCCACGCGGACAGCCACGAATACAGTTCCCGAAGAGTCCAGGTATTCGGGATAAGGCACCTTGAACACCTGCTGAAGGTTGAATTCTATCTGGACGCTTCCGTACAACCCGACCCCGTCGGTCCAGCGCTGGGAGCGATGGTTCCAGACTTGCATGGTCATCGAATATGTGGTGGGCTGGTACCCGACCGACTTGCCCCAGCCGGTCCAGTCCACGGTCATCTCGGCCACGTACGCGGCCTGGTGGGTGACATTGAACTGCAGGAGCTGGAAAGGCCGTCCCTCTGAATATGTCGAAAAGTATTCTGAATCATTGGAGTTCATCCTGGGATAAGCGTCCAAAGGCGCGGGGAACCAGTTGCCGTCGTCCGGGGACGGGGGGCTGGTCCAGCCTTCCGTCGAATAGGCCTGCGACACTTTGAGGGTGTAGTTCTGCTCAGGGACCGAGAGCTGCTCTCCCGACACCCTGAAACCCGCCGATGTGACCGTCGAATTGAACGGGAGGGTTGCCAGCGGGAGCGAGACCGAACCTCCATTGGGCGAAGTAAAATCGATGCTTTTCTCGGCCTGAGCATCCGGGAACGCGTGGAGAACGCCTGCACCCCCGACAGCCGGGAGCCCCGCCAAAAGGGTGGGCAGCACCAGCATGCAGGCCACGATTGCCATCAGCTTTCCGGTGCGCCTCATTCCGATACCGGATTGAGATGGAGTTCTCGGTATTTCAAACCGCAGGTCATTCCACCGGTCGACCGGTGGAATGACCGAGGACCGCAGACGAGCGCATGGCGCTCGTCTAGGCCGTGGACGAGCGCCAAGCGCTCGTCTAGGCCCAGACGAACCGAGTTCGTCTCGGGCCGAGAGGACCAGCGGGTCCTCAACGGTGTAGAAGAGCGGCGGGTCGGTCTTCGACTCATTTTGCGTGCCTGCCCCCTCAGCCCTCGAGGACCTTCACGAGCACATTGCGCCGTCGCGGGCCGTCGAACTCGCAGAAATATATGCCCTGCCATGTCCCGAGCACGAGTGCGCCGCCCTCGATGATAAGCGTCTCGCTGTGCCCCATCAGGCTCGATTTCAGGTGGCCGGCGCTGTTTCCCTCGGAATGGTGGTAGCCGTCATCCTCCGGGACGAGCTTGCCAAGCTCCATGAGCATGTCCCTCTTCACAGCAGGGTCGGCGTTCTCGTTCACCGTCACGCCGGCGGTCGTGTGGGGCACCCACACGACGCAGAGCCCGGCCTTGACGCCGCTTTTCGCCACGTGCTGCTTCACCTCGGATGTTATGTCGACAATTTCGCTCTTCTTGCCCGTCTCGACCTCGAATCTAGAGAGCATCCAACTCCTCCTTACGAAATTTTGCCATAACTGAGCTTGAAATTGCAGGCGCAGAAGAACTTGCCAGGCACGTGGGCCAGAGCCTTGTGGCATTTCGGGCACTTTGCCTTCTTCACGAACTGCTCGAACCACACGAGCCGCACCTCCGGCACATCCTCTTTCAGGATGCGCTCGTAGATGTCGCTCATCTCTGTCGTATTCACCAACGCGCTCAGCGCCTTCAGGTCCACGGACATGCGCACGCCTGCGCTCCCTTCCTTCGCGCCCTTCGCAAGCGGAAGCGCGAGCGCCACGCCTGCGACGAGGGAGGCGACATGGACCAGATGTCCTATGTTGTCCCCTGTGGCAGCCACGATGTAGAGCGATTCTATTATGCCCATCACGATGACCGCGGCGAAGACCGGCACACGGTTGAGCAATATGAATCCCAGTATCATCGGTATCTCATCCCTCGGATAGAGCACCGCGAACGCGCCCATGATGCCGAAGATGGCACCCGAGGCGCCCACTCCTATGTGGCTCGTCCCGGAATTGAGAGCGAAACCGGCATCCACGAGGCCGCCTATGATGCCCGAGAAGAGGTAGAGCGCCAGCCACCTCCGGCTCCCGACGCGGTCCTCGAACGGGACGCCTATCAGCGTGAGGATGAGCATGTTCATGAGGATGTGCAGCGGGCTGCCGTGGACATACATCGCCGTGAGAACGCGGTACCACTCGCCCGGCTCCTTGAGCGCGCTGGAGGCAAGGCCAAGGTCGTATTCCACCCTGAAGAACATCCCGGATGATGCGTAGTCCGCGATTATCATTACTATGAATATGATGAAGTTGAAGACGACCGTGATGAGGCAGGCGCTCCTCTTCCGTATAAGGGGCGCCAGTAAGGGCACGAGCATCGTCAGTGCCAGTATCGCGGAAAGCGGATGCACGCCGGAGCAACTCCCTCCGGGGAATTATTGTTTGTCATCCAAGGCGGGTAGATTCCCGCCGTTTAGCCTGCGGACACGCGGCATGCGGGCCTTTGCCGACCGTTATGTTTGCTGGCAAGCCGCCCGCGGACCCCCACCCATCGATTAGAGCCAGTTCCAGAAACTTATTTTACCCCCCCGACGATATCATTGGCCGATGGCGGAGAAGAAGCCCGTCGACTTCGCGGAGAAGTTCTGGCCTCCGGAGAATCCCTTCAAGGTATCCATAGCGAAGGTCCTGCCGCCGAGACAGTCCGACGGCTCCGGGCCCACGGACGCCTACCTGATAAAGGTCAAGGCCCTCGTGGCGCTGACGGTCGAGAAGCCCGAGGACACGGCCATGTTCCAGAAGCTGATGAAGACCCTGGAGACCAAGAAGAGCTTCTGCGGCGTGTGGACCCCGGAATTCTCTGAGCCTTACTTCGATTCAAGCGAGATGTCCGTCGAGCTTACGGGTTACCTGAAGCAGGGACAGGAGGACAAGATACTCCACCTGGACCACGTGGCCCGCGCATCGCACCAGAAGGAGCAGCCCGCCGAGACCGAGGACGACGTCATGGTCGAGTCGTTCCTGACCCAGCTGCGCAAGGGCACCAAGCTGAAGGATGCGGTGACAACCGCGGAGCGCGAGACAAGGGCCATAATGAGCCGCGGGAGGAAGGCGGAGCTGGAGATAGACAGCGACGGCCTGGACAGGCCCGTCCGGCTCGACACCCCCCAGCCGCCGAAGGTTCACAAGCCGCCGCCCGGACCGGGTCTGCAGAAGGGCGCCCCCCCGCCGGGACCGCCTTCGGTGAGGCCTCCGGAGGGGCAGGAGCCCAGGAACGAGGTCTTCGACGCCGTGGCGCTGACGTCGAAGGACCGCGACTCCGAGCTGGATTCCTCGGACACGGACACCAACTTCGATGTGAAGAAGGCCAGCCACCGCGATGAGAAGAAGCCCGCCAACCAGACGGCGAAGGTCGACAGCACTCTCCAGTCCAAGAACACGAGCGCCACCATCGACCGCGACGACGAGCGTTCGGTCGAGATGGACAAGAAGAAACAGCGCAGGCCTTAACCGTACGTCGATTTCCTCACACCTTCTATCTCGGCAGCAAGCTCCTTGTATGATTCGAAGAGCGAGCCCGCCTTTCCCTTCTTGAACTTGTCGAGCGCTATGAAAAATGGTCTCACGCCGGCCCGGCTGAGACCCTCGATGCCGCTCTCCTCCACGGGCTGGGCGACGCGCCATTCGCCTCCCATGTTCCGGACGATGACCTCGCCGACATACGTGCCAGCGAGCCTCAGCACCCCCATGCCGCCGCTCTGTGGGTTCCAGCCGGCATCGATGAGGCCGTCCATGACGGCAAGGCTCTGTGGCGTGTAGTCCAGCTTCACCTTGAAGGCCTTCTCCGCCTGCGTGATGAACAGGTCCAGGTCCTCGACAAGCTTGTGTATGGTCCCGCCGGATGAATCGGCCTTCCACTGCTCTATGCTCTTTTTCAGCTCGGGAGCGAGCTCGTGGTTGGGAGCCATCCGCAGGACGGTCTCGTATTCGTTGATGGCATCCGCGAAGCGGTTCTTCCGCGCATATAGCGTACCGGAAATGAAATGGGCCTCGACGTGGGCCGGGTTGTAGTGAAGGACCTTCCTCAACTCCTCGAGTGCGAAGTCCGTCATTCCCTGCGCATCGTAGCAGAGCGCTATTCCGTAATGAACGACATCGGGCTGGTAGTTGGGGTCCAGCTCCAGCACCTTGCGGAAGGCCGCGAGGGCCTCGCTGTGCTGCTCCTTGTTGCTGTGGTCCATCGCCAGCTGGAACTGCTCCTCCGCCGGGTTCTTCTTGAAATGCGGCATCTGCTGCTCCTTTTTCTTGAACTTGTCGAACAATCCCATCTCCATCACCCGCCGAAATGTCGGATCATTCAAGTACCAGCTCGAACCCGTCTCTCGTGAACAGGAAAGGATGATAGTCCGTGTCGTGCGCGGTCTGCCTCATCTTCACAACACCCACATATCGCCTCACCGAGGTGAGGCTTGCGGTCTCCAGTTCCCTCGTCCTGAGGTGTATTATGCCGTCGGCGAGGAACTCCTCCACTCCATGCTTTCCGAACCTCTTCTCGTCAGGCATCATCTCCGATATCAGCAGCACGGTGGCCCCGATGCCCTTCAGGCGTCTGAAGAGGTGGAAAAGCTCCTGCCTTGGCTTTTCCAGCTCCATTATCGAGAATAGCGCGTCGAGCGAATCCAGCACGAGGACATCGCACCCCATCTCCTTCCGGTATCGCTCGAGAAGGCCGCCGAGCGTTTCGTGCAGCTTCCCCTCCTCCGCCGCCTTCGCGAGGTCCTCCTGCACGGCTGAGAAGTCCACGACGCGGAGGCCTTTCAGGTCCTCGGTGCGGAGGCCCAGCGAGGCCATCTGCGCCAGCAGGCTCTCCCCGTCCTGCTCGAGGGTGATGTAGAGCGCCCTGCCCCCTTTCGTTGCGGCGCGCAGGGCAATACTGAAACAGAGCGATGACTTCATGGAGCCAGCGGGACCGGCGACGAGATTGATGAACCCTTTCGGGATGCCGCCGCCCATGCGCTCGTCCAGCCCGGAGATGCACGTGCTTATTCGGTTCCTGTCACGGCCAGATGGACCGGCCTTTGAGTCAGCTGCCACCGGACGAATTCTGGGCTCCTTCCCCATTTACCCACCGCCCGAAAATCGCCGTGCGCCTATTTAACGATACGCATTTATCCCCCGACGCTTATCAAAGAGCATGGCCGAGAAAGCGACCCTTGCCGCCGCGGGAGTGGTCAGCGACATCCCTCCCGCGCTCATGGGATTTGTGAATTTCAGGGCAGGCCTCGAAAAGCGCGAGCTCGACGGAAGCGAGAGATTGGTCGTCCTGCGCATCGGAGACACCGACTGCTACCATGTCATATTCCTTGACCCGAAAATCAGTGTGAATGCAATCGAGCAGGAACTCGGCAAGCTGGAGGCGCGTCTCGACGCGCATGCAAAAGACGAGGTCCAAAAGATGCTGAAGAACAAGCAAAGATGAATCTATTTGCGGCCCTTCCTGGTCTCCAGCACCTCGGCCTCGTATATCTCCTCTTCTTCCTCCACTTCCACCACATCGTGGCCGTAGAGGTCCTCGTGCTTGCGGATGAGCCAGTCGCGGAACCTCTCGACGCGGTGCGCGTTCCTGCGCCACTCGTCGTCGAGGCTCTTGAACATGCCCATCGCCGTCAGCTTGTAGGAATTGTGGACCATGATGGTGAAGAAGAGCTGCGTCACCATCCGGCGGTCGACCTTCTCGAACCGTCCGTTGCGCTCTATGTAGCAGCGGCCTATCTCGCTGTGGATGTCCTTCATGTCCATCTCGTATATCATCCATTCCTTCTCCACGAACTGGATGCCGGAGAACATGCGCCTGAACTCTTCCTTGACATCTTTCTTCTCCATGAGCTGCACGAACTCCTCGACTAAGAGGGGCACCTGCCGCTCTCCGAGCTCCACGCTCTCGAGCCGCTTGAGCAGGAGCTTACCCAGGACCTCGTATGTCGTGTCCTGGATGGGCTTGTAATACAGCTTCGTGAGCGTGTCCCCGGTCTCGCGGGAGATGAAGTCCATCGCTTCCTTTATTCTCTTCTCGAGCTTGATGGCGAACAGTTTCGCTTCCATTGGTAAATATTATAATCTATACAATATATAAATACTGCTGAGAGGTTCGTTTTACGATTGTTTTATCAAAAGGCCTCTTTCGGGCTCATGCGTAAAATGCGAATTCCATAACGTTTAAGATGTAGTTCACGAATTTCCTCGTCAGAGGGTTAGAGATGATAGCGAAAATATCCAAGAGAAGTGCGGCCTTTGTGGCCTTGTTGATGATTGCAAGCGCGGTCTTCATACCGATGTCCGTGATGGCGGGTCCCGTCATCGTGGCGAGCGTCACGAGCGACAACCCCCAGACAGCAGCTCCCGGGAAATCTGTGATATTCAACATATCCATCCAGAACACCGGCGACGCTGATTCAACGGTCAACCTGAGCGTCAGCGGAAACGGCACGTGGACCGCACAGCTCTCCACGAGCCAGATACAGGTCCAGCAGGGCAGCACCACGACCATCTACCTGACGGTCGGCGTGCCCAGCACCGCCCAGGCCGACAGTGTCGGCAAGGCGATAGTCGTGGAGGCCAAGTACTACTCCGGCTCCACGGAGCAGGTCAAGCAGGCGACGACCACCACCAAGGTGTCGCAGGTATACAGCTTCACGATGGCCATAGACGGGTCCTTCAACAAGGACATAGCCCCCGGCACATCGGGCGTCTTCTCGCTGACGGTCAACCAGACCGCCTCGGGCAACGGCGTCAACTACATCAACCTGTCACCCACGGGCGAGCAGCCTGACAAGCTCATTATATCATACAGCCAGAACCCGGTGACCATGCAGCCCTTCAGCCCCACCACCATAACGGTCACCGTTTATGTCCCGCAGGATGCACTGGCCAAGCAGTATTCCTATATCATCGGCGGCAACTCGCAGGGCGGAGGCTCTGCGCAGACCGCTAACATCATAATCAATGTCACCCAGGTATGGGGAATATCGCTGGAGGCTACGCAGGCCGTCCAGTATGTCAACCCCGACTCATTGATATCGTACACCATCAATGTCAACAACACAGGCAACAAGGCTGACACCTTCGATGTGACAGCTGTCGATTTCCTGTCCGGTTCCACCGGATGGACGGAGACCCACACGAGCTCCATCGGCCCGATCAACCCCAAGACCATCGGGCAGGTGTCCGTCCAGGTCTATGCGCCGCTGAGCGCGCCGTACCCCAACAGCATGCAGGTACGCGTCAACGTGACCTCCGAAACGAACACAACGATCGTCCGCAGCCTCACCCTCACTGCGGTCATCAACAAGGTCAACAGCACGTTCGTGTCCGCAAATCCGTTCATCAACACCACCGACCCCGGAGGGACCGTTGGCTATGTCATCTCCGTCAAGAACAGCGGCAACGGCCAGTCCACAATAGACCTGACCCTTCCCTCGTTCCCCGGCGAGATGACACCCTCCCTTGACCGCACATCCATCGACCTGAAGGCCGACGAGACCGCCACCGTCAACCTCACGGTCTCCGTTGGGAAGAATGCCATTGTCGGCGACAACAACATAGTGGTAAGAGCCACAGCGCGCGGCACCTCTGCCATGTCCAACTTCACGATAATCGTGCGCGTGAACCAGATTTACAATGTGTCCGTGTTCCCGTCCGGGAGCTACCAGCAGGACATATCGCCCGGCTTCAAGGCAATGTACGGCGTGACCGTCAAGAACACTGGCAACGGGAACGACTCGTTCACAATGACGAACGGGACAGCTCCCGCCGGCTTGACAACATACTTCGACTCCTACATAGTCAACCTCGGGCCCGGCGAGAGCCAGACCATCAACGCGACCGTCGAGGTCGCCAAGGGCACACCGTCCGCGAGCCACAACATCGACCTCAAGGCGACCTCCATAGGGAATAACGCCAAGTCCGCCTCGACCCAGATAATCGCCAAGGTGCTCCAACACTACGAGGTCGTCGTTTCGACACCATCGGCCTACAACAACACGAACCCCGGCAAGACCGCCGGCTACACCGTCATGGTCCGCAACCTGGGCTCCGGCAGCGACACGTTCTCCATAACAGCGGGCGGGGACAACCCGGCCTGGGTGAAGTTCGAAAACTCCAGCCTCCAGCTGCCCCCCGGCGTCGCCCAGAATATAACCGTGACAATCAACGTGCCGTCCGACGCGCTGAAGACCAACGTAACAACCAATGTCAAGGCGACCTCGGACGCCAACAGCACCGCCAACGCCACGGTAGCCCTGATAACGGTCATCGATGCGAACTACAGCGTGCAGGTCTGGGCGTCCCCCAACAGCGCCGATGTGAAGCCCGGAGAGAACGGGAAGTACAGCATCATCATCAAGAACTCCGGCAACAACAAGGACACCTTCTTCGTCAACCTGACCCAGAACCCCAACAACTGGGCCTCGCTCGATATAGCCTCGCCGTTCGTAGCCCTCGACGCCGGTGCATTCTACACGGCTAACCTGACCGTGGCGGTGCCCGTTGATGCGAAGGTGGCCCTGTGGCCGGCGGAGGTCCTGGCGACCTCCCAGGGCAACAGCGTGATAAAGAGCTCCATCATCACATTGACCAACGTCACCGCTATATACAACGTAGAGCTGATTGTGAACAACGCCAACGCCACGGGCGAGCCCACGGACACCATCAACTTCGACGTCAGGGTCAAGAACACCGGCAACGGCGCCGACAACTTCACGCTGGACATTACAGGCGAGAAGAGGAGCTGGGCAATCCTCGGCAACAGCATCATCATGCTCAACTCCAGCGAGAGCCGCTCGGTGACTTTAAGTGTCCTGATACCGGACAACGAGCTGGTTGCCAACCACACCATATCCTTCAAGGCAACGTGCATGGGCAACACCTCCAGGAGCCAGACGGCGGCGCTGTCCATCATCGTCAAGCCGAAGCACGACCTCGACATCACGAGCGCTGACTACATAATCAAGAAGAAGGCGGACCCCGGGACCACGATATACTTCTATATCAACGTGACAAACAAGGGACCGGAGCAGGACACGGTCAACCTGGTCATGAGCGGCAACAACACCAACTGGGCCTCGCTCTCCCAGGACAGCGTGCTCCTGAACGCGGGCGCCTTCCAGATCGTCAACATGAGCGTGCAGGTCCCGAGCAATGCGCTCCCGAGCTCGCTCATATACAGCATAACCGGCACCCTGAAGTCCAACGCCAACAGGACCAAGCTGCTCACCCTGACCGTGACCGTGGGCCAGATATACAAGGTGGAGATATCGAGCCAGCTCTCCGAGAACTCCACGACTCCGGGTGGATATGTCACCTACAATGTGAAGGTCAGGAACATCGGCTCCGGCAACGACACCATCCAGCTCACGGCGCTCAACTACAGCACCTGGGTATCGTTCAGCAAGTCCAGCGTCATCCTTGCTCCGGATGGAATGGAGATGATAACCGTCACGATAACGGTGCCCTCCAAGCCCCTGCCGACAATGGGCGACTACAATATATCCATACGGGCCAAGTCCATAGGCAACGAGAGCGTCCTGAACGACCTCGTGCTCGTCATGACCATCAACCAGACCTACGGCGTCAAGGTGTCGAGCAACGTCACCGTGACATACGTGGACCCGGGCCAGAGCGCCAGGTATGCCATCAGCGTCAAGAACGACGGCAACGGCAAGGACAGCTTCTCGCTGACCAAGGGCAGCGACCCCAAGAGCGTCGACCACACCGACTGGGTGACATTCTCCTCGTCCTCCATAACGCTGGAGGCCGGGGCGACATCCGTCGTCAACCTGATAGTGCAGGTCCCCAGCAACGCCTTCAACCAGACCTTCACGACCCTGGTCAACGTGACCTCGCAGGGCAACCTGACCTACGTGCAGACCATCTCCCTGACGACCACCATCAACCTGCTCTACGGCCTCGAGCTGACCGCCTCGGATACCTACAAGGAGCTAAAGAACCCCACATCCACCTCCGTGTTCAACCTGACGGTCCGCAACACCGGCAACAGCAACGATATCATGGACTTCGAGGCCATGGGCGCCAGGCTCGACTGGGTCACGTTCAATGTCTCGAACGTGCAATTGGGCCCCGGCAACTCCACGGGCGTCAAGGTCACCGTGACCCCGCCGTGGTCCACGCCGTATGACAAGATGAGCGGCACCTACACCAACCTGATAAAGGTGACCTCGCGCGGCTACAGCTTCGCTACGCAGAATGTCACCCTGACGACCAAGATAGACATCACCTATGGCGTGGAGGCCACCTGGGACGCCACCACGAAGATCAGCGGCCCCGGCGGCTCCGTGACCTTCAACGTGACCATCAAGAACACCGGCAACATCGGCGACAGCTACCAGGCCAGGGCGCTGACGTTCACAACCTGGGCCGCGTTCAACAACAACAACGTGAGCATCGGCTCCGCAAGCCTCGAGACCGTCATGATGACGGTGAACGTACCCGTCGGACAGGCCAACCAGGACTATATGGTGACAGTCGAGGTCAAGAGCAGCGGCAATGACACGAAGAAGGTCTCGCAGGACATCAAGGTGACCGTCAGCGAGAAGTTCGGAGTGTCCCTTTCGAGCGAGGACACCGCGAAGGATTGCGGCCAGGGCGGCTCCGTCGTCTACACGGTGACGGTGAAGAACACCGGCAACGTCCTCCAGGACATCGACCTCAAGATAACCGAGGGCAACTACAAGGACTGGGCAACCATGAGCAAATCCTCCAGCCACCTCGGCGAGAAGGGCGAGGAGGAGATAACCGTCACGGTGCGCGTGCCCGCCGACCAGCAGGCCGGCAACTACGATGTCACCCTGAAGGCAGAGGTAAGGGGCCACACAGACGGCATGGGGACCACCACCATGGTGCTCACGACCTCCGTGTTCTACGGCGTCGACCTGACCACCAAGGAGGCCAAGAAGAAGGCCAAGGTCAACGAGATGGTCACATTCAACGTGACCGTCAAGAACAAGGGCTCCGGCAACGACACCTACGACCTCTCGATACTCGACCCGTACACCACCTGGTTCGTGACCTTCGACTTCGACCTGTTCGAGCTCGCCAAGGACAAGAGCAAGCTCGTGCAGGTGACGCTGAAAGTGGACAAGGACGCCGAGAAGCAGGACTACGCCATATCCCTGAAGGTCGCTTCGGACGGCGACAGCACCAAGACCTCCATACTTGTGCTCACCATAGCTGTCGAGGTCACGCCGTCGCTCAAGATAGAATCCCCGGACACGGACGAGAAGGCCAGGCCGGGACAGAGCATACTCTTCAGCCTCAAGCTGACCAACAACGGCAACGGACCCTCTACCTACAAACTGAAGATAAACGATGGCGACTACACAACATGGGTCTCCCTCGGAAAGGAGTCCACCCAGCTCGCGGTCGACCAGGTGGACGACATCGGCGTCACCGTGACGCTGCCCAACGATGCGGTCGCGGGCATGTACAACTTCACCATCAAGGTGTGGGTGTCCGACGACGAGGCCATCTTCCAGACCATAACCTACAAGGTCCGCGTCGAGGAGGTCTACAACTTCCAGATAAGCACGGACGAGAGCTCCATCGAAGGGGCTCCCGGCGACTCCATCTACTACACGCTGAAGCTGGAGAACACCGGCAACTCGGTCGACACCTACGACATACAGGTCAAGGACCTGCCCAACAACTGGACCTACAGCGTCTCCTCGAGCTACACGCTGGAGCACGACACCAAGCTGACCTTCCTGGTGACCATCAACATAACTGGCGACTACCTGAAGGCGAAGGCGGACAACTACGCCTTCACCATCAAGCTGGTCTCCCGCGGCAACGACACCGTGGAGAAGTCATTGTCCCTGACGACGGTGGTCACGCAGAAGTACGGCCTCGAGGCATCCCCCGAGGCCAGCAGCACCAGCAAGGACCTGGACCCCTACGGCGACGACATCGAGTTCGACCTGAACCTGAAGAACACCGGCAACGGCGAGGACACCGTGACCTTCCGCATAAAGAGGTACCCGAGCGGCTGGAGCACGAGCTTCTTCACCTTCAGCCCGACCGCGGTGACAATCCTGCCCGGCAGCACCTCCGCCATGAAGACCGTGACCGTGAGGATATCGTCGAGCAGCGTGGAATCCGATGCGGGAAGGTATGACTTCGTCGTGGTGGCGATATCCAAGAACGGCGACGAGTTCACATGCACGCCGATATACATCAACGTGATACGCGGAGAGGTCTCGAATCTGGCCCAGAGCGACATCACGGTGTCGAAGCTCAACCCGAACAAGGGCGACGTCGTCAGCGTCACCGTGACCGTCAAGAACAGCGGCACGGCCGACATGAGGAACATCGTGGTAACGCTCTACGCCGCCGGCAATCCGGTCGCCAGCAAGACCATCTCCTCCACCATACGCAAGAACGGTGAGGCCCAGACGACGCTGGAATGGACCACGGACAGCACGGGCGATTTCAAGCTGAAGATAGCGGCCAAGTATGGCATCGAGGACCCGGTGGAGCTGACGCTGACGCAGCAGGTCAAGGTGACGGACAAGTCCGCGACGGGCGACCTGCTGGCCGGCAACAACCTGCTCATAATCATGATGATAGTGATAATCGTGGTCATCGTGATAGCCGTGGCGGCCAGGCCCAAGAAGACCCTTCCGCCGCCCCCGCCGGTAAGGCAGGCGGCAAGGCCGGCGGTGGCCCCGAGGCCCGCGGCTCCCCCGGTGAAGGCGCCCCTGGACGACGAGGACGAGGAGGAAGATGAGGACGACATCCCCGCTCCCCCGAAGGCCCCCGTCGCACCCCCGGTAGCCCCGGCCGCAGGCGCCAAGCCGAAGATAGCCCGCATCAAGTGCCCCAAGTGCGGCACGATGAAGGACGTCACCACGCCGGTGAGGCCCTACGAGTTCAACTGCGAGAAGTGCAGCACCAAGCTCCGGCTGGCCAAGTAGGATAGAAGCAGTTCACGGGGGCCGAAAGGCCCCCGTTCTAGTTTTTTAATATTTCATTTTTCTGGGCAACCGTCTATTTCAGCTCCTCCGCCGGCGGTATTTCGGGCGGGGGCGCACTGGCGCGCTGTCTCTCCCTCTCTGCCCTCTCGCGCTCCATCCTGTCCAGTTCCTCCCTGCGTTTCTGCTCATCATCCTTCTTGTCGGGCCTGTCGGGCAGGTCTGGCTGGTCCGGCAGATTGGGCTGGTTCGACTGGGGCTGCGACTGGAACGATGAGGTACCTCCACCTCCAGTGCCCTTGTTCCCGCTCCTCATGGCCAGGAACGCAGCGCCGGCGCCTGCGCCCACTACCACCACGAGGATTATGATTATCATCGGGGAGTTGCCGGGCGGCGGAGTGATGACAGCGGGGGTCTTGGCAACGTCGATAGAGTAGGACTGGGTTGCAGACTCGTAATCGTTAGAGACATTGACCAGTACATTGAACGCACCGGTTTGATTCTTCGAGGGGGACCAGGTGATGAGCCCCGAGGGCGACATCATCATCCCCGCAGGCGCGGAGGCCAATGAATACCTAATGCTCCCGGAGCCGTTGACGGTGGTCGCCACGACCTGGTACGAGTAGCTCTTCCCGACGGTGACGTTCCTCACCGGAACGGACGTTATCGCCGGCGGCGGCATCTTCACGATTGTCAATGTGTAATTGAGCGGCACTTCGTACCATGTGTCCGTCACCTTGAGCGTAATGTTGAATACACCCTCGGCGGGCTGGGCCCAGGTGATGACCCCCGATGTCGAATTGACGAGCATTCCCGCGGGATTTGTTACGAGGAAGTAGAACAGCTGGTCGCCGTCCGCATCCGAGGCCGAGAGCTGGCAGGCGTAGGCCCTCCCTGCAACGCTCGAGATCGCTCCCAGCAGGGTAGGAACGGGCGCTGTGTTGTTGGTGTAGACGGTCACATTGAACCACTGGTACACCGTAGCATTGCCGTCGGAGACGCTCAGCGTGACGCATTGTTTGGTGCCGAGGAACGACCTGTGAGGGGTCCAGTTCACGAAGCCCGTGGAATTGACGAGCATTCCGGCCGGGGCCACATCGAGCTTGTAGGTCAGGCGGTCGTTGTCAATTTCCCTGGCGACGGCCCGGTAGCTCCAGTTGCGCTCAGCCTCCGCCCTTTCCAGGGGGACACTGGTGAAGATGGGCGGGTCGTTCACGGGCAAGACCGTGATGTTGAACAGGTTCGAAGTCGTCTTCTGGCCTGCGCTGTCGTTCGCGACTATCACTACCTGCGTCGTGCCGGTCCAGTGTGCATCGAGCGCCTTCGCGGAGATGTATGTCCAGTTCATCTCGACCTTCACGAGGTCCGGCTGCGAGTTCTGGAGGACATTGTATGTCAGGTCGAAGTCGAAATCATCCACGAAGTACTGGTACATGTTGAGGAGCGTCTCGCTGCCTCCCCCTTCCAGTATCGTCAGGTCGGGGATGGGCTTGGCGAGGACGGGGGGCGTGTCCAGGCGGACCACCGGCCCCTTCAGGGTGAGATTGCCCGCCGACGATGCCTTCACGCCCACGGGCACGCTCACGGTCCCGTTCGGCATCCCCGCAAGGTAGGCGGCCACCGCTGGCCCGAATTCACCTATGCTCACTGAATAATTGTAGTATATGTTCAGATTGTTGAGCACTATGGAGCCGGGGCCGGTGATGGAGCTGAGGTTCAGCGAGAGGTTTGTCATCATGTTGCCGTAGGCGTCACGGACCCCGCTTCCCGCATAGAGATGGTCCTTGAACTCCTGCACGGGCAGGGCAGCCTGCACGGTCTTCACGAGGGTCCCTGCGTACGACCAGTCCGCTGTCGAATCGCCGCCGACATCGAGCGTTATCTTGGAGGGGTACTGCTCGTAGCCGACATATGCCCTGAGGGTCGTGATGTTGAGCGTGAATATGTTGGAGTTCATCACTGTGAAGTTCCACTGGCCGTTGACCAGCACGGGATTCGAGAAGTTGTAGTATGTGATGTTCTGGGCATCCGTCCCGGTGGCGGCCGTGCCGTTGACCGTCACATTTGCTATCTCCGGTGATGCAAGCGGGCGCGAGACATAGGTCCTGAAAGTCAGGTCGTTCATTGTCCAGGGCGTCGGATTTCCGGAGGCGCTGACGTTTATCCAGTTGAACATTTTCCCCAGATTGTAGCTGTTGCTGCCGCTCCCATAGAGCACGAACCAGGTGTTGCTCGGCGCAGACGGGGTGCTCAGCACGATCGCATACACATTTCCCATCACTACGTCAACGCTGGATGGGAAGTTCACAGTGAACCACCCTGAAATCACGCTGGACTGGGCCAACCTGACGAATGTGCGGTTCGATGCAACCGGCACGCCCGTGGCGTTGGTATCGCGGATCTCGACTACAAGCTGTACCGGATTTCCCACATATGGCGTGATGAAGCCGTAGAGGTCAATTCTGTTCAGCGTGCCGGTCACGTTCGCCGTGAACGACTGGCCGATGGACGGACCGCCCGGTCCCGTCTGGTTCCCGACCCCAAGCGAATATCCTATCTGGAGCTGGCTCTGGTCCAAAACGACCGTCGAGAGAGCCAGCGATGCGCCTGCGCCCGTGACAGTCCCGGACTGCGGGACGCCAGATACATTTCCGTTCCAGGGCCCGGTGTTGGAGACAATGACATTCGAGTACTGGTTCGTCGCCTGCGTGACGGCCGGCACCGCAGTCACATCAACGGTCGCGCTCCGGACCTCTGCATATTTAGGCAGGGTGATGTCGAGGCCGGCCGGCGCCCCTGCCCCCGCGGGGCCGAACGAGCCGTTGTCCGAGCCGTTCGCGAAGACATCCTGGTTGCCGAACGGGCCGTAGCCCGTGCCGTTGAAGCCCCACTCCGGCGTCCCGTCCATGGCGGCGTCCACGAAGGGCGCGAGGGGCGCAACGTCCCCCGAGGTCGAGACATTGAGAGTCGCATTGAGCACCTTTGCGGGATTCGGAACGGAGATGTTCACTATCGCATCGAAGCCAGGGGGAGTCAGTGCCACTAGGGCGGTCGACGCCCCTCCTTCGAAGGTGTTGACGTCCGTGGCATCCGACAGAAGGCTGCCAAGCGGGGCCGCCATCACAAGCAACACGAGCAACGCACATGCCGTTCTCATCCTGAATCTCCCCTTTCTGATGTCCTGACAAACATCGGGCTATTTCATATTAGTGCCAGATGCCGCGATTCCATATGTTTAAACCCTGCTGCATGAATTCGAGGGGCGGGGAAATGATGGAGTACCGCGTGCTGGCCGAGACCTACCAGAAGGTGGAGGCGACCACGAAGCGCCTCGAGATGACGGCCATCCTGGTCGAGCTTTTCAAGGCCACTCCATCGGAGGTCATAGCGCGCGTGGTCTACCTGACCCAGGGGCGCCTCTACCCCGATTTCGTGGGCGTCGAGCTCGGCCTTGCCGACAAGCTCGCCATAAAGGCCCTTTCATTCGTCTCAGGATTGAAGGAGGACGACATCACCCGGCGCTGGATGAAGGAAGGCGACCTCGGCATCGTGGCCGAGGCGGTGGTGGAGGGGAAGAAGCAGCGCGCCCTGTTCTCGGAGCCGCTGACGGTGGAAAGGGTGTATTCCAACTTCGAGGCCATCGCCCGCGCCTCCGGTACGGGAGCACAGGACACGAAGATGAAGCTCATGGGGGACATCCTCCACGACGCCTCGCCCCTGGAAGCCAAGTTCATTCTCAGGACCGTCGTCGGAAAATTGAGACTGGGGATTGCCGACATGACCATACTGGAGGCGCTGGCCCAGGCATTCGTCCCGGACCAGGCCGCCGAGGCGCCGCCTGCCGCGGAACCTTCTGAAGAGGCTCCGCCGGACGAAAAACCATCACCGGCCCAGGACGAAGGTCCCCGTTCGAAAAAGCGCAAGGCGGCGAAGGCGGCCAAGGCCCAGGAGGAAGCGAAATCGGAATCGCGGTCGCGCAACCGGGAGGAGGTCGAGAACGCCTACAACCTGTGCTCTGACCTCGGGGAGATAGCCAGGCGCCTGGCCGAAGAAGGCATAGAGGGCATACGCAAGATAGGCCTCGAGATAGGGCGGCCCGTGAGACCCATGCTGGCGGAGCGCCTCCCTTCCATGGGGGAGATACTCGAGAAGCTCGGCGGAAATGCGAGCTTCGAGTACAAGTACGACGGCATGAGGCTCCAGGCACACATCAGGGTCGGCAAGGAAGTGAGGTTCTACTCCCGCCAGCTCGAGAACGTCACCGAGCAGTTCCCCGACGTGAAGGCGTCCGTTCTGGAGGCATTCGACTCAAAGAACTACGAGGAGGCCATCGTGGACGGCGAATGCGTTCCTTTCAATCCCGAGACGGGGGAGATGCTGCCTTTCCAGGAAGTCTCGCACAGGCGAGGCCGCAAGTACGGCGTTGATTCCGCCGTCGAGGAATATCCGGTCATGTACATCGTATTCGATTGCCTTCAGGTCGACGGGAAGACACAGCTCAAAAAGACCTATTCGCAGCGCAGGGCGCTGATGAAGAAGCTGTTCAGGGTGACGGAGCGGGTCCAGTTCTCAATAGCCCTCGAGACGTCGGACCCTAAGGAGGCGGAGCGCTTCTTCGAGCAGGCGATAATATCTGGCTGCGAGGGCATCGTCGCCAAATCCGTCAAGGAGGATTCCACGTACCGCGCCGGCGCCCGAGGCTGGCAGTGGATAAAGTGCAAGCGGGACTACAAGGCTGAGCTGGAGGATACCGTGGACCTCGTGCCTGTTGGCGCCTTTGCGGGCCACGGGAAGCGAAAGGGGCTCTTCGGCGCCCTTTTGATGGCTGCGTACAATCCCGACATGGACCGCTTCGAGACGGTGTGCAAGCTAGGCTCCGGTTTCTCGGACGCGCTCCTGAAAGAGTTGACGGAAAAGCTGGGCGCCGGCAAGCGGGCGGAGAAGCATCCGCGCGTGGAATCGACCATGAAGGCCGATTTCTGGCTCGTGCCCTCCTCAGTTCTCGAGGTACTCGGAGCGGAAATAACCCTCAGCCCCATCCACACCGCAGGCTTCGGGAAGGTCCGCGCAGGTTCGGGCCTCGCCATCCGCTTCCCGCGCCACAAGCAGCTCCGCACCGACAAGGCTCCGGAGGACGCCACGACGGTCCAGGAGCTCGTGGAGATGTACGGGCACCAGCTCAAGAAGCTCGAATGATTCATTCGGAATAGTAGTATTCGCCCGAGTGCTTCTGCTCCTTGTCGAGGGCGGAGTTGAGCTTGTTGATGCGGGGGCGCTTCGTGTCGGCGTCCCTTCTGAATGTTATCCCCACATTTTTCAGGAAGCGGTTCATGCCCTCGCGCATCGCGAAGGGCCCTGCGCCGTGGCCCTCGACAGAGGGCTTCCCGTCGAAGACCATGATGCTGTCGCTCACGAGGTCCAAAAAGTAGATGTCGTGGTCGACGATGAACGCGGAGCGGCTCGCCTTCTCCATCACGCGCCTTATGGCGTTCGCCGCCTCCATTCTCTGGTTCGAGTCGAGATAGGCGGATGGCTCGTCAAGGAGAAAGACCTCCGCATCCTTCACGCCCAGAGCAAGGGCCAGTGCCACCCTCTGGAGCTCGCCGCCGGAAAGCTCCTGCACCTGCTTGTCCCAAAGGTTACGGATGTTGAGCGGCCTTTCGACTTCCGCCTTGAAGAAAAGGTCATCGAGCATGCCGCCGAGAGTCGTGAGCATCAGGTCCCCCACGGTCCCCTCGAAGTCCATCTTGATGTACTGGGGCTTGTAGCTCACACGGGCCTTGATGGCCACCTCGCCCTTCGTTGGCTCAATCTCTCCCGCCAGCATCTTGACGAACGTGGTCTTGCCGGTGGCATTGGGCCCCACGACGCCGACGACCTCTCCGCGCCGGACCTTTCCTGTTTCCGTCCTCAGCGTGAAGTTCTTGAACCTTTTCTGGAGCGCCGGGAACTCCATGAGGAGCTGGCCCTTCCAGTCGTCCCGCGGGGCCTTCGTTTCAAAGCGGATGGGCCTGTCGCGGAACCTGATGTTCTCCTCGCGCATGTAGCCGTCGAGGTATGTGTTGATGCCGTTTCGCACGGAGCGCGGCTGTCCGACGACGCCGTACGCGGCCTCGGAGCCATACATGAGATGTACCGTGTCCGCCAGGAAATCAAGGGCCGCCAGGTCGTGCTCGACGACGACGACCCGCTTGCTCTCCGAGAGAGCGCGGATGATGCGGGCCACTCTGAGCCTCTGGTTTATGTCCAGATATGAAGATGGTTCGTCGAAGAAGTAGATGTCCGCCGGCTTCAGGATGGTCGCGGCAACTGCGACCCTCTGCAGTTCCCCTCCCGACAGCTCCGTAAGGTTCTGCCCCAGGCAGGGGTTGAGCTCCAGCTTCTCCGCCATGTCCGAGTAATCGCCGGAGACCTTGGAGAGCAGGTCCCTCACCTTTCCGGCGTGCACCTTGGGAAGCTTGTCAACGTACTGCGGTTTCAGAGATGCGATTATCTTCTTGTCCTTGATCCTCACCAGGTAATCGTGGAGCTCCGTGCCCGAGAATTTCTCGATGCTGGCGGCCCAATCGGGGGTCTTCTCGTAATCGCCCAGGTTGGGAATTATCTGGCCGGAAAGGATGCCAAGCACCGTGGTCTTGCCTATGCCGTTGGGCCCCAGGAGACCGATGGTCTCGCCTGCCCTGGGCGTCGGGAGCCTGAAGAGCCTGAAGCCGTTCTTGCCGAACTGGTGGATCAGGTCGTCCTTGAGCGCCTCGGGAAGGCCGATTATCTTGAGCGCCCCGAACGGGCACTTGTGGACGCAGATGCCGCAGCCCACGCACAGCTCCTCGGATACTATCGCCTTGCCCTTCTCGTCCTGGACCACGGTCCTCTCGCCGCTCCGCACCCTCGGACAGAATCTGATGCATTCCGTCTGGCACTTCTTCGGCTGGCAGCGGTCCTTGAGCACCACCGCTATCCTCATGTTCTTCAGGCCAAAATGATGCTAGTACTAGAAAAAATTATGCAATGGGGGAACGCGGTCCCCCATCCGCCTATTATTTCCAGGTCCCCGTCGCTCACTGCCCGATGACGGGTGTGACCGTCTTGACGCCGGGCACGTCTTCCTTGAGCACTTTCTCCACGACCATCGTGAGCGTCATCTGGGACATGGGACATCCGGCGCAGGCGCCCCTGAGCCTCACCTTGACATCGCCGCTTTTTTCGTCCACGGAGACCAGCTCGATGTCCCCGCCGTCCCTCTCGAGCCCCGGACGGATCTTCTTCGCAATGACCTTCTCCACCTTGGACTTCATAGTGCCGGTTTCCGCCATCGTCGCCACCTGTTTCAGGGATGGCTGTTGTGGATAAATATGTTTTGATAAACGCGGCGGACGGAGGGCCACCGTTGTGGGCTGGCCGGGGGCCGGCCCTGCAAGCACGGCAGCGCTCCGAAATGATGCGACGGGCAGGCGGGCCGGCCGGCGTTCCGCACCCGAACACTATTTATCTCGCCTGGCCCATTTTGACTTCCGGTGCCAAGATGCTTCCAAGACGCGCCGGCGCACGTGTCAGCATATCCATTCTAGTGACTGCATTGATGCTGGTCCAGGCCGTGCCTGCAATGATGATAGCGGGTCCCGTACCCTCTTCAAATGGCGGAGCGTTGCCGGCGTTCGCCCCCGGCGAGCGCGGGAATGAGACGGTCCGCGGCGCGGCGGACGACTGGCCCCAGTTCCACCACGACGCGGCCCGCTCCGGCAACACTTCCACGCCCGCGCCCGGTGAGAATACCTCAATATGGGAATTCCTGACCGGAGCGCCGGTCAACGCCTCTCCCGTGGTAGTGGGCGACACCATCTACGTGGGAAGCACGAACGGCAGGCTCTACGCCCTCAACAGCTCCACGGGCGAAATGGTCTGGTCCGCCAGGACGGGCGGGCCGATATGCGCCGCGGCAGCGGTCTTTGGCGGCTATGCCTATGTGGGTTCGGACGACGGATATCTCCACTGCTATCACGCTTCCAACGGCACGGAATATTTCAACTACTCTGCGGGCGCGCCCATCCGCTCACCGATACTCATCGACGGCAGCACGGTCCTCTTCGGCTCGGAGAACGGCAACACGACCGCTCTCGGGACCAGCGGCAATTTCCTCTGGACCAACGCCACCTACGCTCCCGTCCAGAGGGCCTCCGCCTCCGAGGCCGGGATGCTCTTCGTGCCTTCGGGTAGGAACATCACGGTCTTGAGCATCCTCAACGGCTTCAAGCAATGGGGCCTGACGTTTTCGGCGAATGTGTCCGATGTTGCGGCGGTATCGGGCAATGTCGTCTTCGCGACCGGGGACGGCGGGCTGTACTCGCGAGACCAATCGACCGGAGCGGTCGTCTGGAGCAACGCGACCTTCTGCTCCGGTTCGCTCAACTGCCCCGCCATTTCCGGGAGCCAGCTGTACATCGGCAGCTCCGGCGGCAGGATGTACCGCGTCGACCTGTCCACGGGTGCGGCGGACTGGAACGTCAGCGCCGGCGGTCCCGTGTACTCGTCGGCAGCGCTCTCCAACGGCACCGTGCTCTTGGGCACGGGCACGGGTGTCATGGCCCTCAATTCCAGCGGCTCGGAGCTGTGGAGCCGGGCGATGGCCGTCGGCGTGGTCTCCTCTCCAGCGCTCTCGGGTTCCCGTGCGTTCTTCGGCACAGGGGCCGGCAGCGTTGTGGCCATCGGACACAGGCCCACGGCCAGGATAATCTCGGTGGCGCCGGCGCAGGCGGCGCAGGGCTGCACGGTCGATTTTTGCGGGACGTCGCCCGACTGCCTGCCCGTGAATTATCAGTGGCGCTCCGGGTTCGACGGCAATCTTTCCAGGAATGCGGCATTCAATCTCTCCACGCTCTCGCTGGGCACCCACACGATTTCCTTCCGCGTCCAGGACTCCAACCTCACATGGTCCGCCTGGGAAACCGCTTCCGTCGAGGTCGTTCCGTCGGAAAGCTGGCCCATGTTCCACAAGGATTCCAGCCGAAGGGGTTCCGGCACCGGCGAGGCGCCGCTCACCAACACGATGGTCTGGAGGACCTATGTCGGCGGCTACATCTATTCTTCTCCCGTTGTGTACAACGGGATGCTCTACATCGGCTCCAGGATAGGAGGGGCCCTCAACGCCCTCGATGTGACCAACGGCTCCCAGAAATGGTACTATTCCGACAGCTACGGCGGTATCGACGCGACGGTCGCGTGCGCGGACAATATGACGTTCGTCGGCGACGACGCGGGCAATCTCATAGCCTTCGACAGCGACCCGTCCGACGGCATCGACGAGGGAATAATGGACATGGGAGGCACGGACAGGGACATCATCTGGACCTACAAGATAGGCTCCATCCAGGGCAGCCCGACAATCGTGAACGGCAGGGTGCTCGTTCCCTCCAAGGGCGAGGCGCGCCTGTACGCCTTCGACGAGTACAAGGGCCTCCCGCTGTGGAACTTCACTCTCCCCGACCCGGTAAACAACTCCATCTGGTCATCGCCCGCCAGCGAGGGCGGGCTCGTCGTCTTCGGCGGCTCCAACAACCGCCTCTACGCGCTCGACCTCGAGACAGGAGCGGAGGTATGGAACTTCAGCGCCATGGGGGGCATCCGGAGCTCGCCGTGCATCGACAACGGGACCGTATATTTCGGCGCCTCGGACGCGCGGGTCTATGCGCTCCACCTCTCCAACGGGACCAAGAAGTGGGACATCCCGACGGGGGACGAGATAACGGCCACGCCGGCGGCCTCGAACGGCAAGCTGTTCATAGGCTCCTACGACAACATGTTCCGCGCGCTGGACGCCCACACCGGCCAGGAGATATGGAAGTATCCGACCGGCGACAAGATACATTCCTCCGCGGCCGTCGGAGGCGGGATGGCCTTCTTCGCCTCCTATGACGGGACCGTCTATGCCCTCAACGAGACGAACGGAAAGCTGGTCTGGAGCTACGATACGGGAAGCAGCCTGCTCCTGCGCTCCTCGCCCGCTCTGGCGGGAGGAAGGCTCTACATGGGTCTCGAGAACGGCTGGGTGGTCGCCTTCGGAAAGGCGCCCGACCTTTATGTTCCCGCCTCGGGGATAAACCTCTCCAATCCTGCTCCCGATGTGAACGACGAGGTGACCGTCACCGCGAAGGTCCAGAACATAGGCACGCTGAACGCCACCGCCAGGGCGCGCATTTCCGACGGCCTTCCCGGCCTCGAGATCGCTGTCAGGAACATCATTGTCCCGGCAGGCGCCTCTGTGGAGATTTCCGGCAACTGGACCGTGGGGCCCGGCGAGCACAGGATCGTCGTCAATGTCACGGACACGATGCCCTACGAGGCCAACACCGCCAACAACCTCGCGTTCAAGCTCTACACGCCGCCCCCCCAGCAGGGCTGGACGCTCTTCAAGGCGGACACGGAGCGCACATCCGTGCGCAGCAACATCAGCACTCCCAACTCCAACAACATCACATGGACGCTGGACACGGGCGCCACGACCTATTCCTCGCCCGTGACCGCCGGCAACAGGGTCTACATGGCGGCCGGCACGGACCTGCATTGCATAGACAAGCGCAACGGCACGGTAATATGGACGTATCCCGTCGGCTCCGAGGTCCGCTCCGTTCCTGCGGTATCTAACTATGTGGTCTTCGGCTGCGCCGACGGCTCCATCCGGGCTGTGAACGAATGGGACGGGGCCCCCATGTGGAGCGTACCGACTGGCGGTGCGGCCACATCCTCGCCGCTAATAGTGAGCGAGATGGTGTATGCCGGCTCGGACGACGGTTACCTTTACGCGATATCGCTCTACGACGGCCAGCTGCGCTGGAAAACAGCTCTCGGCGGGCCGGTGGTATCTTCGCCTGCGTACGATCCCGCCTCGGAGAGGCTAGTGGTCGGGAGCCACGCGCCCAACGGGGGCCGGATAACAGCGCTCCACCAGCTCAACGGCACGGAGACGTGGAACTATTCCACGCCCATGCCGGTATTCTCGTCCCCGGCGGTCGCGGGCGGCATCGCCTACGTAGGCTGCGACGACGGCATCGTCTACGCGGTGGAGATAAAATCCGACGGGAACGACGAGGGCATCCAGGACCCTGTGGGCTCCGCCTACGACCTGCTCTGGAGCACCAACCTTTCGGCATATCCCAGGGGCGACAATTTCAGTATCCGCTCCTCGCCGGCCGTCACGGCCGATGGCATCTACGTCGGCATCGGCTACAACACCCTGGTCGCCCTGACACTTTCCGGCGCGCATGTGTGGCACAGGGAAATGGGCACCCCGGTCGCGGACCGTTACATGATGTCCTCGCCCGCTGTCTGCGACGAACGCCTGTTCGTTGGGGCCGACGGCCTCTATGCGGTCAACACCCGCAACGGGGCTATCATCTGGGCCCACTCCACGGGAGAATGGGTGTGGTCCTCGCCCTCCATCTCCGTCGAATCCGGGAACCTGTCCCGCGGGCTGGTGCTCTCCGTCACGGAGCCGGGCAAGCTCCACGCCTTCTCCTCGAGCGTGCCCAAGCCGCCGATAGCGATAATCTCCTCGCCTGCCAGCGGCCAGAACCTCCGGGTCGGGGAGATGGTGCTCTTCAACGGCAGCGCATCCTGGGACACGGACGGCAGGATAGTCGAATGGAACTGGAGCTTCGGCGACGGGAATTTCAGCAGCTCCGAGAGCATCTATCACAACTACAGCGAATCCGGGGAATATTGCGTCACGCTCCTCGTCCGCGATGACAGGGGGCTCGAGGGTCAGGCACAGGTCAAGGTGAGCGTGAGGGAGAACAGCCCTCCTCTCCTGCGCTTCCCGCTCGTGAGCCCGGAGGAGGGCGGCGACGTCACCACGATTTTCACGCTCAAGGTCACCTATTCCGACCCGGACAACGACACCGCCGCTTTCGTGAGGGTCCGGACGTGGGATTCGGCGATTCCCCTTGTGCCGACGGACCCGACGGACCTCAACACGGCGGACGGGAAGGACTACCAGTGCGAAACAGTCCTGTTCTCCGGCATTTACGATGTTGTGTTCGAGGCATCGGACGGCGTATTGCTCAACCGCACCCTGGGCGCCTCCAACTTCACGGTCACGAACCGCAGCGTGTTCTCTTCCCAGGACACCATCTTCGCCGACATATTCTATGCAGGCAGGGGCGACGTGAGGTTCGTTTCATCGATAGTGACGCACGATCCCAATACCGGCTGGGAAAGGATCAGGGAGACCGGAGAGTTCAACATATCAGTTGTGAACATAGACAAGTGGTGGTGGGCCAACATCACGGTCAACTTCTCGACGTTCAATCTGAACAGCGTGAACAGGAGCACGCTGCGTATATTCAAGTGGAACGACACCACCCGATGGACGCTCTGCGACAATGCGGGCATCGACCTTGCGAGGAACGTGACCTACTGCAACATCACATCGTTCGGCGTGTTCTCTGTCCTGGCCCAGCCGCCCATCAACCACCGGCCCGTGGCGAAGCTCAGCAAGGTCTCCCAGACTATTATGGAAGGGGAATCCGTGACCTTCAACGCCAGCGGCTCCTACGATTCCGACGGCGATCCGCTCAAGTACTACTGGGAATTCGGGGATTCGACCAACAAGACCCCAAGGCCCGGGGACAAGATAGCGGAGCACAAGTTCACGAAGGCCGGCCGCTATATTGTGACGCTCACAGTCAGCGACGACAATGGACTCAACGACACCGCTACCATGGAGGTCATCGTGAAGCAGAAAGGAGCGGACCAGACGCTCTTCATAATAATCATAATAATAGTGCTCGTGGTGGCCATCATATTCGTGCTCCCGCGGAGCAAGGACGCTTCCGAGGATGAGGCGATCGAGAAGGCTCCGCTGCCGAAGGGCGAGAAGGGCGCCCGAGGCAAGGAGGACGGCGAGGAAGAATAGCGTCCTACGGGCCGAAGGGCGCCAAAATAGGCGAACTCCACCGTCAGTAAACCACTAAAAATGGGGCAATCGCTCCGTCGTTTCCCGGCTGGAGAACAATATCAATAGATTTAATTATCCGGAGACGCCCATATCCATATTACAATGAAACTGTTCGGTAGCGTTCTGCTCGATTATGATGCCTTCCGGGCGCTGGCCTCGCATGTGAGGATCGATATACTGAAGAAGCTGGACGAGCAGCGCTCCACCGTATCGGACCTCTCTCGAAGCCTGGTCATGAGCAAGTCCACGGTCCACAAGCACCTCGAGAAGCTCTGCGAGGTCGGCCTCGTCAACAAGAGGGAGGACGAGCGCAAGTGGGTCTATTATGAGATAACCGGAAAGGGGGCAAGGATACTGCACCCGGAGAATGTGCAGGTCAGCGTCATCCTTTCCACCATCGTGCTCCTCGTGGGCATCATATTCATTGCCACCGCCGTGGCCCTGGTATGGATGCCGATACCCACGCTCAACGGCGAGGAGGCCCAGTTCCACATACTTACCGTCGTACTGGGCGCAGCCTGTACCCTGTCAGGGTATTACATGCTCCGCAGGTGCCCGTGGAGATAGTTCCCGCGGGTCCTGTTTGGGAGTAAAAACAACTCATTTCCAGCGAACAATAACCAAACGTTTTTATATACTGGGAGGATAGGTAACCCGGCGTAGATTGCAGACGGAGGCGTGGAAATGGCCGTTATGAGGAAGTTAAGACAGATGGACCGTATCAAACTTTTGGAATGGGCGATCGTAGGCATGGTCGCCGTTATTTCGCTGATAGCGATAATAGCGGCCGTGGCCCTGTCCAGCTCTGGCGGAGGGGACGCCAAACCCAGCACGAACATCAACTGGCTCAAGCACGGTCCCGACACCGGTATCCCGCTCATGGACCAGGACAAGGACGGACTTGGCGACATAGAGGAGAACTACAAGTACGGCACGAATCTGTCGAACCCCGATACCGACGGGGACGGAATGGGCGACTACTGGGAGGTCAAGTACGGAAAGAGGGACCTCAAGACCCGCGATTGGAATGTCGACCCCAACGACCCCACGGATGCATTCGACGACCCGGACAACGATGGCTACGATTTCAACCACAACGGCTACATCGACGGCTCCGAGCAGGACAAGAACAACACCGGATACGACTCGGTGATACGCTCCAAATTGAAGGTGCCTACCCACGCCGACTACACTACATACCAGATCAACATGCTGATGTCCAACCTCGAGGAGCACAGGGGCGAGCTTGTCAGGATAGCCGGCGCCCGCATTACCGACAACGGCTCCTACAACGAGTTCGGCAGGCAGATAGAGCGCGAGATTATGATCAACATCACGGACCAGAGCACCAATATCCAGCTGCCCGTGAAGCTGCTGGCCAGGTGCAACAGGCCCATGACATTGTTCGACGACAACTCCGGCATCACGACGCCGGCGGACATAGTCGACGTGCAGGGGGTCTTCGTCGGCTCCGGCCTGGACTGGGAAATCCAGTGCAGGGGCACGGAGCGCTTCACGAACCTGATGGAGTACGTGGCCACAAACGATTACGACAACAATGCGAAGACGGACAATGAGACCGACCCCACCAACTGGGACTCCGACGGCGACCTGATGTCGGACGGCTGGGAGGTCCACTACGGCCAGGGCTTCGTCAACACGTCCGTCATGCCTCCGAGGTGGGAGTGGATAGTACCGCTGGACCCCACCTATCCGGGCGACGCTACCGGCGAGGGCAACCCCCTTGGCGACCTCGACAACGACCGCATCAACCTCGGGGAGAACAGGATGGTCGGCTACAACCTTGATGAGTATGTGTGCATCGTCGACGAGGATATCCTCAACATCATCCCGAGGAGCAGGTGGAATCTTGCGGACATCCTCAACATAGAGGAGCTTGACCGCAGCAAGTTCGCCTATGGCACGAACCCCACACTGGCCGATACCGATTTCGACTCGTACGATTTCGCCAATGACGGCTACACCCCGGACGACAACAACTGCAACGACTTCAAGGAGATATTCGACCACCAGACCAACCCCGTCGTTTCCGACACGGACGGGGACACGATGTGGGACGGATGGGAAGTGTACATGGGCCTCAACGCCACGAACCCCAACGACAGGTTCGACGACCTGGACGGCGACCTGCTCCAGAACTACCAGGAGTTCCGCTGGAGGACCAACCCGCTCCGCTGGGACACGGATGACGAGGGCGTCAAGAGGAAGGACCCGGGCTCCCTGCGCGACGACTTCAACGACCCCGCCTGCTTCGACGGCATCCCTGACGGCTGGGAGGTCCAGTACGGCCTGAACCCGCTGGACTCGGCTGACTGGAACCATGACGAGGATGTCATCAACATAGCGGGCACCCCTGTTCTGAGGCCGGACGGCCTCATAAACCTGTACGAGTACAGGAACAACACCGACCCCAAGAACCCCGACACGGACGGGGACCACCTCTCGGACTACGAGGAAGTGGCGGTGGGATGGGACCTCAAGGTCAACGGCAAGATGGAGCACTACTACACCTGCGCCTCCAAGTACGCCGGCATGGACACCGACAAGGACGACTCCACCAAGCCCATTGCGGCCGACGAGGACGAGGACCGCAATAGCGACCCGGGCGAGGAGTTCCTTGCGGACGGCCCCGACGGCGAGCCCCTGGACAACGACGGTGATGGCAGGCTCGACGAGGAGCACGACCTCAACGACTTCAACGAGATAACCTACTACCACACCAACGCCTCCAACCCCGACACCGACGGCGAAGGCCTTTCGGACGGGATAGAGCTGTTCACGGACCGCGAGCCCACAATGGAAGGAATCCAGACGACCGACCCGTGCATGGAGGATACGGACGGCGACGGCCTCAAGGACAACGTCGAGGTCGTGGGCATGAAGCTCTGGCTCCCCGGCCATGCGGTCAGGGAGATAGTGATTACATCGCCCTTGAGGCTCGACACGGACAATGACGGCCTCAAGGACGGCGACGAGGTCCAGACGGACTTCGCCCCCAAGGAGCTCACGGGCGCCGCGAGGGCCAACGTGAAGCTCTTCCAGGACGCGGACGGCTACTTCTACCCGAGGTACGACCCCGACACCGGTGACATCGTGGACAGCACCAACCCCAACGACCCCGACACGGACAAGGACGGCATGCCCGACGGCTACGAGTACGACAACTCCGACCTTGACTGCGACGGACTGCCAACCTGGTGGGAGGAGGCCTACGGCTTCTTCAAGCTCAAACCCCTGTCCCAGGACACCGACGGCAATGGAATACTGGACATGGAAGAGGACATGGACAATGACGGCTTCACCAACCTCGAGGAGTTCAGGCACCGCACGGACCCGCTGAACCCCGACTCCCCGATACCCGGCCTGGATACCCCGAAGACCAAGGGCGGCAATGGCGTCAAGGACAGCGCCGAGGGCGGACTGGGCGAGGACAAGACCGCAGCCTACCGCGACGAGTGGAACAGGCCCATGCTCATGAGATATCCGGTCTATTCCGACAGCGACGGCGACATAATGCCGGACTGGTGGGAGAAGATGCACAGCCTCAACCCCAAGGCCAATGACAGCTGGGACGACAAGGACAGCGACGGGTTCGCCAACCTCGACGAGTACATCTACAATACCAACCCCGAGGTCGGGGACACGGACAAGGACGGCGTACCGGACTGGAAGGACCACGCGATGGTCTACAACGGCAAGGCGATAGACAGGGATAGCGATGGCATCGGCGACTGGTGGGAGAAGTACTACTTTGGCGCCGTAGATGCCTGCGACCCGAACGCCAACCCCGACGGCCCATGGGACCCGGAGAACGGCCAGTACGGCGACAACTGGACCAACTTCCAGGAGTGGTACAACGCACCCCTCGACTGGGGCAACAACCTGTTCAGGTGCAGCCCGCTCATCAACGATACCGACGGCGATACCATCAATGACGACGCCGACTCCTACCCGGTCCCGTTGCCGTTTGTCGAGAAGCCAATCAACCCGACGAACCCCTCGTCCGCCATGAACCCGATACGCGCGGGCGACCTCTACGGGGACATGGACCAGGACAACCTCGACAACATCGAGGAGTTCAGGTACCCGTGGGGCACGCTGGACCCGACGGACCCCGACAGCGACCAGGACGGCATGCCCGACGGCTGGGAAGTGGCGATGGGCCAGTCCATCATCAACACCTCGGAGAACAGCACGGGCAAGCTCAACGGCAGCATCCAGAGGATACTCGACCCGCTCAGGGCAGGCGACGCACTGGGCGACTCCGACATGGACGGCGTCAACTACTCCATGAAATGGAAGGACCTCAACGGCAACAAGTGGCCCGACAGCGGGGAGTTCCTGCTCACCGAGGCCGACTTCAACGGCGACGGCCGCATCGACCCGTTCTACGAGAACGAGAGCCTCTCCAACATCGAGGAGTACTGGTACGGCAAGGACTGCGACGCGGACGGCATCAACGAGAACACCACCTATCCGTTCAAGAACGACACCGACGAGGACGGCATGCTCGACGGCTACGAGATATACTACGGCGACACGGACAGCGACTTGCTTGCCAACGGCTGGGAGCTGCTCTACGGCCTCAACCCGCTGGACCCGTTCGGCGTGAACGGCACCGAGGGCGACCTCGACGGCGACGGCTACACCAACCTGCAGGAATACAAGAACCACACCAAGCCCAACGACCCGACCAGCACGCCGGCCGCCGGAAGAGGCCTGCCCGAGAACTATGTTCCGGACTGGTACCACGGCGATGTCGCAGAGCTCAGGCGGCACATAGCGGCCCAGGACCCGGCGCTCCTCTCACCCGAGGAGTGCTGCGCCGTGGACCGCTCTGTGGCGGCCTGGCGTAGGGACGCGTAGATTTTTCTTTTTGTGCCCCGCCTTCCGGCGGGGCCCGTGATATTTTTTCGCTTTGTTCTTTCACCCCCGAGCCCGATTCTTCGGTTCATCGGTCCCCCGGTTACTCATAATAAACAGCATATAATCCTAGAACGATACGTCGTTAAAGTGAATTTAGGGGCGGATTTGTATGAACAAGGGAGCCATGTGCGCATCCGTGCTGGCCTTCCTGCTTTTGCTGACGCTGGTGCCGTTCAGCGGGCAGGCGGCCGGTAACCAGGATGCCTACTTTGTGAAGGAAAGTTTCGCTGACCAAGCTGTGAAGGGGGAGGAATCGGCCTCCTTCGACTACCTGGAGGTGAGAGTGGTGTTCTACGTCAACGTCTCCGGGCCCGGGCAGTACAATCTGACCGCCGGGCTCGAGGCCGGCGGAGGCGAGATGGCCACCTGCTCCACGGCCGGTCTTTATTCCCAGGGCCAGCACTCGGTGACATTGAGGTTCCGCAACCGCGACGTCTACAACGGCCGCGCCATCGGGCGCTACTCGGTGCACCTGACCCTGAAGACGCCCAATTTTCCGCTCGCCCCCGTGGAAGACTACTACACGACGTCCCAGAGCTACCACTATTCGGACTTCAATCCCGACTTCTTCGCGCCGTATCCGCCCGGCTCGGAGTTCCTCTACACCGACGGCCAGGACACCACCACCATACGCAACAACTACATGACGTTCATCTTCGAGAAGGGCACCGCCTCGATGCGCTACTACTTCACCCAGGACCAGGGCGCCGGAAAGAACGGCCGTTTCTCCGTAACGTTCGTGAGGGTCCTTGGCTACCAGGACCGCGGCTTCGGGTTCAACAGGAGCCTGGCCGCCCACGAGGCCTCATTGGCCGGCGGCTTCTGGAAGATAGGTGCGCTCGAGAACGGCACCCACCGCGCCTTCGGGCCCTACATGCGCTTCAACATCATCTACTCGCTGACCATGAGGGACCAGTTCGGCTCCACCGCGGCGACGGTCAACGTCACGCTGTCGTTCTACTTCTCCGGCAACCCGCGCACCTCCTCGGACCGCCTGTTCACGATAGCGGGGTCCACGCAGGCAGAGCTCATGATCGATTTGGAGCTCTCGAACACGATAGGCGACACGGGCCTTGCGCTCGAGACCATTCTGACGGACTCCAGCCGCAACCACGACTTCCTGCTTCGCGATGCCATCGGGGACTTCAAGTACAACGAGACCAACCCCAAGACCAAGGAGTACAAGCTCAGCCCGCGCCTGCCGGACACCATACCCAAGATAACATTCATGAACAAGTGGGACGCCATAACGTACGGCGTTTTCAGCTGGCCCACGCCGGCCAGGAGCGTGTTTTCGGGAAGCGAGGGCAACCTCAACACGGACGTGACGTACGTGCCCGAGGGGCGCAACATGAGGCTCTACCTGGCGTACCCGGCCCGCGGCAACTTCATCGGCGTCCACCACGACATATACTTCGGGCTCGAGGGCACCCAGCCCCCGCCGACGAAACCGCTGCCAGGAGCGGGCGAGAGGCACGACCCTCTCCTGTACCTGCTGGGCAGCTTCCTGGCGCTGGCCATCATCTACCTCACTATGCGCCTGCGCTCCCGCTCCTACGTCGAGGAGGACGAGCAGCTCGAGCGGATAGAGGAGCTGGAGCTGTCCGAGGATGAGCCGGCCCCCGTCTCCATCCAGGAGAATGTGGAGGGCGAAGAAGAGGAATGGCGCCGCAAGTTCGAGCAGCAGAAGGAATCCGAGGACGCTCCGGGGAAGCACGGGGAGCCTCCCGAGGCCGAAAGCAGGCCATCAGAACCGCCACATACCGAGAAAAAACCGTCCGAGCATCCAGAGAAGGAGGGGACCAGAACTCCCGAAAAGAGGCCCGAGGGACCCCCGATGAAGAAGGGCAGGAAGAAGGGCCGGAAGCCCACGGGAGGTGATTAGATGGACATAGGTCTCCTGAAGGACGTCTTCATAGCCTGGATGACCGTGTTCTCGGTCACATTGTTCCTGATATCGCTGATATCCTACGCCCGGACGCGGAACCGCAGGATAATGCTCGTCGGAACGGCGTTCCTGCTGTTCTCGATAAAGGGCGTGGCGCTGAGCATCGGGCTCTACTGGCCGCAGATAATGAAGGTGACCACGGACCTGCCGTCGCTGCTGTTCGACGTGTTCATCCTGCTGATACTGTACTTTGCGACCCTGAAGGAGTAAGACCGACGGAGTGATAGCAAGTGGAAGGACAGCCGCCCGAGGAAGAATACGAGGCTCCGCCGCCGGGGCTCCAGGCACCGCCGCCCCCCGAGCGGATGCCACCCCCGGAGCGGATGCCCGACGAGGCGGCCAAGGGAATGGATGTCGGTGCGAGGAAGAAGATCTACGATTTCGTCAAGCTCTCGCCCGGCTGCCACCTCAGGGAGCTCCAGCGCAGGCTGGAGATCCCCCTCGGAACGCTGGAATACCACCTCAAGTACCTCGTGGACAACGAGTACCTCAGCATACGGGAAGAGGGCGGCTACAAGCGCTACTATCCCGTCGGGACGATGCGCTCCGTGGACAAGGCCATCCTCTCCCTGCTCAGGCAGGACATCCCCAGAAGGCTCGTTATGCACCTCCTGCTGCACCCGAGCTCCAAGTTCGGGGACATCGCCAGCAAGTTCGATGTTGCACCCTCGACGCTGTCGTTCCACATAACCAAGCTCCTGAAGGGCGGGATAGTCAGCAAGACGCGCATGGGCCGCGAGACGACCTACAAGGTGGAGAACGAGCACGAGGTGACCCGGGTCCTCATAGCTCACCGGCGCTCATTCCTGGATGTGCTGGTGGACTCCTTCGTGAGCACATGGACGGACCTGCACCCCTGATACCCTTTATGCATGCAGGGCAGCCTTCAGGGCGAGGTCCATTTCAGGGGCGAGGCACACGGCCGTTTTCGGAGGCCCGTGATAGCGCATGTCAATGGCCGTCTGATGCCCGCCAAACAATTCCTATATGATTATATATTGATAAATCGGTTGAAGACGGGAAGCCAAGGGTGATGCCCGATGGATGGTAAAAGGTTCATGGGACTGTTCGTGACGCTGATTATGTTGACCGCCCCGTTCGTCTCGCTGCTGGGGGGCGCCGCCCCGCGCGCCGCAGCCGGGACCATAGTTACCGTGAGAAATGAATGGGAGAGCCAGAACTTCAGCGGCTATCCCGAGGTCATAATCCACGACCTGGACCGCGATAGCGTGCAGGAGATACTAGTCTACGGCAACTTCGACGACGGCTCGAAGGTGGTGGTCTACGACTTCCCGGGCTACTATGTGGCCTGGAGCGCCAACTTCTCGGGCTATATCGGAGTGTCCCTCGTGGACCTGGGGGACAACGGCTCGACCGAGATAATCATCCGCGAGGAGTCGGATGGAATCAATTACACGGTGGTCTCGGGGAAGACGTTCGCAAGCCTGTGGACCAGCCCCAGTTTCTACGGCTCGATACAGGATGAGGAAATAGTCGATGTCGACGCCGACGGCGCGCTGGAGTTCGTCTGGATGAACCAGTCCCGCTACAGCGATTCCAACAACACGACCACGGAGACCTGGCTCCACATTTACGGCGCGGTGAGCTTCCAGAAGGAATGGTCGTCCCGGCTGCTCAACAGGTCGGACGGCTTCACGATTGGAAACACGGACGGGGACACCGCCAGGGAGATTGCGCTCGTCACGTACCACTTCGACGCGGAGAACTACACCTATTCCAATTATTCCATAACCCTCATCGACGGCGCCAGCCACACCCTCCAGTACGAGAGCCCGACGGACCCCAATATCACCGCATTGTCCGTTGCGTTCATGGGCGATGTGGACGCGGATTCGGCTGGCGAGCTCGTCATTTCCATCGACGAGACGAACGACACGTTCGGTTCCCGCTCGGGCTACCAGATTCTCGGCGCCAGCCTCGAGTGGAACTTCACCGTCGGCAACAGCACCGACAGCTACAATATCATCGACATAGACAACGACACAGTCATGGAGTTCCTGGTGACGGGAATGGTGGACATCGACATGATGAACTCCTCCTACACGCACTACATCTTCGACCTCAAGGCCCACACCGAGCTGTGGCACCAGGGCCCCTACATCATGGAGTTCATGAACGGCACCAGGCTCGGCGCAATCGACCTGAACGGCGACAACACATACGAGGTGATAGTGACCAACAGCACCTTCGATATGATGACCTTCACGGCCCTGTTCTCGTTCGACGTATTCGACGGAAAGACGTTCGCCAGCAAGTGGGATTCCCCCTCGTTCCACGGCTTCGGGGCGTACCTTTTCGCATATCCCCTTGACTCCGATGCACAGTGGGAGATACTGCTCACGGACAGCTACACAGATTCCGAGGGCGCCACCCACGGCATCGTCCACCAGTACAGGACCGACACCTATGCCGAGGAATGGGTAAGCGCGGACCTCCTCGCGGAGGCTTTCGCCATCGGCATGCCAACCGTCAACGACTCCAGGTTCGAGATAGTGATAATGACCCGCGAGACAGACATGGTGAACTTCACGTCGACCCAGCAGTCCAAGATTATGGACTCGGACACGCACTTCGTGCTCTGGACGAGCCCGAAGTACCAAGACATGACGCCCAGCTTCCCGGATGTCATGGGAAGCCCCAAACCCGAGATAATCACGATGATAAACGATGCAATGATGGGGGGTGCCACCCACCAGATCGCCATATACAACGACACCACGTTCGCAAAGGCGTGGGAATCCGACATGCTCGACGGCACAGGCAGGCTCATCACCGAGGGCGACCTGGACAACGACACCAGGAAGGAGCTCCTCACGCTAACGGAGATAGACGACGCCAATCGCACAACAGTGTCCCACCTGACGGCCCGCGAGGTAAGCGAGACCTTGCTACTTCTGCCCGACCTGGCACTGTTCCCGCAGGACATCACCCTCAGCACCAATTCGCCGGTCGTCGGGATGCAGCTGGGAATCACGGCCCGCGTCCACAACATCGGGGACGCGGACGCGGCGGCCTGCTGCGTGACGCTCCTGGTGGACAACGTCGCCGGCGGCACGAAGACGGTCGCCGTTGCGAAAGGGAATGTCACCGATGTCCAGTTCCTGTGGAACACATCGCTGGGCAACCACAACATTACCGTCAAGGCGGACCCGGCCAACTTCATCGCAGAGCTTGAAGAGGGCAACAACATCGCCTCCATGAACTTCACGGTCACGGCGAGGCCCAAGCCCTTTGCGGTCATCTCGTCGCCCAAGGAAGGGGACCTGTTCGACGAGGGAAGGCCCATCGTGTTCAGCGGCGTCAACAGCACCTATGCCCCCGATGTCACACCCAAATTCTACTGGGAATCCTCCATGACGGGATACATGGGGAACACGTCAGTGTTCAACGCCACGCTGCCCGTCGGCGACCATCTCGTGACGCTCTACGTCGATGACGGCTCCTTCAACTCATCGGCATCCGTCAACATCACCGTGCAGCCAGCGCCCCCGCCGCCGGGCACGACCTGGGCGGTCATCACCTCTCCCAGGAACGGTGCGAGCTTCACCGCCGGCGAAACCATCGCATTCGACGGCTCCAAGAGCGTGGCCGCCAAGACCGAGTACTTCCTGACCTACGAGTGGAGCTCCAATATTTCTGGCGTCATCGGAACCGCAGTCAAATTCTCGAGGGCCCTCAATGCCGGCGACCACAACATCACGCTCAAGGTCGACGACGGGCACGGCGGGAAGGCCTCCGCGACCGTGAACATCAAGGTCAAATCGACCGAGAATGTGGTGGCCATCATCTCCTCTCCATTCGACGGCCAGTCGTTCGAGGTCAGCCAGATGGTGACGCTGGATGGCTCCAACTCCACCGGGCCACAGGGAGCCGTTCTGGCGTACATCTGGAGCTCCAACCTCATCGGCACCATTGCGATCATCAAGATGCACTCCCTGAAGCTGCCCCTCGGGAACCACGCCATAACCCTCAATGTGTCCGACGGGCAGGGACACAGCGCCATCGCCTCCGTCAACATATCCATGAAGCGCTCCATGGACTACCCGCCATCAGTGACGATAAGCGCGCCGGCCAGCGGGGCCACCGTCAACGGCACTGTAATGATAAACGGCTCCGCCTGGGATGACTTGAAGGTCGATTCCGTCTATATACGGATAGACGCCGGCAGCTGGGTGAAGCTGCCTACGACATTCCTGTGGACACATTCCTGGGATACGACGAAGGTGGCCAACGGCGTGCACACCATCTACCTGAAGGCCAGCGACGGCACCCAGAGCTCTCCCGAGGTCAGCATCAACCTGACCGTCAACAACGTGAAGCCTCCCAAGCCGCCCGTAACACCGATAAGCAACAACAACGGCCAGACCATGCTGCTCGTCGGCGCCATGGTGGCGATATTAGCGGCAGCGGGGGTCGTCGGGTTCATGATGATGAGGAGAAGGCCGCCGACGGCCGCGCCGCCCCAGGGAGAGAAGCCGAGCGTCGCCCCCGAGCCAACGGAATCATCGGGTCCGGCCCCGCCGAGGATGTAAGAGTCCTCGGCGACGATATTTTTTCCTTTTTTCAATTCTCTTTTTTATTGTGAACTCTATTTCAGCGCCTTGAACTTCTTCCTTAATAGGAGTGTGTTCGTCGGGCCGGTGCTCACGACCTTGCCGTCGACCTCGACGACGGGCGCGGCGACCATGTACTTCTTGGCGAGCGCCGGGTCCTCTTCTATCTCGACTATCTTGAGTGTGAATCCCAGCTCCTTCCTGAGGGATTCTAGGGCCTGCTTCGCCTCGCCGCCGCAGTTGCAGCCGCTTTTCTTCGTGTAAAGAACTACCTGCTTCATGGCCACGAGCATCGATTCCGGACATAAAAAATGTGCTGTTCCGAGGGCATTTTTTTGCGCTCGGACGCGGAGGGCACGCTTGGACCGTCAATGGACCGTCCGAGGCCACTTGTGTGACCCGTCGGAGGAGGCTTCCACCGACGGTGAAAAAGCTCTCGGAAAGCGCCAAAAACACCGTCAGAGGCTGGACGAAAAGATTTATATTCTCTATCGATAATACCGTTAGTGGACCTGGTGGTTCTCTATGGGAAAGCGAATCGGTGGAGAGAAAATAAGCAGGGAGAAGGGCTATCTGTACTACGTCGGTAAGGACGGATACGTATGGAAGGTTCCTACCAAAGTGAACAAGAAGGGCAAGAAGGGCAAGGTAGGATCTGAGAAGATCGAGAGGAAAACCGGCTTCATGTACTATCTGGACAAGGCCGGCTACGTAGCAGAAGCGAAGATGAAGGGCGCCTAATCAGGCGTCCTCCATTTTTTTTCTTTAATCAATTATTTTTTTTATTATATCCCCTTAGCAGATATTGCCGTTCTATCCACTCCCAAGTTCCACAATGGCATGTACCCGCAACATGCCCAATTCAGCAAAACTATTTAACTTGCGATTTTATTCGCCAACTGCAGGCATCGGCCTGAAAAAGGGAGGTAGAAACAATGCCCGTTAAGCTCGACGATACGAAGTGCAAGGGTGCAGGTGACTGTGTCGACGCTTGTCCCCAGGGTGTCATGGAGAAGAAGGGGAACAAGTGCATCGTGGCGAAGCCCGACGAGTGCGTCGAGTGCGGCGCTTGCGTCGATGCCTGTCCCAACAAGGCCCTCAGTGTAG
>Ga0315283_10000157_pt1 | contig 43274 bp, 39 predicted proteins | sample YL17G09_0_MG_FD_204541 | JGI IMG/M metagenome (GOLD analysis project Ga0315283, IMG submission 204541) | Sediment microbial communities from Yellowstone Lake, YNP, Wyoming, USA - YL17G09_0 | ecosystem: Environmental > Aquatic > Freshwater > Lake > Sediment | place: USA: Wyoming | collected...
GCACCACATCCGAGTACAACCACGAAGATTCCATAGTACAGGTATCCGAGAAGCTCGTCTACGAGAACAATGTATGCGTCAATTTTGCGGCCGGCAACGAGGGTTCCTCCAACCACGAGGGCACGACCCGCACGACTAACCCTTATTCACTCACTCCATGCGTCGTGAGCGTCGCCGCGTTCGCGCGCGACGGCTCGGGCGTCGCGTCATTCAGCTCCAGGGGCCTCGCCACGGACAATTTCACGTGGCCCGACATCGGCGCGCCCGGCGTGAACATCTGGTCCACACAGGCGCGCAGGACGTACATCACCACCATGAAGCAAGGCGACGGCGATATGTATTATATGGCCATCTCGGGCACATCCATGGCGACGCCGCATGTGTCCGGCTTCACCGCTCTGTTGTGGCAGGCGTGCCCGAGCCTGCGCGTTTCGGATATCAGGGACGATTATTCCGGCGGGAGCCAGTATGACAATGCCACCTACTGGAACGACAGCAACACGCGCATGCACGAGGCCGAGGTCATCATGAAACTGACCGCGGACTATGTCAACCAGAGCGGGGACAACGGTGTGCCCGGCAATTCCAGCAAGGACCTGATGGGCCTTCCCAACGATTTCGCGCAGGGCTACGGTCACGTGAATGCATATAGGGCGGTAGGTCTCGCGCTTGCGCTCGAGCAGCTGCGCAAGACGGACATCAGCGTCACGGTCCTCGACGCCTGGCGGGCCTACAACGGCATCTTCCTGAACAAGACCATCAGTGCCAAGACGGACACCATTACTGCGACCTGGCACGGCGAGTGGGCGCGCTTCGACGGCGCCAACGGCTCCGTGACCTACACGAGCCAGGTCAGGAACCTGTACATACCGGTGGGCGCGACGAAGCTCATCCTCGAGATGCAGTATGTTGCGGTGAACCTCGACGACCGCTCCGTGGGAAATCTCGGACTGCGCGTCGATACCAACGGCGACGGGACGCCTGATTTTTCAGGCTCCACCGCTCCGACCGTCACGGGCACCAGAAAGGAAGAACTGGACATCTCCGACGACGGCATCTATATGGGAGTGGATGTCTCGGGGCAGGGCTTCGCCCTCCGTTTCAGGCCGACCATCATACCCGGCTCGGCCAGCGTCCAGTACTGGGAGGTATCCATCGAATATGCCATCACTGCAACTCTCGTCTTCGGGGGCGCAACGAACGGCACGATGGACAATCTCGATTACAACCCGCGTGTGGTGCCGTGGCAGTTCGGAAAGCCGAGCTCCGAATACAAGAACGGCACATGCCTCACGATGCTCAAACCGTTCTACGACAAGGGCAATGTGAGCCTCGTCAGACCTCACGGGGGGCCGGCAGGGCCTCAGCCCGGGTTCCAGTGGTGGGTGCTCATCGTCGTCGCCATAGTCGTGGCGATGGGGCTGGGATGGCGCGAGCTCAAAAAACGCGGTCTCGACAAGAAGCTCCTGGACCCCAAGAACTTCAGGCTCCCGAAGAAGGACAGGAGCGCCTAGTACGTTCATATTCCATTTTTCCGAAGCATTATTCCATCCGTAGACGGTCGTGCATGCACATATTCGCGCAGGTGCGGCCCCAACGGCCTCACCTGCGCCACCCAAGGCCCAAAAGAATGACGCCAGTGTGAATGGTGCATGCAGACCGTCGCTGATGTGCGGCGTGCATGACGGTCCGACTGTCGGATTGCGCAGCGAAAGCATTTTTATCCCCAGCACTATCCACATTAACATGCCCGTCAAAAAGGGGCGCATCAAATTATGGGACCTCGGTTCGGGCCTCGAGCTCGACCATGTGTGCGCCTATTTGCAGGAGACCTTCCCGAAGCTCGGCTGCGCCTCTCCGGGACCGCTGGTGCCGCCGGACAGGGTCCTCCATTTCTCCAAGGGACTGATGTCCATCCGCATCCCGAACCTCAAGAGGCAGGAGCTCGCAGGGCGGAAGCACACCCGCAAGGAGCTGAACTCCGTTGCAAGGATAGTGCGCGGAGACGCTTCGAAGGACGACATCCTCCGCAACCATTTCTCGGGGCCGTCGCTCCAGCATGCGCTCGGCTCCAGGATCGGAGCGGACCGCTTCAGCGACATCAACATCGTGCTCACATCCGCACTGGCCTCGACCTGGGACCGAGCGGACGACCGTTACCGCCCGAGGACTGTTGTATGCGGTTTCCCCTCCATCGTTTCGACATCGGGCGCCGTCGAGGGGCCGGACAAGCCCCGCGGATACCAGGTGGCCCGCATGATGGGCCTTTCCGACGACGAAGCGAAACGCAAGTATTCCGGCCGGTTCCTGGAGCACGGCGACGAGCGTCTCACCGAGGTTGTGATGGGCCTGGCCGCGCAGGCGGTGTTCTATGACCTCACGGGCGAACCCTTCTGCGAGGCCGAGAACTGCCGGTTGTTCAACGCAAGGTGGCAAGAGCAGCTCGTGAAGGCCCATCTCGAGCACGGCGGGATATGCGACCACCATTTCAGAAAGCTCGGCATCAGGTGAAGGTGGGACGAGTTGAAAAATTTCCATCGCCGCGGGGAAGGTGAGCCTTGACAGATTTCGACGTCGTTGTCGTCGGAGCGGGGCCCGCCGGGTCCACGGCGGCCCGTTTCGCCGCGCAGGGGGGCGCATCCACCCTTCTGCTGGACAAGAGGGACGAGGTCGGGGTGCCGGTGCGCTGCGGGGAGTTCATTCCCTCGGTGGAGATACTGCAGAAGATGTTCCAGAACTCTAAGGACCTTCCCTCGCTGTTCGAGATACCGAAGAGATGCGTGTCCATGGACATCGGCACCATGTGCATCGTCACGCCGGCCGGAAGGCGCCTCGAATTCGACTTCAGCAGCGTGTCGCTGTGGCGCGCCAAGTACGACCAGCATCTGGCCAAGCTCGCAACTGAGGCGGGTGCGGTCCTCCGCACGGGAATGAAGGTCCGCTCGTTCGATTCCTCGGGGGTGGACACGGACGAGGGCCGCATCAAATCGAAGGTCATCATAGGAGCCGACGGGCCCCTGTCGTTCATCAGAAGGGGCCTCGAACTGCCGGACCCGTTGCTGAACGCCTTCGTCCAGTACACCATCCCCGGCGATTACGGCGACGTCACGGAGATATATCTGGGCAGCCGCACCCCGGGAGGCCACGCCTGGCTCATCCCCAAGAACAAGGGCGCCAACGTCGGCCTTGGCGGCATCAGGACCACGAGGCGCTCGCTGATACGGGCCCTCGACAATTTCGTGTTCGACCTCGGCATACATGACAGGCCGATGCTCGAGACCAGCGGAGTGGTCCCCGTTTCGGGCCCGCTTGAGACTGCTGTGATTGACAACGTACTTCTCGCAGGCGATGCGGCGGGTCTGAGCCTTCCATCGGGAGGGACCGGCATCCCGACCGCCGTGATATCGGGGAGGGCCGCAGGCGAGACCGCCGCCTCGTTCATCGCAAAGAAGGGGAAGCTATCCGAATACGACCGGCGGTGGAAAAGAGAGCTCGGACCCGCGATAGCGCGCTCATTGCGTTACAAGCGATGGTCCGCACGTTTCACATGGTCTGATTTCATGACCGAGCTGGCCCTGTTCTTCCTCGGCGGAAAGGGTATAAGGAGGGCAATATTCCCCCCCTCCGCAAAAAGGCCATGAGCTCCCTGACAAAGAATTTAAAGCGGCAACCCGTAACCCATCACGTTATCGATGCTTGAGATAGACGGCTCCCACGGCGAGGGCGGCGGCCAGACATTGAGGACCGCCGTTGCGGTTGCGGCCGCGACCGGGAAGGATATTCACATCATGAACATCCGGGCCCGAAGGCAGACCCCGGGCCTTGCCGCCCAGCACTCCGCTGCCGTGGACTGCGTTGCGAAGATGTGCTCCGCCCGGGTCGAGGGCAACAAGGTGGGCTCGAAGGAACTGACGTTCAAGCCTTCCGCCGTCAAGGGAGGCTCATATCAGGTCGATGTCGGGACCGCCGGCTCCATTCCGCTGGTTCTCCAGGCCGGAATATTGGCGGCCGCTTTTGCGGATGGGGAGGTCACATTGACCGTCACGGGCGGCACGGATGTACGCAAGGCGCCCTCCATGGATTATCTCAGGTTCGTGACGGCGCGCATGCTCTCCAAGGTGGCCCTTTCCGTTGCCCTCGAGGTCAAAAAGCGCGGATACTATCCGAGGGGCGGCGGAGAGGTCGTCGCGAAGATTCAGCCGGCGAGCCTCGCCCCGTTCAAGGTCGAGGGGCCCGGCAGGCTGCTCAACATCAAGGGCAACGTACATGTCGCCAATCTACCGGCGGACATCCTGAAGCGCATGAAAACGTCCGCGCTCGCGGAGCTCAAGTCGTACCCCGCAAAGACGTCCTGCGACGAGGAGACGGCCGAAGGCGTAGGCGAGGGCACGGGCATCACCCTGTATTGCGAAACGGAATATTCCATCCTCGGCGCCTCCGCCCTCGGCGAGCGGGGCCTCCGTGCGGAGAATGTCGGCGCCGTGGCGGGAAGGGAGCTGGCCGCGGAGCTGAAGGCCGGTGCATCGCTGGATGTCCACATGGCGGACCAGATGAGCCCATATCTGGCCCTCGGAAAGGGCGGCTCATTTACGATAAAGGAGGTCACGAGCCACCAGGAGACCGTGATGTGGCTCATGAACCTCATGACAGGCGCCACCTTCAAAACGGAAAAGAAGTACGGGCTCCAGCGGGTGGAGTGCTCGGTCCCAAAGTAGAGGCACCTGCACAGTGGTATGAACCCCTCCAAGTGGACTCGGACGATAGCGACATTATTAAACCCTCGCTGTTGCTCGAATTCGATCGGAGACCGATATCCGAGTGACGGGTGCATTTGTTTTGCATTGTACACGGCTTCGACAAACCGGGTTATGTCTTTTCATAATTCACCTCTGGGTCCAAAAATCGCTATTCGGAGAGTCCACTGAACGGGGTGCAGTCCAGGCCCAGCAACACGCATATACCGCCGAACGCGATACCGGGCCGTCATGTCCGGCCCTGCAATAGTCATCGGGACACGGCCCGAGATAATCAAGATGGCCCCGCTCGTGGACGTGCTGGGAAAGCAGGCGCGTCTCATCCATACCGGCCAGCACTATTCATTCAACATGTCCCAGGTCTTTCTCGACGAGCTTGGCCTGCGGAGGAGAATCGAGTTCCTGGACATCGGCGCCGGGACGCAGGCGGCCCAGACCGGAAATGCCCTCGTGGGGCTCGAGACCTCTTTCCTCAAGGACCGGCCTTCCATCGTGCTGGTCGAGGGCGACACGAACACGGTCCTCGCCGGAGCGCTCGCGGCGTGCAAGCTCGGAATTCCGGTGGGCCATGTTGAAGCAGGCCTGCGCTCCTACGATAACCGAATGCCGGAGGAGCACAACCGCCGGATGACGGACCATGTCTCGAACCTTCTCTTTGCGCCGACGAAGGACAACGCCGCCATCCTAAGGGACGAAAACGTGCCCGGCGCCATCCATGTCACCGGCAATACTGTGATAGACGCATGCCTGCACAACCTGCCCATCGCGCTCCGCCGGAGCAGGATAATGGACACGCTCGACCTGAAATCGGGAGCCTACGCCGTCGCGACCGTCCACAGGGCGGAGAATGTCGACGATGCGAAGGTGCTCTCGTCATTCATTTCAATATTCTCGGGCTCGCCTCTGCCGGTGCTCCTGCCCCTCCACCCGCGCACGGTCAAGAACGCAAAGCGCTTCGGCCTCTGGAGGCGCATTTCAGGCTCCAAGAACATCCGCGTCATCGAGCCCGTCGGATACTGGGATTTTCTTGCACTCATGAAGAACTCCGGTTTCCTCCTCACGGACAGCGGCGGCATTCAGGAGGAGGCCACGGCACCCCCCATCAGGAAGAAGTGCTTCGTCCTGCGCATTTCAACGGAGCGGCAGGAGGCCGTGAAGGCCGGATTCTGCGAGCTTTTGGGCGTGGACCCGGAAAAGGCCCTGAAGGTGATGGCCCGCTGGTGGAAGGCCGGCGCGAATGTCCCGGAAAAGGCATCCCCCTTCGGGGACGGCAGATCGGCCGGACGTATCGCCATGATACTGGGCAAGGGCAAGTACATTTGAACGTTCCACAGGGAACTGGGCGGGCGACCGTTCAGGAAAACATTACGATTTCCCGTATTTGTAGAGGATGTTGCAGCTGCCTTCCGAACTGACCATGCAGGGCCCGATGGGATTGTCGGGCCGGCACTTCTTTCCGAACAGGGGGCATTTCTCCGGGTCGCGGATTCCCCTCAGGACCTCGCCGCAGAGGCAGCCCTTCGGCTCCCCGAACTTCTTTCCTTTGAGAACATCGAGCTCGCTTGCGAACTTCTTGCGAGCGTCATTGGCCCCGAACCCGGGGCGGAGCCTCAGGCCGCTTCCCGGTATCGTCGGGAATCCGCGCCACTCGACATCGCATTGCTCGAATACCGCATTCATGGCCTCGATGGCCAACACATTGCCCTCGGGCTTCACGGCCCTTGCATATTCGTTCTCCACCTCGGCCCTTCCTTCCTTCTTCTGCTTGGCAAGCATGTAAACTGCCATCAGAAGGTCCAGCGGCTCGAACCCTGCGATGACCTGCGGCATGTGGTAATCCTTGGAAAGAAAGTCGTAAGGCCTCAAGCCGATGATGGTGCTCACGTGGCCGGGCTCTATCAGGCCGTCGAGCTTCACCTCGCCCATTTCCACCAGCGCCTTCAGCGCCGGAGGCACCGTCCTGTGGCAGCACAGGACGGAGAAGTTCCTGGGCGGTCGGCTCCTCAGCGCAACCGCAGTGCCGGGAGCGGTCGTCTCGAACCCGACGCCCATGAATACCGTTTCCTTGCCATCCTTTGCCGCAAGCTTGACGGCGTCGTCGATTCCAAATACGATTTTCACGTCGGCGCCCTTGGCCTGCGCTTCCGAAAGCGAGCCGGATGGTCCCGGCACATTCATCATGTCCCCGAACGCCGCTATCCTCTTTCCGCTCCGGGCAAGCGTCAGGATTTCCTCTATTTCCCTCGGTGTCGTGACGCAAACGGGGCATCCGGGGCCCTGCCGTATCTCGACACCGGAGGAGGAGAGCATGTCTTGCAGGCCGTGCCTCACGAGCGTGTCCTGATGGGTTCCGCAGACATGCATCACCCTCAGCTTCACGTCCAGCTCCCTGAGCCTCTCCATTATTCCGGCGGCAACCTTCGCGTTTCGGAACCTGAACTGCGAAGGGTCGATGCTCGTCATTTTTTCCCCCTCGCAATTCTATTCTTGACCTTCCATTTTCTAACAATTCCCTTTTTCCGCTTTTCCCTGACTTTGGCCCTGACGCTCCGGATGATGCATTCCTTCCCCGAGATTATCTTGATCTCGCCGTTGCACTTGGGGCATGCTATCAGCGGCATCCCGAAATGGCTCGCCAGCCTCGACGGATGCACGGCCTTCCCCCTGAACCCGCACTCGAGGCACTCGACCGTGGCCTGCTTCTTGACGATGGTGAGCTTGGCGCCCTTGAGCAGCCCTTTTTGTGTGAGAATTTCCCAGGCGAACAAGAGCGGGTCCTTGGAAAGCATCATAAGCTCACCAATTTCGAGGCGGACGCCCTCCACATTCAGAACGCCTTTTCCGGAAAGCTCCTTGTGCAGCGATTCAACGATTTGCGTCATCACGGAGAGCTCGTGCATTTGGGGCCTCAGCTCCTGTTCGAGACCTCTGCTATCTCCCGGAAAAGTTCTAGCGTCTCTTTCGCATCTTCCTCGCTGAGTATCTGGATGGCGTAGCCGGCGTGGACAATGACATACTGTCCGACCTTGGCGTCCACGAGGGAAAGGTTGGCCTCGCGTATCACGCCGCCGTAGTCCACCTTCCCGATATTGTCGTGGACCTCGAGCACCTTGGCAGGAATTCCCAGACACATACCGATGCCAATTCGGTTCAACTATTATATTGTTATTGGTAGCTGAATAAATGCTTCCTCTAACTTTATATATTCTGAAAATCGTGAAGATGCCGGAAATCGGTGATGAATATGAGGAAGACATTGGTAGCGTTGTTTGCCCTGTTTACGACCGTTCTGATGGTTTCGCCCGCCGGGGCGCTGCCGTCCTCTGGATGGAAACCCGGCCAGGAGAAGGCGGTCCTCGACCATACGTTCACGGAGGAATACTGGACCAAGGAGAACCTGACCAAGACCAACGACGACGGAGCCCAGGCCTCGTTCAGCATGTCATATGTCAACAGCCAGGAGTGCCAGGCCTTCCTGGTCTCGCTCAACAGCGTGACCAAGAACACCACCGTCGGCACCCTGCCGTACCAGATGTTCGGTCTCCACTACTACACCCACAGGCAGACCGATACATTCATGGTCGCCGTATTGGCGTTCCTCATGGCCTACGACGACACCAACTCCAACGGCATGCCCGACGTCGGGAACGAGCCCTGCTACTATGTCATACCGTTCGGCGTCGGCGATTCCCTGAAGAACATCTCGGAGAATTTCATGCCCGAATCCAAGGTCATCCCCGCCGAGAAACTGGGCGACGGCCACTACAGGTTCGGCATGCAGTACAAGAACCTCTATGCCAAGGTCCTGGACGCCAACAATCTCCTCTCATTCTGGCTGTCGGCTGCGCTCCCGCTGTACATCGCAAGGTTCAGCGAGCTCACGGTCACCTACGACATCACCATCAACCAGAAGAGCGGGATTGCCAAGGTGGAGACGTTCTACACGCTGGGCCAGATAGACCGCCTCTGGATATTCGGCCAGAACGTCGGGCGCGAGGCCCTGCCGGACAACTTCGGGATTGCCGCGGTGCACTATATCGCCACGTTCGCCTCCAAGTACACCGTCGAGGGCAATACCACCGGAACGAAGATAACGGCCGGCATCAACAAACCGCTCGACGAGAACCTGACCCTCAAGATAGGGACCAGCGACAGGGCCATGGACCTGGGCTTCAGGGGCACCTTCGACCTCAAGAACGAAACGACCAATACGTATGTCGAGAAGGACAAGAGGGCCTACAACGCCCTCGTGGCCGCCAGGCCCGGCGACAGCTGGCTTGTGGCATGGCAGGCCGGATTCTCCCTCGATGTCCTCTGCACCGTCGCCTACGGGCTGAGCAAGGACATCCGGGACAGGTACAAGTCCCCCCTCGACCTCCACAACCGGGGCAGGGAGCAGTTCTGGGGAGCGGCGTTCTGGTACGGCGTGTGCTTCCCCGGCTGGAAGGGATACCGCGTCGAGCATGACCCGACCATCACGGCATACATCGGCCCCTCGCAGAAGGAAACCCCCCCGAAGACCTGCACCAGCGCAATCTACATCGGCGCAATAGGGTTACTGGCAGTGCCCGCGATAGTGATTTCGGGGAGAAAGCAGAATAGGGATTAGGAAACGGTCCTCATCCCGGCAATGGCGTTCTGGCCGGCGGAGATGCCCCCGTCCCCGCAGGGGACCCTGTCGTGGAGGAGCATTCCCAGTCCGGCCGCCTCCGCCCGCTTCCTCACGAGCTCGTTGATGGGCAGGTTGTAGGCCACGCCGCCGGTGAGGCCGATGACCTTGTGGCCTTCTTCCGCGACATTGCGAATGGCGATGTCCGTCATCTGGTCCACGATGCATTTTACGAACGAGAGCGCAAGGTCCGCTCTTGTCCTCTCGACAAGTTTCATTCCGGACGCAAGCTCGTGCAGCCGGCGGAAAAGGGGCGCTACCCTCACGACCTCGGGCCTTCCGCCCGCGCATTCATATTTGCCGCCGTTCGCCACCGGCCCTCCCTGCTGCGGTCCATCGACATCGAACCTGAACGTCGGCTTTCCTTTCTCCAGATACCTCTCGAGCCGCATCGCCGGCTCGCCGTCATAGGAGCGCTCCGTGCCAATTCCAAGATAACATGCCACTGCATCCAGGACCCTGCCGAGGCTCGTAGTCCTCGGACTGGAGGGAACCATCTTGCGGAACAGCTCCCTCTTCTCCGAGTTCAGCATCGGGCTCTTCCAGTCCGCGCCCGCCTGTTCGAGCAGGCAAAACACCAGCCTTGCAGGCTCCCTGACGGCCGCATCGCCGCCTATGAGCGGGAACTCCTCCAGCGTGCCGAGCCGCTCGAAGCCGCCGTATCCGGCGGAAAGCACCTCCCCGCCCCACAATTTTCCGTCCGTTCCGTATCCGACACCGTCGATGGAAAGGCAGATGCACCTCTCAGTCTTGCCCATACCGTTGTCGAGCATCAGGGAGGCCGCATGCGCCCAATGGTGCTGTGCTTCCGTGAGTTTCGCACCCATTTTTTCCGCCAAATCCGTTCCGAGCCGGCGGGTGGCGTACTGCGGATGCAGGTCTATCACGACCTCCTCGACCTTGGGCACCCCGAGCAGGCGCATCATGTAATTCGTCGCATGTTCCTGGTACCGGTAGACATTGTAGCGGTAGGTGGTCCCGATGTACTGAGTGGTGTAGAGCTTGCCGTCCCTGGAAAGCGAGGATGTGACATTCCGTTCGGCGCCCATCGAAAGTATGCGTCCCTTGTACGGGACCGGGATTCCGTCCGGGACCCAGCCCCGTGATTTTCGGATGAACAGCTTCCGTCCCCTGTAAGGGATGACAACGCTGTCGTCCACACGATTGATTATCTTGCGGTCGTGGAGCAGATAGAAATCCAGCCCCAGAGAAAATGCCTCATCGTTCTCGAGGAGCATCGGCTCCCCCGCCGGATTTGCGGACGTCATCGCGAGCGCATCCGCATTCATGCTCGCGAACAGAAGATGATGGAGCGCGGAATAAGGCAAATATACGCCCATGTTCCCAAGTCCGGGCGACACGAGCTCCGCCAAACCGGCCATCGCCTTCCCGTCCGTCCCGTCTGCGTTTGAGTCAGTTGCCGGACCCACGACGCGCTCCCTCTTCCTCGCCAGCACTATCGGTCGCATCGGGGACGTCAGCAGATCCTTCGTCTGCTCGTCCACAACGACCCATTTCATTGCGGTGTCCAGGTCCCGCAGCATCACGGCGAACGGTTTGGAGGGCCGCTTGTACCATTCCCTCAACCGGGCGATCTCATCAATCCTGCATACGATGTGCATCCCGCCCCAGCCTTTGATGACTCCGATCTTGCCTGCGTCGAGCCTCCTCGCGGTCTCGGCGACGCAGTCGACCGTTTTCACCGGCCTTCCCTTTCCGTCGTGAAGCGCGTATCTGGGGCCGTCGTGGGGGCACGAGATGGTCTGCGCATGGAACCGCCGGTTATCTGGGTCCTCGTATTCGGCCCTGCATCCGGGGCAGAGCTCGAAGCGGTCCATGGACGTATTTTTTCGGTCATACGGAACATCCCTTATGACTGAGAATCGTGCGCCGCAGTCCGTGCAGTTGGTGAAAGGGAAACCTTGCCTCCGGTTCCCCTTCTCGAAGATATCCCGGAGGCATCCGTCGCAGAGGGCCGTGTCCGGCGGTATGGGCGAATCCCGCGAGCCTGACCTGCTCTGCAGGATGACGAAGTCGTCCTTCAGCTTCGCCGCCTCCGAGGCGGAGACGCCGTCCTTCTCGACCTTCTCAATGCGCGCAAGGGGCGGCAGCGCTTTTTTGAATGCATCGATGAACCTGTCCGCGTCGCCGTCTATGATGACTTCGACGTTGGAGCCGTTGTTGCGGACATAGCCGCGGCACCCGAGGGCTCTTGCCACGCGGTATGCCGTCGGCCTGAAACCAACGCCCTGCACGACGCCGAAGAAGAGTATCCGTGTGAAGCCCAATGCCCAGTCCCCTCCGCCCTTGCTCCCCCGTTCCCCTGCTGCCCGTATTGCCCCGCTGCCGTCCCACACCGCTGCCTTGCTGCCTCGCTGCCTTCACCAGATGCCCATCGCCTTCATCAGTTCCGGAACTCCCTTCCCGTGCTTGGCATCCGTCAGGAATATGGGCGCTCTGGGCCTGAGCCGGTTTGCGTCCCGGACCAGTATCTTTGGGTCGACTTCGATGACGTTGGCCAGGTCCACCTTGTTTATGACAATCAGGTCCGCCAGCGAAAATATTACCGGGTGCTTGCGCACCATGTCGTCCCCCTCGGTAACGGAGATGACGACCACCCTCTTGTCCGTCCCGAGCGGGAAATCCGTCGGGCACACGAGGTTCCCCACGTTCTCGATGAAGAGCACGTCGAGGCCGTCGAGCTTCATGTCCTCGAGCGCATGGTCTATCATGTGTGCGTCGAGGTGGCACTCCTTTCCGGTGTTGAGGTTGTGCGCCTGAACGCCGTGCTTTTTGAACCTGGAATAATCGTCGTCGCCGGCGACATCGCCCGCGATGGCGGCGACCTTCTTGCCTTTCTTTTTGAGGATATCGAGCATCCTCTCGATGAGCAGTGTTTTCCCGGAACCGATGGACCCCATGAAATCGAACGACCGTATCCCGTGCCTGCGCAGGTGCTTGAGGTTCGCCTCGGCGATGCGCATGTTCGCGCTCAGCACGTTCGCTCCCAGCTCCATGTCCACCGTCTTGTGCATTTGTATCACGCTTCCGATAAAAGGCCCGGTAATTGGCCTTTTCATTTCCGTCTCGGTCAGCATTTACCGTTTACATTCCGTTGGCATTGTCAATTACGTCTCGGTCAGCATTTACTTTTCGGTTTGCCTTTTCCATCCCCTCTGGGCTTCAATGCATTTGCATGAATGGCGAGCTTCGGCCGTCTATTCCCCCGCATCAGCTTGAGCGGTTTCTTTACCGGCGCCAGCTTGAGCGTTCTATTACGTGGCATATGTTGCTGCTTCTTTGGCTGGAGCCCCAGGAGGCTCTCGGCGCCCTCGATGGCCATCTCCGCAGCCATCCTGAGCACCCGCTTCACCGCTGCGTCCAGGGAGCCCTCGACGGACTTCGAGAGGCCGGGCTTTATCATATCAGGCAGGGGCGAGGGCTGACATGCGAGAATCCTCACCGTCACGCCCATCTTCTTCAGGTCCACGAGCATGTTCGATATCGGCGTCAGGTGGAGCGTGAAATCGTCCGCCTTCTCTACGGAGAGTTCGTCAAGCCCTGCCTCGTAAACGGACCCGGGCCTTCTCCCCGAGTTCATGGCGTCTATTATTATGATGCCTGCGGGTTTCGACGGGCCGGTTGCCAGATTGAACAGGATGCCCCTCGAGGATGTCTCCACGTTCATCACGCACAATCCTTTCGGCAACCGCATCCCCAGGAGCCTCTCCGCAACCGCGGGACCGAAGCCGTCGTCCCCGACGAGGGGATTTCCGCATCCTAGGACCAGGACCTCTGCCGTGCAGTAGTCCGGTATTGTCTCGTCGTCCATTGGATTTCAGGAACGTTTCTCACAATATATAAGTAGGACCTAGTCATTGTCCGACATGGTGCCAAAATAAGCACTCGGAGTGATATAGCGTGCCGACAGTATATATCGAGAATTTTGCAGTTTGCACTGGCTGTGAGGTTGCCATCCTAGACATCGGGGAAGCCCTGCTGGGCCTTCTCCCGCAGCTGGACTTCGTCCATGCGCAGGTGCTCATGGACAATAAATGGTTCGGCTCCAAAGGCGACGGGGCCAAGCTCGAGGTCCCCAAGGCCGACATCGGCATCATAACAGGCGGGATAAGGACCGAGGAGGACAAGCACATAGCCCTCGAGATGAGGAAGAACGTCAAGACGCTCATCACGCTCGGGATGTGCGCAGTCCACGGCGGCATCCCCGCCCTGGCCAATTCCTCCACGCGCGAGGATCTCCTCAAGACAGTTTACAACACCCACACCACCGACAAGGGCGTGACCCCGAACAGCGGAATTCCGGCCCTTCTGGACCGTGTCTATGCAATCGACGAGATTGTCAAGCCGGATGTTCAGCTGCCAGGCTGCCCCCCGAGCCCCGAAGTTGTGGCGGGCGCCGTCGTGAGCCTCCTCCAGGGCAAGCCGTTCACAATGTTGGAGAAGAGCGTGTGCGACGACTGCCCGACGAAGAGGGAGAAGAAGTCCACCGTCGCTATCAGGCGCCCCCTCCAGAACCCGGACCACACACAAGGAGCACCCCTGACCGAGATGAAGTGCTTCAACGAGCAGGGAATAATCTGCAACGGGCCCGCAACCAAGACCGGATGCGGCGGGGGCGAGAAGGTCCCGAGGTGCATCAAGGCGCTGATGCCGTGCCGGGGATGTTTCGGCCCGATACGGGCGGGGGCCAGGCCCATGGTCGACATGATGGGTGCGCTCTCCTCGATAGGGCTCGACGTCAAGCAGATAGACGACAGGCCGGCCCTTTTCAACAGGTACATGGGCAGCCACAACAACCTGAGGGTGCTTCCGAAGAAATGAGGTGATGATGATGACCAAGACAATCACAATACAGCCGGTTACCAGGATAGAAGGCCACGCGAAAGTCACGATAGAGCTGAACGACCAGGGCAATGTGCAGGACACAAAGATGTCCATAACGACCCTGAGAGGCTTCGAGGAGTTCTGCAAGGGCAGGCCCGTCGAGGAGATGCCGCGCATCACGACGAGCATCTGCGGCGTCTGCCCGGTATCGCACCACCTCGCCTCGGCGAAGGCGGGCGACGCCGTGCTGGGCGTGGAAATTCCGCCCGCAGGCCGCAAGCTCAGGGAGCTTCTCAATGCATTCGCGTTCACTGAGGAGCATATACTGCATTTCTACTTCCTGGCTGCGCCCGACTTCATAATGGGCCCCGGGGCTTCCGTCAAGGAGCGCAACATCTTCGGTATCATCAAGAAGATGCCCGAGGTGGCGACCAAGGTCGCCATCACCCGCACGCTTGCCAACAAGGCCGTCGAGATAATCGGCGGCAGGTCCATCCACCCCGTGGCGGCGACGCCCGGCGGTTTCAGCAAGCCCCTCTCCAAGGACGAGGTGGTCAAGCTCAAGGACATCGGCAAGAAGGTCCAGGACCTGGCGGAGTTCTCCATAAAATACGCCAAGGAGAACGTGTTCCCGAAATACCTCGATGTGGTCAAGACGCTGGGCGTCATCAAGACAGGGTTCCTGGGAACCGTCGACAAGGACGGCGCCATGGACCTCTACGACGGCAACTTCAGGATGATGAAGGCCGACGGCAGCCACAAGGACTTCCCCGCCGCTGACTACGACAAGCACATCAAGGAGCATGTCGAGCCCTGGTCATACATGAAATTCCCCTACTACCCCGAAGCCGGCGGCTTCTCTCTGGAGCCCGACAGCCCGGGAGGGACCTACAGGACCAACACACTGGCCCGCATTAACGTCTCTGACAAGATCCGCACGCCGCTGGCCAACGCCGAGCTCATGGAATTCCGCAAGGCGTTCGGCAGGCCGGCCCAGCAGACCCTTCTCTACCACTGGGCGAGGCTCATCGAGATGCTCTACAACGCCGAGCACGTCAATATGCTGCTCAGCGACCCCGACATAACCAGCACCGATACGAGAAAACCGGTAAAGGCCAGGGCGGGACGGGGCGTCGGCAGCACCGAGGCGCCGCGCGGAACGCTCATCCACGACTACGAGACGGATGAGAAGGGACTGATAAAATACTGCAACCTCATAGTCGGAACTACCCACAACAACGGCCCCATGAACATGTCCGTGAAGCAGGCAGCGAGGACCCTTATCAAGGACGGCAAGTACGACGAGACCATCCTCAACGAAATCGAGATGTGCATCCGCGCCTACGACCCATGCCTCTCGTGCGCCACGCACAACCTCGACGGGACGGTCGCCATCCGGGTCGACATCCGCGACAACAAGGGCAAGCTTATCGAGAGCTACAAGAACTGAGAGCCCCCGTTTTTTTTCGGGGCTCGTTTCTTTTTCATCCAAATGAATTGAACCGTTTTCATTTCACTTTTCCAATCCAATTCCAGGTCACTCACCGCCGAAAGGTGGTACCTACCAAGATGAGTTCATATACTTCAGTGCCAAAACCATTCTCAGCAACTCGAAGGGGGCTGATGACACGGATGACTCGGCGACGAAAACTCGATATCCGCGACAAATCAGACAGGCCCATCGTGTATGCTGCAAAATACCATGGCGGCATCCTTGGGACCAACGACGAGGAAACCTATCAGGATGCAAAAATGTACGTTAAGACGCGCAAGCTGGAGGATTGACCCTCCAGCTCACGCCTTCCGGTAAGGACTGGGGCCCAGCGCCCTCACCTTCTCGGTGAACTCATTCATGACATCGGCAAAGCGCTGGCCCTCGGAAGCGGAGATCCACTCCAGCCGGAAGCGGTCCTCCTCGATTCCTAGGTCCATGAGCATCACCTTCAGGGCCTCGGCCCTCGACTCGGCCCTCTTGTTGCCGTCGATGTAGTGGCAGTCCCCTATGTGGCACCCGCATATCAGCACGCCGTCGGCGCCCTTGGTGAGAGCGTCCACGACGAGGTTGGGATGCACCATCCCGGAGCACATCACCCTGATGATGCGGATGTTGGGCGGGTACTGCAGCCTCGACGTTCCAGCCAGGTCCGCGCCGGTATACGAGCACCAGTTGCAGCAGAACGTTATTATCAGCGGCTCGAACTGGGCCTGCACCGCTACCTGACCGTCGGCCTCGGACATCATTCCACCTCCGGCGATTCAAGGGCCGCATCCACCATCGCCGACAGCTGCTCCAGCTTGAACCTGCGTATGTATATGCCCTTCTTGGGGCATGTCGCCATGCAGCAGCCGCATCCCTTGCAGAGCGCCTCGTTCACCTTGACGGTCTTCTTCGTCTGGCCGTCTTTTTGGTATTCCACGAGGGTTATCGCCTTGTAGGGGCACGGGTCCACGCAGTACGCGCAGCCGTCGCAGTTCTCGTCTATCACCGTGGATATCATCGGCTCTATCTCCAGCTTGTCGTGCGACAGATATGTCGCCGCCCTCGAGGCGGCTCCCAGTGCTTGCGATATCGTCTCCTCTATGAACTTGGGGCCGTGCGCCATTCCGCCGAGGAATATTCCCTCGGTCGCGAAATCGACCGGACGGAGCTTCATGTGGGCCTCGAGGAAGAACTTGTCCCTCGTGAGGGGCACCTTGAGCATCTGGTAGAGGACCTCGTTGGAGGGCGCCGGCCGGATGGCGGCGCTAAGGGCCAGCACGTCCGTCGGTATGGAGATGTCCTTCTTCAGGAGGAAGTCCTTCACCTTCACCCTGAGCTCCTTGTCGACGGTGACCTCGGGCTTGGCGCTGTCGTCCCATCTCAGGAACACGACACCCGCATCCGACGCCCTCCTGTAGAATTCCTCGATGAGGCCGTACGTGCGGATGTCCTTGTACAGGATGTATACATTCGTCGAGGGGGAGAGCTCCTTGACCTTCAGGGCGTTCTTGATGGCCTGCCCGCAGCAGATGCGGGAGCAGTAGCCGTGCTTCTCGTCCCTGGAGCCGACGCACTGTATCATGACGACGGTCTTGCCTTCGAACTTGCCGGCAGCCAGATTTTCCTCGAGCTCCCTCTGGGTTACTATTCTGGGGTCCTTTCCGTAATGGTATTCCTCGGGGACATACTCCACGCCGCCGGTGGCGACGATTATCACCCCATGCTCCACGGTTGTCTCGCCTCCCTTGGAGGCGATGACGCTCTTGAAGTTGCCGACGAAGCCATCTATGGTCTTGACCTCGGCCCCCAAATGGACCTTGATCTTGGGGTGGCTCGTCGCCTTGGCGATGACCTCCCTCATCTTGGCCTGGGGGTCGTCCTTCTCGTTTACCAGGTAATGGATGTGGTGCAGGTTGCCGCCCATGGTCTGCTCTTTTTCAACGAGGTCGACCAAGAATCCCTGCTCAGCTATGCTCAGCGCCGCAGTCATCCCGGCAATCCCGCCGCCGATGACCAGAGCGGTCTGCTTCATCGGGAGGTGGGCCTTCTTCAGGGGCACATGTCCGCGTGACTTGGCGACGGCCATGCGTACCAGGTCCTTCGCCTTCTTCGTCGCCTTCTTCGGTATGGTCATGTGCACCCACGAGCACTGGTCGCGGATGTTCGCCATCTCGAACAGGTAAGGGTTCAATCCGGCCTCGGCGCACGTGTCCATGAACAATGGCTCGTGCGTTCTCGGGGAGCACGAGGCGACGATGACCCTGTTAAGCTTGTGGAGCTTAATCATATCCTTGATCTTCTTCTGGGTGTCGTCGGAGCATGTGTACAGGTTCTGGTCCGCAAATACCACGTTGGGCAATGTCTTGGCATATTCCATGACGGAAGGCACGTTGACCACGCCCCCGATATTTATGCCGCAGTGGCACACGAACACGCCTATGCGGGGCTCCTGGTCCGCCGTGACCTCCGTCTCGGGCGGGTACACCTTCGGTGTTGCCAGCTTTCCCCTCTCGGAGGCCACCGTCTGCCCGGCCAGGGCGGCCGCGCCGCTCGCCTGCGCCACCGTGTCCGGTATGTCCTTGGGGGAAAGCACGGCGCCGCTGACGAAGATGCCGGGCACGTTGGTCTGGAGCGGGGCGAACGTCGTCGACGAAACGAACCCGTAGTTGTTGAGCTTGACGCCGAGCTTCTTGGCAAGCTCCTCGAGCCCCTTGGACGGCGTCAGGCCGACAGAGAGCACGACTATGTCGAACGTCTCCTCCTTGAGCTCGCCGTTCTCTGACTCGTATTTCAGCGACAGGCTGCCGTCGGGCAGCTCGCTGACGGCGGGAACCCTCGAGCGGATGTACCTGATGCCGTACTCGTCCTGCGCGCGCTTGTAGTAGTAATCGAACTCCTTGCCGAACGCCCTCATGTCCATGAAGAAGATGGACGCCTTCAGCCCTGGAGAGTGCTCCTGCGCGATTATGGCCTCCTTCGTGGCGTACATGCAGCACACGGCGGAGCAGTACTGGTTCGTCCGCAGGTCCCTCGAGCCCACGCACTGGATGAATGCCACCTTCTCCGGTATCTTGCCGTCGGAAGGCCGCAGAACATGGCCCGCATAGGGCCCCGTGGCGCTCAGAATCCTCTCGAACTCCATCGATGTGACGACGTTCTTGAACGCGCCGTAGCCGTACTCGCCTCCGGGCTTGGGGGTGAACGGTTCGAACCCGGTAGACAGGATAACAGCCCCGACCTTGAGTTCGAGCTCCTTCTCCTTCTGGTCGTACTTGATGGCCCGTGCCTTGCAGGCGTTCTCGCAGCTGCCGCAGCCTATGCACTTCTTCTGGTCGATGATGTAGACCAGCGGAACCGCCTGCGGGTACCTGACGGAGACGGCAGGCTTGTCCATGAGCCTCTCGTTGTAATCGTCTATCGCCTCCACGGGGCACTCGCCCGCGCAGGTCCCGCAACCGGTGCACAGGGATGCTTCGATCTTTCTCGGGTGGCTCGCTATCTTCACCGTGAAGTTGCCGGCACGGCCCTCGATGTCGAGGAGGTCAGCGTTCGATATGATGCTGATGTTGTGGTGCCTTCCGACGCCGACGAGCTTGGGAGCCATAATGCACATGGCGCAGTCGTTGGTCGGGAACGTCTTGTCGAGAGAGGCCATGACCCCGCCGATTGTCGGCTTGTTATCGAGAAGGTAGACCTTGAAACCCGATTCGGCCAGGTCCAGTGCGCTCTGCATGCCTGATATGCCGCCTCCTATTATGAGGACCGCTCCTATCTTTTCCATCAGGCGCACCCCCCTTTGCCGACGGCCGTGAACAGCGGGTACTGTCCCTCGTGGCCCACCATCTCCATCCGGCCCTTCTTCTTCATCGCGGCCAGGTGCCGCAGCACATCGCTGGACGGAATCGATATCATCTTGGCCAGCTCCGGGACCGTCATCGGCTTGACGGATGCGAGAAGGAATATCGCCGCCCTTGCGTGCTCCGAGCGCACGACCTCGTCGAGCACATTGTCCAGCACATCCCTCGGCACCTTCTCGCCGTAGACGTTGCCCTTGTCCGCAAGATGGAAGTATTTGCCGAGGACATTCTTCACTCTCGGGTTCGAGAGCGTGTCCCGCACGGCATTGAGCTTGGCGCGCAGCTCGGGGTTCCCCTTTGCAGGATTGGGGCCCAGGGCCTTCACATTCTCCGTGAACGAGCGGACAACTTCGCCGAACCTCGTGCCCTCGGAGGCGGAGACCCACTCGAGGCGGACCCGCTCCTTGAAGGGAGTGTCCTCGAGGAGGCGGCTCAGCACGAGCATCCTCTTCTCGGTGTGGAAGTTGCCGGTGATGTAGTGGCAGTCGCCTATGTGGCAGCCCGTGACGAGCACGCCGTCGATGCCGTTGACGAGCGCATCAACTATCATCGCGGGGTCAACCCTGCCCGAGCACATGACCCTGACCACCCTGATGTTGGTGGGATACTGGATGCGGCTCACGCCGGCCAGGTCCGCGCCCGCATAGGAGCACCAGTTGCACAGGAATCCCAGAATCTTGGGCTCGAATGTCATTTTCCGGCCTCCGCGAGCTTGAGCGCGAGCTTCACACGGTTCAGGTCCATGGCCATCTCCTTCTCGGTGAACCCGAGCGCCAATCCGAGGAGCTGCGGGAAGTACAGGCCAGGAAGGGCATACTTGCCTCCCACCTTTGCCTCGACCGCCTTCTGGCTCGAGTCGTACATGACGGCGCAGAACGGGCAGATGAACGTCATCGCCTGCGCGCCGGCATCCTTGATGTGCTTGAGCTTGGAGGCAGTCATTTTCAGGGCCGTCAGCTCGTCGATGCCGAGGATACCGCCGCCGCAACACTGGAGCTTGTCCTCGTATGCGACGGGCGTTGCCCCTATGGTGGCTATCAGTTTATCGAGGGTGACGGGCCTCTCGGGGCTGTCGAAGCCCTCGTATATCTCGGAAGGTTTGAGATAATGGCAGCCGTAGTGGGGCGCCACTCCGAGTCCGGTGAGCGGGCGTGTCACGGCCTTCCGGATTTGCTCGTATCCGACATCCTCCACGAGCATCCTCGCGAAGTGCTTTACCTTGGTCTTGCCACGGAATTCGGCACCCTGGTCCGAGAGCACCTTGTTCACCTCGGCCCTCAGATGCGCGTCCTCCTTGAGCTTCTTGTTGGCCTTCGTGAGCGTGGCTGTGCAGGCGCTGCACAATGTGACTATCTCCAGTTCGGCATTCTCCGCCGCCGCCAGGTTCAGGGCTGTCATGGCCAGCGAGGCCAGGTGGTCCGCTCCCTCGAGGGGGAACCCGCAGCACCCGAAGTCCTTGACATCCAGCAGCCTGACGCCCAGCTTCTCCGCGGTCTTGCGGGCGGACACCTCGTAATGCAGGCCACGGACGGGGACCGTGCATCCCAGGAAAAGGGCGTATTCCTTCATTTGCCCACCCCCGTCTTGCAGGTTTGGTCCTTGGCATGCTTCCCCTCGAGCGTCTCCTTGAGCTCCGTCTTGAGGAAAATCTTTCGAACCTTCTCCGGCTCCTCTTTGATAGGGGGGAGCCCGAGCTTTGCCCTCTTCTCGTTCTCGAACTCGCCTATCTCCAGGAGCCTGCCGTGCCCCTCAAGGGCCTCGACATAGCTCTTGTAGACCGGGTGGACGTTCCCCTCACGGATGGCGATGTTGCGGATGGCGTTCATGAGCTCGGGTATCCTCACGTTCTGGGGGCACCTCTCGTGGCATGCGTAGCACGAGGAGCACAGCCAGATGAAATCGCTGCAGAGGACATCCTTTCTCATGCCGAGCAGGGCCATTCTCACAATCCGCCTGGGATTGTACTTGTCGTTTATGGCCCTCACCGGGCACGTTCCGCTGCAGGTGCCGCACTGGAAGCACAGCTTGATGTTCTCCCCGCCGGCCTGCTTTGCGATCTCGAACTTGAACTCCGGGTCCAGTTCGCCCGCGTCTATCACGTCATCTGCCATCAGCATCCCTCCCTGTTACCAGAAATGGCGTCCACTTGCGCCTGTATCTGCTCGGTCGTGTAGTATCTCATCATTATCGTCTTCTGCGGGCACGCGGCCGCGCAGGTCCCGCAGCCCTTGCAGAGCACATCCGTCACGACCGCCTTCTGCGTGTGCGGGTCCACCGATATGGCGGTGTACGGGCACACGAACTCGCATGTCCTGCATCCGGTGCAGTGTTCGGCGTCCACGACGGACGTCAGGGCCTCGGCCTGCACGAACCCGCACGCCATCGGTATCGACGCCCTCGAGGCGGCCGCCAGTGCCTGGTGGACGCACTCCGTGATGTCCCCCGGGCCCCTGGCCGTCCCGCAGACGTAGATGCCCTCCGTGGCGAAGTCCACGGGCCGCAGCTTCACATGCGCCTCGAGGAAGAATCCGTCCTGCCCCTGAGGCACCTTGAGCATCTGCGACAGCGCCTTCGTCTCCGGGGGCGGAACCAGCGGGGTGCTCAGGACCACCATGTCCACGAGCAGTTTCCTCTCGGTCTTCAGCGTGTCGTGCCAGTAATTCACAGCGAGCTTTTCGCCGTCGGGGCTGACCGTCGGGCGGTGCTCCGGGACGAAGCGCACGAAGCGCACCCCCTTCTCGCGGGCCTTGTTGTAGTTGAGCTCGTGCTCCACGCCGTACGCGGTTATGCCGCGGTTGAAGATGGTGACCTCGACGCCGCTAGGCTCGGGTCCCGCGGGCGCTTCCGTCTTCTCCTCATCCTCGTCCTCCGCCCTCCTGCGCCGCCGTCGCCTCTCCACTATCTCCTCGGGCGCCTTCTCCCCGAGGTGCACCTTCTCGACGGTCTGCTCCTTGCCCGACACCAGCTTCTTGCCCAGCATCTCGTTGTAGTTCTCCATGATGTTGAGAGCGTTCTTGATGGCGACGTTGCAGCATATCCTCGAACAGTACGAGAACCTCTGGCCCCTCGAGCCGGAGCACTGGATGAATGCGACGCTCGACAGCTTGGGCAGCGCATTCTTCTTGCACAGTATCTCGAACTCCGTCAAATTGACGACGTTGTCGAGCGTGTCGTAGCCGTAGAGCCCCTCGGGCATGTAGTCCAGGGCGCCCGTGGCGACGACTATGGTGCCGACCTTCACCTGGGATGGCGTGCCCTTACCCTCGGGCTTTATGGTTATCTTGAAATTGCCGACATAGCCGTCCACGGCGCTCACCGTCGAGTTCAGGAACGTCTTGACCTTCGGGTGCGCCAGCGTCTTCGTTATGAGAGGCTTGAGGAGCTGCATAGGGTCCCCTCCCTCGGTGTGGAGGTTGTGTAGGTTCCTCACGAAGCCCCCGAGCTCGGGGTCCTTCTCGACCAGGTAGACCTGGAACCCCTTGTTCGCCATGGACAGGGCAGCCGTCATGCCCGATACCCCTCCGCCCATCACGAGCGAGACCGGCTCCACAGGGACACGGCTCTCCTCCTGGGGCGTCAGGAGCGCCGCACGGGCGACGCCCATCTTCACGAGCTCCTTCGCCTTCTCCGTGGCGTTCTCCTTCTCCTTCATGTGGACCCAGGAGCACTGCTCCCTTATGTTCACGAATGTGAACAGGTACTTGTTGAGCCCCGCCTCGAGGCAGGTCGCCGCGAACAGCGGCTGGTGCGTCCTCGGCGTGCAGGATGCGACTATCACACGGTTGAGCTTGTGCTCCTTGATGCCGTCCTTGATGGCGCGCAGCCCGTCGTCCGCGCACGTGTACAGGTTATGGGTGGAAAAGACCACGTTCGGCAGCGTCTTGGCGTATTCCGTCACGGCGGGCACGTCCACGTATCCGCCTATGTTGGAGCCGCAGTGGCAGACGAAAACCCCTATTCTTGGCTTATCACCATTCTCATCGGCCATGGTGCTCACCTCCCTCCCTTGCTGGAAAGGACGTCCATCGCCCTCGCCGAGGCCGCCGAACCCTGCGCGATGGACTCGGGTATGTCCGCCGGCGCCGCGCAGTAGCCGGCGAGGAATACTCCCTCCCTGCCGGTGTCGCTGGGCTCAAGCAACCTGTCTTTTGCCTTGAAGAATCCGTCAGGGGTGGTCTCTATCTCCAGGACCTTTGCGAGCTCCGGGGAGCCCTTCCTTGGAATCAAGCACGACGCCAGAATCACCATGTCGAACTCCTCCCTCACGCTCTTGCCGGCCACGTCATGGACCACGACGAGGCCGTGGGTCCCGTCCTTCTTCTCCTCGACGGTGGCGTCCGAGTTGGTGTACTTTACGCCGTACTCGCTTTTGGCCCTCTCCATGTACTCGTTGAAGCCCTTTCCGAATGTCCTCATGTCCTTGTAGAAAATGGTGCTCTCGATGTCCTGGTAATGCTCGCGTGCCAGCATCGCCTCCTTGGTGGAATGCATGCAGCACACGGCGCAGCAGTAGGGGTGGTTTATGCTCGGATTCCGCGAGCCGACGCACTGGATGAACGCCATCCTCTTGGGGCGCTCGCCGTCGCTCCTCCGCTTGATGTGTCCGCCGGTCGGGCCGGCGGCGTTTATCATGCGCTCGTACTCCATCGCAATGAAGACGTTGGGGAACCTGGTGTAGCCGTACTCCTTCGCGGGCGTCGGGTCCCACAGGTCGAAGCCCGTGGCGACGATGACGGCCTGCGCCTCGACCTCGACTATGACGTCCTTCTGGGTGTAATCGATGGCGCCCCTCTTGCAGGCCTTCTCGCAGAGGCCGCACTTGTCCTTGGTGAGCTTGATGCACTTGTCCCTGTCTATCGAGACGACGCGGGGCACCGCCTGCATGTAAGGGATGTAGATGGCCTTCCTCATGGAGAGCCCGAACTCGAACTCGCTGGGCACCTTGGTCGGGCACTTCTCGATGCACTCCGTGCAGCCTGTGCATTTCTCCTCGTCCACGAACCGCGCCTTCCGGAGGATGCGCGCCGTGAACTTGCCTGCAACGCCCCTCAGTTCTATCAGCTCCGAGTTGGTGAGCACGTTGATGTTCTGGTGGCCGTAGCAGTCCGCCATCTTGGGCGCCAAGATGCATATCGAGCAGTCGTTCGTCGGGAAGGTCTTGTCAAGAAAGGCCATCCAGCCGCCTATGCTGGGGGTCTTCTCAACAAGAAATACATTCGCTCCCGCATCCGCCAGGTCGAGGGACGCCTGGATGCCAGCCACTCCCCCGCCCACAACAAGCACATTCCCGTCCATCTCCAATCACTCCCCCGTCACCATGAAACCCGCGATATCGAATCTGCCTTCCCAAAGCTCCGGAACACTCATGCACCTTTCTTGAGCTTCTTGTATTCCTCGTGTGAGATCTCCGTGACCTTGGCCACGGATGGTTTCTTCTTGTTCGCCATCTCCCTCATGTATCTCTGGCAGTTCGGATACGTGCATGGGGTGCATTGCTTGCTGAAGCACGAAAGTTCTATCAGCACGACCCTCTTGTCCGGCACGTCCGGTATCTTGTCCCCCTTCTCCTTTTCAGCCATTTATTACCCCCCCGTTCCTATCTGGCCATTAGTCGCGTATAGTCAACCACAATATATAATTTGTGCATAATACGGGGCTCCGCGCCCATGCTCCGCCCCGTCGATTCAGAGGGCCCTGTCCAGTATTTCCAGGAAGTCGGCGATCCTGACATCAACGTCCTCCTTGGCGCACGAAAGCTTCCCTTTCAGCGCGCATTTGAAATGTATCCGGCACTTGGGGCAGAACATGAGGACAGCGGTGGCGCCGGTCGCCTTCGCCTCCTTGAGCCTCTCGACCTGGATGTCCTTCGAGAAGGTGTCGCAGCCCGAGAACGCGCTCACGCCGCAGCACGAGGTGTCCTCGCCGGACGCCTCCATCTCAACTAGTTTGAGGCCGGGGACCTTCTCGAGGAGCATGCGGGGCTCGTCGATGACGCCGATGTGCCTCCCCATCCGGCATCCGTCGTGGTAGGTTATGGTCTCCTTGACCTCCTTGTTGAATTGCAGCTTTCCATCCTCGAGCTTGTCCGCCAGGAACTCCGAGATGTGGAGCACGTCCACGTCGAACGAAGGGTCCACCTTCTTGTATTCCTTCAGGAGCGTCCTGAAGCACTCCGGGCACGTCACTATCACGGTGCTTGCCCCGGTGCTCTTTATCCATTCGATGTTGAGCCGGGCCAGCTTCCCGAACGTTTCCGTGTCGCCGGTCCAGTACTCGTCGTGGCCGCAGCACCTCTCGCCGTTGCCCACGACGGGCACTATGCCCAGCTTGTTCAGGATGCTCACCGCCGCTCTCGGCGCGTTGAGGACATCCGGGTCCTTCTCCCCGAATATAACGGACAGGTAGGGTGCGCATCCCGTGAAAAGCAGCACATCTCCCTTTTGGGCAGTCTTGAGGTCATTCCCGACCCAGCCGAGCCTTTTCTGGGGCAGGTCCCCGCGCGCCATCAGGCGGGCGGCGCTCCGGAGGAGCCCGCCCTCCGAGCAGCCCGGGACAGTGCCTCCCTCGCGCCCCATCTCCCGCAGCGCCCTCACGAAATCGTTGTACTTCACCTTGTAGGGGCATTTCTGGCTGCACCTTCCGCAGGTCAGGCACTGCCAGAGGTCCTTGGAGCCCAGTATGTCGTCAACATTCCCCGCCTGTGCCTTGACGACCATGAGCCTGGGCGCGAAATCCGGGTTGACCCTGGTGATGGGACACAATGATGTGCACTTGCCGCACTCAACGCAGTTGAAGGCCCCTGTCTTCTGGATGACCCCGGCCAGCTTCTCATTCTTCGTCATCGGCCCTCACCTTCGGCCGGTGTCTTCCCGAGGGGCCCCATCTTCCTGATATTCTCGACGAAGTTCCGCATGACGTCCGCGAACTTCGGCCCTTCCGCCGCCGACACCCACTCCAGCCTGAGGCGTTCGCTCCCGACGCCGAGCATGCCCAGCAGCTCCGAGGCCTTCTTGTGGTTCTTCTCGGCCTGGTAGTTGCCTCCTATGTAGTGGCAGTCCCCGGGATGGCAGCCCATGACGAGGACGCCGTCCGCGCCCAGCTCGAAGGGCCGCACCATCAGCGGCGGCTCTATCCTGCCCGAGCACATCACCCTTATGACCCTGACATCCGTCGGGTACTGGAGCCTCGAGACGCCCGCAAGGTCCGCTCCCGCATAGGAGCACCAGTTGCAGCAGAACGCCAGTATCCTCATTCTATTCCCGCCGCCGGCCACATTCTCGGTTCCCTCCCCGCTCATTTCCCCGCCTCCCCCTGGGCCGCATCGCCCTTGTCATGGGTCCCGGCGCCCTTGGCGTTCGGGGTCCCGGCGGTTCCCGCATCTCCCGCGCACTCGTCGCACAGCGCCGTCATGACCGACGCCATTATCTGCTCCGTGCCGTGGTTGCGGACCGTGATGGCGCGGTTGCAGCAGAGCGAGACGCACTTGCCGCATCCCTTGCAGAGAGCCGGATTTATCCTCGACGCGAGCCTTCCGTTCTCCCGGACGGCAATCTCGGGCGCCCGGAAGTCGCAGGCCTCCTCGCAGCTGCCGCAGGCCCGGCACTTCTCCTCGTCCACGACGGCGACGGCGCCCTCGGTCTCGAGCATATCCTTGGACAGCAGCGTGCAGGCCCTCGCGACCGCGCCCTGCGCCTGGTAGATGCATTCCTCGACGAACTTGGGCGAGTGGGCCAGACCGCACAGGAAGATGCCGTCCGTGGCGAAGTCCAGGGGCCTCAGCTTCACATGTGCCTCGAGGAAGAAGCCGTTGCGGTTGATGGGCACCTTGAGCAGCCTCGCCAGCTCCCCGGCCCCTTCGGCGGGCAAGGTCGCCGCCGCCAATGTTATGATGTCGGGCCTCAGGCGGATGCTCCTGCCCAGAACGGGGTCCCTGACCGTCACGGTCAATTTTCCGTCGATAGCCTCCACCACGGGCTCCTCGTTGTCCTCGAACCTTATGAAATTGACCCCCAGGTCCCTGGCCTCGCTGAACCGGTCCTCCCGGAAGCCGTAGGTCCTCATGTCCCGGTAGAGGATGTACACCTGCGCGTCCGGGCGCTCCTTCTTTATCCTGAGGGCGTTCTTCACGGTCTCCGTGCAGCAGATGCGGCTGCAGTAGGTGCGCTTTTCGTTCCTGCTCCCGACGCACTGAATCATCACGACCGTCTTGAACGGGGGAAGCCTGCCTCGCGCGTTGGCGTCCTCGAACTCCAGCTGGGTCATCACACCGGGATGCCTGCCGTACATGTGCTCCGTCGGCACATATTGCTGGCCGCCCGTCGCGACTATGATGACACCATGCTCGACGACCTCGTCCTTTCCCGCTCCATCCACAGCCACGGTCGTCTTGAAATTCCCGACGTAACCCTCGACCGCCTTCACGGCCGCTCCGGTCAGCACCCGGATGCGCCCGTCGGTGCTGACGGCCTCAACGAGCTTGGCAAGATGCACCTGGACGTCCGAGCCCTCGAGCGTCCTGTGAATCCTGCGGGTCAGCCCTCCGAGCTCATGCTCCCTTTCGACGAGCGTTACCGGATAGCCCTGCGCCGCCATCCCCATGGCAGCGGTCATACCCGATATCCCGCCCCCTATCACGAGCGCGGACCTGGTGATGGGAACCTTGAGCCGCTGGAGCGGGCCCAGCGTCCTTGCGCGGGCGACCGCCATCCTGACGAGCTCCGTGGCCTTGCGGGTCGCCGCCTCCTTTTCATGCATGTGCACCCAGGAGCACTGCTCACGGATGTTTGCCATCTCGAAGAGGTACATATTGAGGCCCGCCTCCCTTATGGTCGACTGGAATAGCGGGGAATGCGTCCTCGGAGTGCAGGAGGCCACGACCACGCGGTTTATCCCGTGCTCCTTTATCCTGGCCACCATGGCCGTCAGGGTGTCTGCGGAGCATGTGTAGACGTTCTCGGCCGCATACACCACCCCGGGCTCCTTTCGCACGCTCTCGACTACCCTCGTGACGTCGACCGTGTTGGCTATGTTTATTCCGCAGCGGCACACGAACACACCGACGCGGGGCTCCTCCCCGGAGACATCCCTCTCGGGGGGCCGGACCGCCTCCTTCACCAGCGTTCCCCTCTCGCTGGCCACCACCGCCGTCGCGAGCGCCGAGGCGCCCGAGGCGTTCGCAACCGAATCGGGAACATCCTGCGGAACGGAGAACGCGCCCGCCACAAATATCCCGGGCCTCGATGTTTCCGTCGGCGTGAATGTGCCCGTGCGGCAGAAACCGTAGCTGTTGAGCTCGATGCCGGCGACCTTCGACAGCCTCCGTGCGTCTTCCGGAGGCCGAATGCCGGCGGCGAGAACTACCAGCCCGAACTCCTCCGATACCAGCTTGCCATCCTTGTCCTCGTATGTGATCTTGAGATTCCCCGTCTTCGGGTTCTCGGTGATGTGGGATGGTCTCCACATCACGAATCTTACGCCCTGCTCTTTCTCCGCCCTCCTGTAATATTCGTCGAAGTCCTTGCCGAATGCCCTCAGGTCCATGAAGAATATCGTCGGCTTCAGACCGTGCGAGTGCTCCTTTGCGATGAGGGCCTCCTTCACGCTCAGCATGCAGCACACGGCCGAGCAGTAGCGCTCCTTCTGGTTGCCTATCCTTGAGCCCACGCACTGGATGAACGCGACATTTTCCGGGTGCCTTCCGTCGGAAGGCCTGAGCACGGCGCCCTTCGTCGGGCCGGATGCACTCAGCATCCTCTCAAGCTCGATGCTCGTCACGACGTTCGGGTATGTGCCATAGCCGAATTCCTTGAGCTTGCCAGGGTCGAACTTCTCGAAACCCGGAGCGAGCACGACGGACCCCACTTCCAGCTCGGAGACCGATACCTCGTCGGGCGAGAAGCCGATGGCCCCCGCCGGGCATATGGCCGCGCACCTGCCGCAGCCTATGCAGGCCTTCCTGTCGACGGTGTAGCTGAGCGGGATGGCCTGCGGGAACGGGAGGTAGACGGCCTTTCGCCCGCAGAATCCCTCGTCGAACGCCGACGGGGTCTCGATGGGGCAGACCTCGGCGCATCTGCCGCACGAGGTGCACTTCTTCGGGTCGACGTAGGTCAGCCTGCGCTTCACGGTCACCCTGAAATGACCGGCCTCGCCCGTTATCTCCTCGACCTCCGCGTTGGCGATGATCTCGATGTTGGGGTGGCGCCCCGTCTCCACGAGCTTGGGGGCCAGGATGCACATGGCGCAGTCGTTGGTCGGGAACGTCTTGTCCAGCTGGGCCATGACGCCGCCGATGCTGGGGCTCTTCTCGACCAGGTAGACCTTGAAACCGGATTCCGCCGTGTCCAGCGCGGCCTGGATGCCCGCCACCCCGCCGCCGACGACCAGGACGGCGCCCACAGGGGCGCCGGCCGGTCGTCTAGGCGTGGATGACTTGTCATCAGCGCCGCCGACGACCACGAGAACGGCACTCTTCTTGCCGTCGCCCGCGCTCTGTGGGGCTCCGTGCATGTCGCTCACGCCCCCTCACCACCCGCGTTACCGCCGCCCCCGCCCTTATTTCCAATTCTATCATCCGCTTCTCGGTCCAACCCCAGGTCCAGGGGGCCCAGCCTTCTGAGCGTATCGACCATCTCCATGATGACGGTCCCGAACTTAGCGCCCTCCGAGCCGGCCACCCATTCCAGCCTGAGCCTCTCGGGGTCCAATCCGGCCTTCTCCAGCAGGCCCTTCAGGAACATCACGCGGACCTTCGTGCTATCGTTCCCGTTGATGTAGTGGCAGTCCCCGGGATGGCAGCCCGCGACCAGAACTCCGTCGGCGCCCTTCCTGAACGCCGAGATGATGTGCACAGGGTCCACCCGGCCGGAGCACATGACCCTCACAATCCTCACGTTCGTCGGGTACTGCACGCGGCTCACGCCCGCCAGGTCCGCTCCGGCGTACGCACACCAGTTGCAGCAGAACGCCAGCAGCCTCGGCTCGAACGCCTTCGGTCCGCCCGCGGCGGCCGCTTCAGGAACGCCAGCCCCGTCGGCCGTCATTTGCCGCCGCCTCCCATCTTCCGCAGCACGGGCTCGACCTTGACGAGATGCCAGTCCAGGCCCAGCCTGTCGGCCGGAACCCCCATCGCCAGCGCCATCAGCTCCGATATGTGGAGAACGGGCAATGGCTTGACCTTCAGTTCCTTCTGTGCGTGGTCGAACTGGAACAGGCAATAAGGGCAGCCGGTGACAATGCACTCCGCCCCGGCGGCGTGCATCGCCGAATATTTGTCCTTCGTGATGGCGTTGGCAAGCTTGGGCACCTGGAACCTGATGCCCCCGCCGGCTCCGCAGCACGAGAGCTTGTCTGCAAAGTTCACGCTCTCCGCTCCTGTAGCCTCTACGAGGGAGTCCAGCATCACGGGCGCCGAGGGGTCGTCGATGGCGGTGTGCATCGTGGGCCTGAGGTAGTGGCAGCCGTAATGGACGGCAACGCGCAATCCCGAGAACGGGTGCGTCACCTTCGCCGAGATGGCATCCTTGCCGAAATCCTTGTGGAGCGTTTCGATGATGTGCCTGACATGGACGGGCTCGTAGAAGTTGCGGTGGCCCTCCACCCTGGCGAGCCTCCCGCGGTACTGCCTGCCCACCTTCGAGAGGACCTCGTTGACCCGGTTGCCCTTGACCACGTTCTGGAGCTCCTCGGCGGCCTTGAGCAGCGACGAGAAGCAGCCGTTGCACAGCGTTACCAGGTCCGCATCCTCATCCTGCACAAGGGTCAGGTTCCTGGCGGCCATCACGAGCCACGTGAACCTGTCCGTGGAATATACCGTGGGCAGCGCGGGGCAGCAGGTGAAGCCCTTGATGTCGACGAGCTCAGCGCCCAGCTTCTCCGGCCCCAGAATGATGCGGGTGGCGTTCTCAATGCCGGGGAACCGGTTGGGGATGGTGCAGCCGGCGTAGATGGCGTACCTCATTTCGCATCATCCTTCCTCAGGCCCATCAGCCTGTCGTATCCCGTGGCATCGAACAGGAGCTTGAGCTCCCTGATGACCGCATCGTACTCCTTCTCGTCGGGCCAGAGGGGGGGAAGCCCCTCCGTTTCCCTGAACCGCCGGATATCGTCGCTGGGAACGTTGTTCTGACCGTACTTCATCAGGATGTTGACCATCTCCCGCAGGAACGCCGGCGCTCCCTTGTCCCTGACGAGGATGTGGCGGATGGCCGTGAAGACCTCCGCGGGATTGATGTCCGCGGGGCAGTGCTCGTAGCACCTGTAGCATCCTGCGCATATCCATGGTATGGTGAAGAATATCCTCTTGTAGCCGTACTGGCACAGCTTGATGAGGTTTCGCGTCTTGTAAGGGGTCTTGAGGCTGACGGGGCAGACCCCCGTGCAGTTGCCGCACTGGAGGCATGTCTGGACGTCCTTGCCCCCGTGGCGGACTATCTCGTCCACAAAATTGGGGTCGTGCTCCTTCCCGGTCAGCACGCTCTCCTCTATTATGAGCTTCTCCACGGTTTCATCAGGGAGCTTCTCGTCGACGGCGCCATCGGGCTTTTTCTCCATCTTCGTCCCCCCGTCCCCGTGCTTGTCCCCCGCCTCCCCGTCTACCGGCTCCGGGTGCTTCGTCATTTCCCCGCCTCCCCGTGGCCGAAGGCCTCGTCCGCCTCGCCGGAGACCTGTTCGTCGGTGAACCCGCGGCACGATATCGCCCGCCTCGGGCAGGCGGCCGCGCACGTTCCGCAGCCGTGGCAGAGCGCCTCGATGATCCTCGCTCTCTTTCCGGCCGGCGTGTCCACTATTCTGGGAGCGCCGTACGGGCAGACCGTCGTGCAGAGCCCGCAACCCTCGCAGAGCTCCTCGTTCACGCTCGCCGTTTGCGGGTCTATGGTGACCTTGCCCTTCATCAGGAGGCCCGCCGCGCCCGATGCCGCCGCCTTGGCCTGCGCCACCGTGTCCGGGATGTCCTTCGGGCCCTGCGCGCAGCCGCAGATGAATATTCCGTCCCGCGCCGTCTCCACTGGCCTGAGCTTGGGATGGACCTCCTGGAAGAATCCGTCCGAGCTTCGCGAGATGCCCAGAATCCTCTGGAGCCTGTCCGCGCCCTCGGCCGGCACGAGGGCAGTGGAGAGGACAACGAGGTCGTATTCCCTTTCCGTTATCTTGTTGAGCAGTGTCTCCTCGGCGCGAATGGTGAGGCTGTGCGTTTCCGGGTCCTCGGTGACGCGGGCTGGCCTGCCCCGTATGTACTCGACGCCCGACATTGACCTGACCTTGTGGTAGAATTCCTCGAACCCCTTGCCGAACGCCCTGATATCTATGTAGTAGATGGAAGTGCTGATGTCGCTGTAGTGCTCCTTGAGAAGCTGCGCCAGCTTCATGGTGTACATGCAGCAGACACGGGAGCAGTAGGCGTTCCCGACGATGGCCTTCCTGTTCCGTGAGCCAACGCACTGTATGAACGCCACGGAGCGGGGCACCTTTCCGTCGGAGGGCTTACGGACATGGCCTCCTGTCGGCCCGGATGCCGAGATGAGTCTTTCGAGCTCGAGCGCCGTTATGACATTGACGTGTTCGCCGTAGCCGAGGTACCCGTGGACGTGGGGCTTGTAGGGGTCGAAGCCCGTGGCCACGATTATTGCCCCTACCCTGAGCTTCAATTCCCGGGGTTTTTGCTCGAAGTCCACCGCACCGACCGGGCAGACCTTTGCGCACAGGCCGCATTTTCCGGTCTTGAAATGGATGCAGCTGGCGGCGTCGATTGTGTATTTCAGGGGCGCCGCCTGCGCGAACGGGACATAGATGGCCTTTCTCAGGCCCTTCCCCTGGTCAAACTCGTTGGGGACCTTCGCAGGGCACTTCTCGGCGCAGGCGCCGCAGCCCATGCACTTCGCCTCGTCGACGTACCGCGCCTTCCTCTCGATTACGACATCGAAGTTTCCGGCGTGTCCCCCGACCTCATTGAGCTCCGAGTAGGTGAGCAGCGTTATGAGCGGCTGGTGGAGCGCCTCGACCATCTTGGGCGCGAGGACGCAGATGGCGCAGTCGCCCGTCGGGAACGTCTTGTCGAGCTGGGCCATCCTGCCTCCTATGCTCGGATTCCGCTCGACGAGGACCGATTCGATGCCGAGCGCGGCCAGGTCCAGGGCCGCCTGGATGCCGGCTATCCCGCCGCCGACGACGAGCACGCGCCGTTCGGCCGGCTCCTCCAGCACCTTCAGGGGGTCCAGCCTCCTGACCCTGGCTACGCCCATCCTCACGAGGGCCTTCGCCTTCTCGGTGGCGGCCTCCTTCTCCTTCATGTGGACCCAGGAACACTGCTCCCTGAGATTGACCATATGCAGCAAAAACGGGTTGATGCCCGCCTCCTCGACAACCCTCCTAAAAGTGGGCTCGTGTAGGCGCGGCGAGCACGAGGCCACAACGACGCGGTCGAGCTTGTTCTCGCGGATGGCCTTCTTTATCTCCTCCTGGCCGGCGGTGGAGCAGGTGTACATGTTGGCCTTGGCGACGACCACGTCCTTGAGGCCGGATGCGTAGCCAGCGACGGCCGGGCAGTCCACCACGCCTCCTATGTTGCTGCCGCAGTGGCACACGAAAACGCCTATCCTCGATGCCATTACTTGCCGCCTCCCTTGACGGGTCCGTATATCTCCTCCCCGTCCTTTTGGCCCCTGCTCTCCACCCTGCGGTTCTTGACCAGCATCACGATATGCTTGAAAATGACCAGTCCGAGGATTCCGGTGGCCTCGGATATGGCCCCGATGCCCCTGGGACCGCGCTCGAGCTCCATGAGCACAAGCTCCCGTTCGAGCTCCGTCTCCGATATGTCGCTCATTATCAATTCGTAACGGGCTTCCGTCATGGTCTTGCCGAAGACGTTCCCTTTCTCAACAATGTCCTTTTTTTTTCCGAGGAGCCAGCGGATGCGCTCTCCGGCCACGACACGCTCGGCGGCCCTGAGCCTGTTGAGACGCATCTCGCTGTCCTTCATCCCCCGCTTCCCCCCGGAACCGTCCGAATTGGGATTATTGCTACCTATATCATTATGTGATATTATATCCCTGAATCCCCAATTCAATATATACTCTTTGGATGCGCAGGACCATCTATTCAGCTGATTCATGTCCCATCAGGGCCGTCCCATGATGCAGGCGCGGTGCCCGGCTGCTCCCCGCTGGCCCCCCTATTCACCGGTTCTCTCAGAAATCGAAGAGCTTCTTCTGCTTGCGGTCCGGACCGTCCTCATCCTCGCCGTTCTTTTTCCCCTTGACGCCCCTGGAGCCCTTTTCGACATCCTTTCCATTCCCGCTAGTCGTACCGCTCCCGCCTGCAGAATCGTCAGCCTTGCCTTTCGCTCCCTCGGTGGTTCCGTCCGCCGCCCCGCCTTCCGGGGTCTTGCCATCCACGTCCATGCCGCCCTTCCCGCCATCCTTCCTGCCGTCCTTCCCGCCGGCCTTCCCGCCGGCCTTCCCGCCGTCCCCCTTTCCGCCGCCGTCCAGGCCGGCCCCGTCCCTGCCCGCCTCCTCCCCGCCCTTTCCCTTCTTCTTGCGCCCGCCCGCCGTCGAGGTCGTCCTCACGAGCCCATCTCCGCCCCCGCCGGCCTTCTTCCGTCCCTTCTTCCTTTTTCCGTCGGTGCTTTCCGGCTGGCGCTTCATTTCTTCGTCCCCGTCCTCATCCCCGTCATCATCCGCATCATCGTCCGCGTCATCATCCGCGTCACCGGACCATTTTCCGGAGCGGAACTCCCTCACCTTGGGCGTGCGGACCTCTCCGGGTGCAACGAACGCCGCCGCTTGCATCAGCTCCCTGACGCGGGGCGACGTCATGTCCGCGTCCAGAAGGACCCCGACGTGTATCTCCTCCAGGTTCAGTTCACGTATGAACTTGACAGCGAACTCCCTGTCGGAATCGAAGAACCGCTTGAACAATGGCAGCAACTGGTGCTTCGACGTGTAGGTCGATTCATGCGCATAGTCCCCGATCTTCTGGAGGACCTCCTTCTCCAGCCGCCGCGCTCCCGACGAGCGCGCCCTGCTCGAGAGCCATACGGGGAATCTGTATCGTGTGAATTCGCGGTACCTGCCGCGCTTGGCAAGCGCCACCCCTGCGCTCATCATGTCCGATGCGTAGGCCCAGAGGCCGTACTGCTGGCGCCTCGAGACCCTCCCGAGAAAGACATCGGCCCTCGAGAGGGCATCATACGCCCTTTCGAGATCGTCGGGCAATTTGTATTCGAGCGGCAAATTCTCGTCGACCCAGAGCATGACGAACTCCGGCTGCTCGTCGATCCTCCGCATCGCGCTGCGCGCTCTCTCGATGCTCGTTCCCTTCAGTATGTCCACGACAACTTCGAATATATTCTCGCGCTCGTCCCTTCCGCCGAGCGCCCTCAGCGAATCCAGCCGCAGCACGCCCGTGGCCTCGCAGAGCGACTGCAGGTCGTTTATCGCCGCCCTGAGGTCCCCTTTCGCCCGCACGGAGAGCTCATCGAGCGCATCCGGGGTCGCGTTGATGCTTTCCGCATCGCATATCCTTCGCAGGGCCGCCCTCACGGCGTTCTTGTGAACACGGTCGAACTTGATGGTGAGGCACATGCTCCTGAGCGCCTCCCCGCCGGCGCTCGTGAGAGCGTACGAATCATTCACTATCAGAACGACAGGCTGGCGCGTCTTGGCCACCGTCTCCACTATGGCCTTCTTTCCGCCCCTGTCGCCGACGTCCTTGGAGTCCTTTCCGGTCTTCCTGTCGCCGCCGACCTTCTCGACGCTCTCGTGGAGGCTGTCCGCCTCGTCGAGCACGATGAGCTTGCGCCCGCCCTGCCTGCTCGATATGAACTGTCCGTCATCCGAAAACGTGTCATGCACGGCGCCCGAGAAAGCCACCCTTTTTATGGAGGCGTAGTTCCTCGCATCCGAGGCGTTGAGCTCCAGCACGCCCCACCTCATGTCGGCGGCGAGTGCCATGGCCGCGCTCGTCTTGCCGGTGCCGGGAGCTCCGGCGAGAATGACGGCCTTCTTCGAAGGCTTCCCGTGCTCCCATTCTTCGGCCCACCGCTTCAGCTCTCCGATGGCCCTTGGGTTGCCGACGACCTGCTCCAGGCTGGTCGGGCGGTATCGCTCCGTCCACTGAGGATGTTCCGAGCGCTTCCGTGCTTTCGCAGAGTGCTCGCCGTCCGCCTTGTCAATCCCATTCCCATCTTCGGCGGGCTTCCCGTCTCCATTTCCGTTTCCCTTTCCGGTCCCCTTCCCATCTTCGGCGGGCTTCCCGTCTCCATTTCCGTTTCCCTTTCCGGTCCCCTTCCCATCTTCGGCGGGCTTCCCGTCCACTTCCGCGGGCCTTGCATCCTCCGCCACATTCTTCCTCGGGGGCACGCTTTCTTCAACGGCTGGAGCGGTGATTAATTTTTGGGTAATTCTCCACAGGAAACGCACCATGCGGCCCTGCTGTGCGGTCACCATCCAGCATGGTGCCCCACGCTCCCCGGATGACCATCCCCAACGCGCCAATAACGCGCCTTGCCGCTCTACCGGACATTCCCCCATACGACATTAGCTCACCGTGCCGCCATTCATCATCCATTCGATTCTCTCGAATCGTTCCATCCGTTCCATCCGCGCCAGATATGACGCGTCACATTCTCCCATGTCTCCGGTTGTGTCTCGATTGTTGAGAACAATCGTTTATATCTGATGACTCTATTCATCTCATTATGCTATATTTCACCCCGAGGGAATTGCTGGGGCAGGAGGTCCACGGGAGGGACGGGATGGTGGTTGGGACCATCAAGGCCGTTTCGCTTGTATCCGACGAGAACGGCAGCGAGGAGATATTCGAGGATGGCAAAACTCCGGCGCCTCGCAAGGCGAAGACGTCGATAGCGCCCGAGGCTCTCAAGCCCAAGAAGATGGGACGGCCGAAGCTCGCCATTGCCAGAAGGGACGATGACAAGGTATGGATCAGGAAGGGAAAGTCGGACCTGCAAGCGCGCATTACCGACCTCGTTTGGATCGAGGGACGCATCGTGCTCAGGGGCCAGGCGACGTCCCTCGGGACGGGCGAGCTCTGAGCTCGCGGGTCCTTCGACGATAATTCGTCGAGCCTCTATTACCGTGACGAGGCGAATCCTTTCATTTTTTTTCCGTGAGTGTGCGGGCACCTGCACCTTTTTCCGGTCCACCCGCGAAGAAGCGGTCTCACTCCTCTTTCCACTCAATCCGTGAAGAGGCGGGCCTCATCCCGCTGTGCAAATTCATTTTCTCCCGATGCAATTGAAACGCATCATTTCAGGCGTGCTTCCCACGCTGGTCCTTCAACCTGTCAATTATGTAACACTTTTCGGATATCATTGAGAATCATTTTATGGGTCGATATGAACGGTTAACATATTTTCAATATCACATGACATTCCCACATTGTATCGTGCTCATATTCGAGAATTGTTTGTGAAACTCCTGGCATAAAGTATATATCTCCCACAAATGGATGGCCCATCAATGCGCCCCATGGGACCGAGAGAGCTCATTGGAAAGAGGGTCCGTCGACCCGATGGAGAATCGCTGGGGGTCATCAAGGGCCTCCACCAGACCATGTGCAACGGATGTTTCGACGAGATATCCATCGACAGCATCGGGGGCCCGATATTCGCACCGATGGCCGCCATTCTCCCCGACGGAGAGTGCTACATCCTGATAGAGGACGCCCTGGTCGCATCTCCGACGCAGGCCGAGCCCGGCCAGGTCCCCGTGGCACTTCCAGTCGCCATTCCGGCCTCGCCGGGGTCACCCGTCCTGTCCGATATCCCTATTCCATCCGCGCCGAATGTCCAGACGGTACAGGAGCTCACGCTCACGGCCATTCCGGCGCTCTCTCAGTATACACAGGTCTCTTCGAGCAGGTTCGGCGCCGTCAGGATGGCCCCGATGCCGCCCGTCTCCCTGAAGTTCCGCATGAACAAGGACCGCGTCTCGGGCAAGGCCCCGAGCAGAACGACTCCCCTCACGACCGACCGCAGGCTGAGGGGCATCGTCGCCGATCTCGGGCCTCCGAAGCCCAACTCCGGGGCCAAGAAAAAGAAAACATCCAAGAAACGCTCGGGAAAGGAGAGCTACAGGAAGATATCCGTCCGCGGGGCCCGCTCGTTCTTCAACATCTCGACAATTCTCCAGCGTTTCATCTGACATCGATATCAGATGCGCGCGCCATTGCTTCGCATACGTGACCCGTTGTCATATCTCGCGAGCCGAGAGAAAACATATTAACCTACGTACAACTGATTACCTGCCGATGCTCGCGTTCAAGCCAAAGGAGCTAATGGGGAAAAAGGTCTGCAGACCTGACGGGGCGGTGGTTGGGACGATAAAGGGAGTGAGCCAGAACACCAGCACCGGTATGTGCAACGAGGTTCGCATAGAGAACGGCGAGGAGGTAATCTTCGCCCGCGCCAAAGACCTCGTGCCCACCGGAACTTCGTACACGTGTCGCGGACTGGTCTACTCGTAGAATCGTGTTTCAGTACCGGTTTCTGCAACTCGTACAGCCCGTGCTCAGTTTCCAATATCGGACATCGCATCTTTTCCGATACCAATACCATTGCCGGACCCTACAACTCGTCCGGTCCCAGCACGCTCTTCAGGATAGGCCCGAACTGGAAGCTCTTGAGAACACGCAGGTCCTTCACGGAGAACATCGTAACCTCGGGCTCCTCGATGAAGAATCCCTCGTTGAAATACAGCTTGAGCACGCTGTAAAGGAAGTCCTGCGCCTCGGAGAAGTTGCGGGCCAGGCCCATCATCACGCCGTCCTGGTCCGTCGTGATGTGGAAGAAGTTCGGTATCTCTTTCATCACCCAGCCAAGTGCCTTCTTCCTGCGCTGGAACGGAGAACCGGGCGCCAGCTTGTAATGAGCGAAGGCCATTATCTCGGAGCCCATGATGTTCAGGGCGGGAATCTTCACGTTGACGAGCAGTTTGTCCGCTTCCAGCCGCTTCCTTATCTTTGTCAAGGACTGGCGGGTGACCCCTATCTGTCCGGCAATCGCATTATCCACTATGCCGGCGCTCAGCACGAGCGCCGCATAGACCTTCTTCTCGATCTTGCTCAGGACCCGCGGGCTTGGGTCCGGCTCGGGGGGCAATCCCCGCGCCGTCTCGTCGGCGCACAGCCCGAAGCCATTCCGCATTATCATCGAAAAATCGAACAGGTTGATTATTTTCGCCGACTTGAGCGGGTAGAACGCCCTGATGTTGCGCGCCGAGCGTGCATTCAGTATCTCCTTGGCGGCAAGGGTCTCGCGTATCTTCTCGGACGCCGCATGTGCTTCGGTATAATCCTTGCAGAACGCGAACGTGAGGAGCTGGAACTTGTCCGCGACCGCGTAGAACACCGGGGCCACGTCATTGATGGCCTCATTCAGGACCCTGGAGACATCTTCGGGCGGCCGGGCGAATGTCAGCCTGTAATATGAGATGGCCAACAGCTCGCAGCCGACGCGGGCCAAGAGCGGAATTCGCACGCTGCTGTAGGTCCCCGCCCTCTTGAGCCGGTTGCGGATGGCGGTCACGGTGGAGAGCTTGAGCCCGACCTCGCGGGCAAGATTGCGGTCGTTGAGTGAGGGGTGGCGAGTGATGCCCCAGAGCACCTGCCTCTCGTTCGTGGAGAGGTCCTCCAGCGAGCATATCCTCTCGGAAGCCTTCAGGGCTGCGTCGCTCTTTGGCTCCTTTGGCGCCCCGCCGGCCTTTGAATCCTTGACCTGCTTCCGGTCAGCCATGGGATGCAGTCCCCCAAATCCAATTCGCGGTATACCCTCATGGGATATGAACCTAAGCATTACGAAAATGACAACTGCCCGTCAATCGGCCCGCATTTCCATCTCTGTTCATCAGCCCATTTTGTCAATCTTACTCAAACATGGCCGCCGCGCCCTGTCCAGACCGCATCCTCCCTTTTGTCCATTTCCCTTCGGCCAGCCACAATCCATTTCCCATCCGCAATCCAATATCCATTTAATATCAGCCATCCTCCATTTCCATTTCATTTCCGCCATCTCCATTTCCAGTTCATTTCCGCCATCCTCCATTTCCAGTTCATTTCCGCCATCTCCATTTCCATTTCATTTCCGCCATCTCCATTTCCAGTTCATTTCCGCCATCCTCCATTTCCAGTTCATTTCCGCCATCCTCCATTTCCAGTTCATTTCCGCCATCCTCCCTGCCGCCCCCTTCCGTTCCCATTATATACTCACATCAATAATTCGGGGCCCGAGGATGGAGAGTGCACCCATGCCAGCCACAATATACGGCAAATCAAAGATAGGTAAGGGCACGTACATAGCGGATTCAGTCATCGTGGGACATCCGGCCAAGGACGAGAAGCAGTTCCTCCTCGAGAACAGGATGGGCGAGGTATCGGGAGCCATCATCGGCGAGGGGTGCATCCTCAGGGCCTTCGGCGTGGTCTACTCGCGCTGCAGGCTCGGCGACAAGGTCCAGACGGGACATCACTGGATGGTCCGCGAGGACACGACGGTCGGGGAGGGAAGCCTCGTCGGCTCGGAGGTCGTGATAGACGACCATTGCACAATCGGCAGGCATGTTTCGATCCAGACCCGTGCATACATTCCGACAAATACGGTCATCGAGGACGATGTTTTCGTCGCGCCCTGCGTTTGCTTCACCAACGACAAGTACATGGGACGCGGCGATGTGAAGCTCGTCGGAGCCCATGTCGAACGGGGTGCGAGGATCGGCGGCAACGCCACAATTCTTCCGGGCGTAAGGGTGGGAAAGGAGGCCCTCGTGGCCGCGGGAGCGGTCGTCACCAAGGACGTCCCGCCGTACACGATGGTCGCAGGGGTTCCCGCCAAAAAGATAGGCATGGTCCCTCAGGAGCACAGGAAGTTCTGAGCGAAAGACACCTCATCCATCCCGAGGACCACCGGTGACATTGCGTCGACCGGATAAAGGATGCTCATCATGAATCATGGCCGAGTCGGCGGGCTGTCCGCCTGTTTCATACAAAGTATATATAATTCCGCTACCCAATACAACACTCGAATCTGATGGGGAAGAAGGGGAAAGGGAAGAAAAAAGGGCCAAACCCGGAGCCGCGTGTCGAGGGTGCCCCCGAGTCCGCCTACACTCATCGAAAGGGTGATGTGCGTTCCTCGCCGGCCCATGAAAAACCCAGGGCCGCCGACGATGCCGAGGCCAGACGGCCGAAGGGCCAACGGCTCCAGCCGAATACAACACAGGGACCCCGTCGGTATCTGGGCATCACGCCGCGCTGGTGGCTCGCCGTGGGCCTGATAATGGCATTCGTGGGCGTGAACCTGCAACTGCTGACGCATTACGTCCAAGTCAGGTGGTTCGGACTTGGCCTGATAATCATAGGCCTCATGAAAGCATTCTACTGGATCTTCCACGGCGCGCACCCCCGTTCCCTCCCCAGGGAAAAGCCCGGCAAGAGGAAGGACCTGGCCTGGAAGTTCATCTACACCATCACATTCAGGGGCAGGCTCATCTCGTGGTTCCCGCTGCTGGGCTTCGTCGTCATAATGATAGATGTGGTCTGGAATCTGATAATCGCCGGCTCCACGGAATTCCTGAGCCAGGACTGGACGATGTGGGCCCTCGGCGTCGTGCTGATGGCGTACATATTCATTCCCATCAGGTACGGCAAGGAGCGCGATTTCTCGTTCATCCTGATATTCATCTACAGCTTCACGATGGTATTGCCCATGGGCCTGTGGCGCATCTGGACGGGGACACTGGAGCTCCCGGGCGGATTCGTGTACTGGCTCCTAGGGTCCCCCGTTTCCGCCGTCGTGAGCCTTACCGGCACCCAATGCTACGCCCACGAGCAATGGGTCACGTTCCAGATGACAAACGGCGTCCTCGAATCGCTGGGCATCTCCACCGGCTGCGCCGGCCTCGATTCATTGTTCCTGTTCATAGCCGGCTTCGTTGCGTTCATCCTCGTCGAGAACCCGAAAATGGAGAAGCGCATCGGCGCCGCCCTCATCATGGGAATTCTGACCGCCTATTTTGCCAACATCCTGAGGATGGTCATCATAGTTCTGGCGGGCGTCTACTGGGGCAGGGAAGCAATGCTCGCGACCCACGAGAACGCTGGCACGTTCATATTCCTGGGCTGGATAGCGTTGTTCTGGTACCTGATGTACAGGTTCGTCCTCAGGAGCGGCCCCAAGCCCACATACGATACCTACGCGAGCAAGGCGGAAGCGGATACGGAGCCCGAAGGGCTTTCCGACGCCCCGATAGAGTGCGCCCGGTGCGGAAAGGAGATAGACCCGGACGATGTCCCCGAAAAATGCCCCGCGTGCGGCCAGGCGTTCGACACAAACCTCCACTGCGAAAAGTGCGGTGCCGTCATCGACCCCAGCGACATCCCCGAGAAATGCCCCAAGTGCGGGAACAAGTTCGATGTCTGAGACGGTCCCCCACTTCGAGGCGGCTTTCACGGTCTCATGGACCGTCGCCCTCGGCTGGGTGTTGTCCCCCACGGCTTCTCGATGTACTTGTGGACCTGGGCCTTGCTGATGGCCTCCGAATGCCAGAAAAAGGCGCGGAAACCGAAGAAGCAAAAGGGCAAGGAGCCCTCGGACGTGGACGTGCCCGTCAGTCTCCTGCCGATGATGTCCGAGAAGAACAGGAGATGACTTA